>Ga0210396_10006238_pt1 | contig 11451 bp, 10 predicted proteins | sample IncBWH17OmetaG_FD_155466 | JGI IMG/M metagenome (GOLD analysis project Ga0210396, IMG submission 155466) | Forest soil microbial communities from Barre Woods Harvard Forest LTER site, Petersham, Massachusetts, United States - Inc-BW-H-17-O ...
TCCGGCATCCCCGGATATCCCACCGGCCCGACATTCTTCAGTACCATGATACAGGTTTCATCAATATCGAGCCCGGGATCATCCACCCGGAGATGATAGTCTTCGATATCTTCGAAAACCACCGCCCTGCCACGATGCTGCATCAGCGCGGGAGTAGCCGCGGATGGTTTGATCACCGCGCCGTTCAAAGCCAGGTTGCCCTTCACCACTGCAATCCCCGCATGAGGCAGCAGTGGCCGGTCAAATGCCGCGATAACCTCCCGGTTATAGCAAGTCTCCCTGCCGGCAATATTTTCCCGGTGCGTATGGCCGTTGACCGTAATGACATCCAGGTCCAGCCGGTCCCGCAGCTCATGCAGGACCACCGGCAACCCCCCCGCATAATAGAAATCCTCCATCAGGAATTTGCCCGATGGCATCAGGTTCACCAGCAGCGGGATACCGCTCCCCAGCCGGTCAAAATCATCCAGCTCCAGCGGTACGCCGATCCTGCCCGCAATTGCCGTCAAATGAATAATGAAATTGGTACTGCCGCCGACGGCCGCATTCACCTTGATCGCGTTCTCGAAAGCCGCACGCGTCAGGATCTTCGACAACCGGAGATCCTCTTTTACCATCTCCACGATCCGCCGCCCGGATAGTTGCGCCAATGCCCTCTTCCGCGAATCCACCGCCGGTATCGCCGCGGCCCCCGGCAGCGTCAGCCCCAACGATTCCACCATGCAGGCCATCGTGCTTGCCGTCCCCATCGTCATGCAATGCCCGGCGCTCCGCGACATGCAGCTCTCCGCAAATAAGTAGTCGGCATCGCTCATCCGGCCCGTCTTCCGGTCTTCATCGAACTTCCAGACATGCGTGCCCGATCCGATATCATGGCCCTGAAATTTTCCGTTCAGCATCGGACCACCCGGCACCACCAGCGTAGGCAAATCGACACTGGCCGCCCCCATCACCGTAGAAGGGGTTGTCTTGTCACATCCCGTCAGCAACACCACTCCATCCAGGGGATTCCCGCGGATCGACTCTTCGGCATCCATACTGGCGAGGTTCCGGAACAACATCGCCGTCGGCTTGAGCAGCGTCTCCCCCAGCGACATGATAGGGAACTCCAGCGGAAATCCGCCCGCTTCATAGACACCCCGTTTGACCTTCTCCGCAATTTCCCTCAAGTGCGCATTGCAGGGCGTCAATTCCGACCAGGTATTGCAGATCCCGATCACCGGGCGGCCGTCAAATAAATCTTCAGGAAAACCCTGGTTCTTCATCCAGCTGCGATAGATAAAACCCATCTTATCCTTTTTCCCAAACCAGTTCCTGCTACGGAGTTCCTCCATAATGATCCATCAGTTTCAACGAAAATAGGAAGATTGATCCGTATTACCCGTTCCGCCGCCGGTGCAGCGGCCCCCTATTCGACAGGCTTCATATACTGCTTATAGCAGTCATTGATATAGACGAGGATATCGACCATGGCCGCCTTGCGGCAATAATCGTAGGAAGGACGATATTTCTTCATGAAGGTTTTTAGCGAATCCCCCTGTAGTTTGGTGATCTTGGCCACGTAGTCCTTATTATAGCGGAAATCGATATAATAGTCCTGCTCCTCCCGTTGCAACCTCTTCTCCAGCCGTTCACGCTGTTTCTCCTCCGACGAACTGTGCCGGAAAATATTCATTTCCACCCCCACCCCATCTCCCTGCCGGGTTTTTTCTAACCGCGGCGTAGTCCCACGATTGTAGACCCACGCATATTCCATCCGCCGGTCCATGGAATCCAGCTGGTAATTATTGTATTCTACCCGTACCGTCGCCAGTGTCTGCGGTTTGATCTCCAGATAGACCGGATAGGATGCCGTCAGGATAGAAGCGGTGACCGTAACCGTATCCGCCTTGTGCCCCACCGAAGAAAAAGCGATATGATCGCCCGGCGCCGCCTGGACCCTGTAGCTGCCATCCTCATCCGAAAGATCGTAACGTTGCGAAGTAATATTGTGGATACTGACGGAAATCAATGTGTCGGAACTTCCTTTCACATAAACCTTCCCCGTAAGGAATTGCTGCGCATTCGCAGCCACACTGCCGCCTAACAGCAAGACAAATAAGTAAAAAATATATCTCATGGTTCTCTCAGGAGTGCGCCAAGTTAGGTTTATTTCCAACTATTCGGCCCGCCGTTACCTTCAAGTTTTTGTTAAAACGATTTTACACTTTACATTTACATCCGCAATACCCCTGGCCCCTCCAATTCAACAATTTAATTATGAAGAAGTTGTTCTTGTCCATGTTCGTTGCCGCCGTCTCGATCGCAGCCAAGCCGGCCTCTGCAAACCCGGCCTCTGCAAACCCTTCCTCCGCTACCCCTGCAAACCCTGTTCCCACCGCTGACCGCCAGGAATTTTTTGCCATCCGCATCTATCAACTCAAGACCGCTGCGCAAGAAGCCCGAGTTGACAGTTTCCTCCAGCAAGCCCTGCTCCCCGCCCTGCATCGCCGCAACATCACCGGCATCGGCGTCTTTAAGGCCGTAGGCAACGACACCGCCGCAACCCGGCGCGTCTATGTCTTTATCCCGCTCAAAGACCTGAACCAGTTCGCCTCCCTCCCGGATGAATTAATAAAGGACCAACAATACCTCACCGACGGCAAGTCCTATCTTACCGCAGGCTATGACGACCCGCCGTTTGTCAGGATGGAATCGATTCTGCTGAAGGCCTTCCCCGATATGCCGCATCATGCCACGCCCTGGGCAGGCCTGCCCTACAGCCCCGACCGTGTTTACGAGCTCCGCAGCTACGAAGGCCCGACGGAACAATTATTTGCCAATAAAGTGCAGATGTTCAATCAAGGTGGCGAAATCACCTTGTTTGATAAGCTTGGCTTCCATGCCGTCTTCTATGCGTCCGTCCTCTCAGGTGCACACATGCCTAACCTGATGTATATGACCAGTTTTGATAATATGGCCGCGCGTGATGACCACTGGAAAACATTCGGCGCCGACCCGACCTGGAAGAGCTTGTCGTCCTCACCCCAATACCAGCATAACGTTTCCCATATCGACGACATTTTCCTTCACGCTGCGCCCTATTCAGAATTGTAAGGCCTTCAGCCCCTGTACAATACATCCAATAAATTAGCTGTCTATTGCTGCACCCGCCGGAGTTTCAGTGTGCAAAAGGATTCGAATGAATATATACTATTAGCCGCACCTTCTTCGTTTACCGATTAATTCACACGCCAAAACATTCGCCATATGAAAAACGCAGATCGACCATTCATCGGCATCATTATCGTTACGATAGCCGTCCTGTACGGTGTTATCGCTCTCCTGAGCTGACGGGACACAAAGCTCACCCGCCGGGGGAAAATCAAAAAATCACGGGAAAGAATTAAAAACGGGCTGTGCCGACCTAAAGATAAGTTACGGCAGAAGGATTTAAAAGGTTGTCTGGAATACCTAGGAAGCTGGTTTCACTTCATAAATCGGACTGAAAAGATACAACTTTCCCGTGGCTACTTCGACACATTGATATCTTTTTCTCAATTTTTTCCCTTTTCGGAAGACCCGCTCATCTTCCAGGCTAAAACAACCACCCTCCGGGATCTGCTCTACCAGCATTAATCCCTCTTTATCATCGTCATATCGTCGAAGTACCCGCATCAGGTTCTCGTCAGCACAGCTGCTGGCCGGCAAATCATGCAGGTTCTTTTTCAATGCTTTCAAAACGTCTGCCGGAAAGACCGATAACGGGATAAATTCCTCCAGTATCTTCCGATAGATCTTTTTCCATTCCTTCCCATGCGACGGTACCCGGCTCCCATATTCCATGAACGTCCCCAGATGCGCCAGCTCATGGATCAGCGTGATCAGGAAGGAATAGGGATTTAGATTCCCATTTACACTGATCCGGTGATTGGAGGAGGTCGTCGCATGCCGGTAATCCCCCAGCACACTCTTCCGCTCCCGCGTGACTGTAAGATGAACGTGATAATGATTGAGATAGCGCAAAATCAAAGCGGCCGCCTGACCCGGGATCCAGCGGCGCAAATAATCCAGCGGCGCTTCTTTCTTAGGCATTATTCGGCGACTTCTTGATGAATTTCATTAAAACTCTGACTTCCAAGAAGGTATAGACGACATATAAAATAAAACATCCAAGAATCGCATTCCTATTCACCGTCTTGGTCAGCCAGCCGTATAGCAAGGCGGCCACCATACAGACCATCATTTTGATGATCAGGCTGCTATAGATCATCCGCACGAAGAGATGGGGATTTTGACTCCTTAACGACTTGATATGCAGCAGATAAGAGATCAATGTTAACCCGAAGAACAGCCCATTGCCTGCCTGTAGCACCCCGCTGTCCGTCTTCCATTCCCCAAGCACCGAAGCCCCGAGCTGGATCAGACCCGAAGAGACCAAAAAAACAGCCAGGATCGGTAAAAACGGCCTGCCGTATACTTTATTTTTCATCTTTTTTCCCTGAATTGGCTTTGATGATCTGGACGAGGAAGAACACAATTACCACCAAAGGTACGACCAATGAAAAAATGGGGAAAGAAAGTTTCAGCCACTTATCAGCCTTAATCCCCAGCCACACAGCGACGCCTACAGAGGCAGCTAACTGACCGGACAGCCCCGCATAGCGCATCAACTGACGGCGCCCTTCAGCGCCGCCACCATCAAATCGTTTATGATTGCTCTGATCAGCCGGCTGCGACTTCGGCATGCTTGATCTCCCGCTTTATTTCCGGGGCCGCCTTCCCATTGGAACTGTGCTCGACTGCCGGGGTCATGTGACACTCCCCATTGAAATTGGCGGTCGGCTCAATCTGCAGTTTGGCTGCCTGGATATTTCCGTTCAAATGACTGCCGCCCTTCAACTGCAAGAGGTCCTTCACCTTGATAGTGCCGGTCACTTTTCCCATAATATCCGCCTGCTGGCCATTGATATCCCCTTGTACCACGCCACCCGCTCCGATCACGACCTTCGCCGAACAATGGATATTTCCGACCAGCGTCCCGTCGATCCGCAAATCGCCGTTGCTCGTAATATCACCTTTCATGGTGGTGCCCGCGCCGATCAGGCTCGTACTGGTGCCGACAGAGTCTTCTCCGGGCATGTCTGATTTGGTTTTTCCGTTGAACATAATAAGTATCAGATTTTAGGTTTTCAATCACTTATCTTTTCGGGTTTAGGTATTTTCAAGGTGGTAGTATCCAGCTTTACCGTCGTATTTCCCCCCAGCACCGTCCGGATACTCTCCAGATACTGATCCCTGTACCGCACCTCCTGCTCTAACGAATCAGTCCGTATTTTTAGTTCACGAAGATCCCGGGTATTACTCACATCCCCATAACCCGGAATATAGAGCTTCAATGGCGTAAAAACGATCAGCGCCACCGTCAATCCGGTCAATAATACAAAAATCGTGCAGAGAAGCGTGTAGACGCTAAGGCGGGATAATTTGAAGGTTACCACTTCCTCATAGGTGTCGTCATTCATAACCACCAGCCGGTACCGGTTCTGAAGGCGTTTCAAGGTCGAATTGGCATCGAATTTGGCCATATTGGATTATGTGAACGGCGGGCGTTCGGTTTTGTGATAAAGATAATAAAATAAATTGACCGAAAAGGAGTTAATACCAAGTAGTTTTGCCGCTTTCAAAAGGACAATGTGACGTTTAGTAAACTCCTGCTATCGGTGGTATTCCTCTTGCTGATCCGGACGGTTTCCGGACAGGTGGGAGTCGATTATGACCTGACGAAGCCACCCAAATGGGAAAACCGCGTCCTTGCTTCAGAGACCTCCAATAACGGCAAGAAATTCAAGAAATTCCGCCACTTCGTCCAGAACAACATCACCCACTACAATTACTATTACAACGCCAACGAAAAGATAAAGCTCATCGTCGCCAGAGCAAAAGCCCAGTTCAAGGAAGACTATACCAAGCTCCTGCCCTTTTATAATTTCACCCCGGAGGCTACCGCTTCTCAAAAGAAGGATCTCGATTCCGTCGTCTATAAGTGCACCATGGGCATCCTCATCCATGACACCCGGAACGACTGGATCGACAACCTCTACCTGCTGCTGGGTGAATCTTATTTCTATAAGAAATTCTACGACTCCGCCTATATCACTTTCCAGTTCATCAACTGGGCATTCGCCCCTAAGGAAGAGGACGGCTATTTCATCCCCATCGGCAGTAACTACAACAAAGACCAGGGCGGCAACGCCGATAAGGTATCCACCCCGGAGAAACAAAAGAAACTCGAAAAAGTGTTCGACCTCCCCCCGCCCAGTCGTAACGACGCTCTGATCTGGAAGGTCCGGACCTACCTGGCCAAAGACCAATTTGTCAATGCCGCCGCCCTGATGGAGGTACTGGACCGTGATCCCCTGTTCCCGGCCCGCCTCCGGCCCCAATTGGCAGAAGTAAGGGCCCTCTACTATTACAAGGAGGACGTTTACGACAGTACTGCTTATTTTCTTACCCGAGCCCTTCCGGCCGCCGGAACCAGCGAAGAATACGCCCGCTGGGAATACCTCATCGCCCAATGCTACGAACGGACCAACGATTCCTACGAAGCAAAGACCTTCTACGAACGGGTGATCAAACACACTTATGACCCCGTTCTCGATATCTACGCCCGCCTGAATGCCATCCGCCAGAACAAGGAAGGCGGGGCCGACTATATCGAAAAGAACATCGAGGTGCTGGCCAAAATGGCGAGAAAGGATCGTTTCGAAGCGTACCGCGATATTATCTATTATACCGCCGCGCAGATGGAATTGGAGCGGCCCGACAGACCCGGCGCCATTTCCTTCCTCCAGCTTTGCGTCAGAAACTCCCCGCCCAACGGGACACAGCGTACCAAGGCTTTCCTTCAGCTGGCCAACCTTACGTTTGAGGACAAGAACTATCGTGCCGCCAAGAGCCTCTATGATAGCGTCAATATGGTCGAGCTCGGCACCAAGGAGGACATCGGCTGGCTGATCGATCGTAAGGCCGCTCTGGGCACTATCGTTGCCCAGCTCAAGGTCATGGATCGCCAGGATAGCCTCCAGCGCATCGCTGCCATGCCTCCGGCCCAACGGGACGTCTACCTGAAAAAGATGGTCCGGACGCTCCGCCGCCTCCAAGGCCTCCGTGACGAAGGTGAAGACGAAAGCGGCGTCGCCATCAACGCGCAAAACAAGGCGGTCACCGACATGTTTAGCTCCCAATCCGGTGGAAGCGCCGCAGACTGGTACTTCAATAACCCCAACCTGTTGGCAAAAGGGTACACCGATTTTAAGAGCCGCTGGGGCAACCGGCCCAACGTCGATAACTGGGAAGTATCCTCTATCATGAAGACCAACCTGGCCTCGCGGAACAATGCCGGCTTCGGCTCCGATAGCGCCGCCGCCAAAGCCGGGAAGACCGTCATCGACTACAAATCCCTGCTGGCCGGCCTCCCCCTTACGCCGGAGAAAATGAAAAAATCCAACGACTCCATCGAAAATGCCCTCTTCCTTCTGGGAAAGACCTATCAGGAAGGCATCCAGGATTACCATTTCGCCATCAATACCTACGATACCCTGCTTACAAAATTCCCGACTACCCGACAACAGGAACAAACCCTCGGCAATCTCTATTACTGCTATATGAAGCTTGGCGATCAGGCTGACGCCGACCGGATGCTGGAGCTGATGAAACAAAAGTTCCCTAAAGGCCAGTACACGGCCAAAGCGCTTAACCCCGATTCCGTCGCTGAAGCAGAGAACAGCCTGAAAGTAAATGCAACCCACCAATACGAGAAGATCTATGAGGCCTTTATCGAAGGCCGCTTTGACGAAGCAATCGCACAAAAGAGGGTCGCCGACAGCCTCTACGGTGACAAATATTGGACCCCGCAGCTGCTCTATATCGAATCCGTCTATTTTATCCGCAGCAATCAGGACCCGCAGGCAAAAGCAGTGCTCCAAAACATCATCAATAAGTTCCCCCATACGGCCATGTCCGACAAGGCCACCACCATGCTGGATGTTCTTAGCCGCCGCCGCCAGATCGAAGCCTACCTGACCAAACTGCAGATCAAAAAGGCAGTCGATGAGGATACCGTCGCCGCCAGCAATGCTTCATCCGTCAGACCGGTAGACAACCGCCCAAGGCTGACCCGCAACGATTCCAACATGCTGAAAGTGGACAGTACGTCGGATTGGGCAAAAGCAAAGGCGCGTGAAGCAGCGCTGGCCCGTGATACAGCGAAAGGAAAACCCATCAGCGACTCCGGTAAGGCCAGGATAACCGACAGCGCCCTGGCGGCAGCGAAACTGTAAAATATCAATTCCGCTTTCTCCCTGACGCCCGATGCGCCCCATTCCGTTGTGATCGTAATGACGAAGGTAGATCCCGTCTACGTTTCCGAGGCCCGCAACGCCTTCAACGGGTACAACCAGGAAAATTTCTATACCCTGCAGCTGACTGCGGAAAATGCCTCGCTGAGTGACTCCGTGAAGATGCTGGTGATCGATGGCTTCAAGACCGATACGGCCGCAATAACCTACATGAATAACATGAAAGCCCTCGCACCCCGCCAAATCGTACCCTGGCTCCCCGCGGATAAGTACACGTTCGTGATCATTTCCGACCCCAACCTACAGCTGCTCCTGAATAAGAAGGACTTAAATGCTTACCACCAATTCCTGAACACCGCCTATCCGGGGAAATTCTAAACCCAGCACGAATTTTGAATTAACACCGTTTTTAGGAACCTTAACCCTACTTTTACGTTTATCGATCAGGACCATTATACCGGTCTGAACCAATAATTATTAGATTAACTTATATGTCATCTAAGCTGGTCCCCATCTTTTGGAAAGTCTTTTTCTACGGCCTGGGTGCCTTCCTGCTCTTCCTGGTCCTCATCAACCTGGGGGTTTTCGGCTCCCTCCCCTCCCTTAAGGAGCTGGAGAATCCCTCCATCACCCTGGCTTCGGAAGTATTTGCCGAAGACGGGACGCCCATGGGCAAATACTATAAGGATAAAGGAAATCGCAGCAACGTAGAATTCAAGGATATCTCTCCCAACGTCGTCAACGCTCTTGTCGCAACCGAAGACGCCCGGTTCTATGAACACTCTGGTATCGACGGTTTTTCCGTCATGCGCGCCATTCTCAAGCTCGGCAGGGACGGCGGCGGCAGCACTATCACCCAGCAGTTGGCCAAAAACCTGTTGGACCAGGGCTCGAAGAACTTCATGCGCCGCTTCATCGAGAAACTGAAGGAATGGATCATCGCCATCAAGCTGGAACGCAATTTCACCAAACAGGAGATCCTCGCCCTCTATTTGAATGAAGTTCCCTTCGGCGACAATCTCTACGGGATCCGCAATGCCTCCCGCACTTTCTTCCAGAAGGAGCCCGACCGCCTCTCCGTCGATGAGGCCGCCGTCCTGATCGGCATGCTGAAGGGAAATACCGTCTACAACCCGCGCAGAAACCCTAAAATGGCGATCGAACGCCGCAATACCGTCATTAGCCAGATGGTCAAATACGACTACCTGACCGTCAAAGACGCCGCGGGCTATAAGGCAAAACCCATCGATCTCAGCAACTATAAGAAAGCGGATGAGAATAACGGCCTGGCCCCCTATTTCCGCGACGTTCTTCGTGAGGACCTGCGCAAGTGGTGTAAAGACCATAAAAATCCGGCAACCGGTGAACCCTATAACCTCTATGAAGACGGGTTGAAGATATACACAACCATTAATCCCCGCATGCAGATCTACGCTGACGAAGCGGTGGCCAAACAATTGCCCCTCCTGCAAAAAGCCCTCAGCTCGCAGTACGACATCCGGAAAGGCCTGATCTGGAAAGACCATGTCAACATTCTCGAAGCCGCCATGCGCAACAGCGACCGGTGGAATAGTGAGGAGGATGCGGGCATGAGTGACGCCGATATCCGTAAGACCTTCCTCAAACCCATCGCCATGAAGGTCTTTGCCTGGAATTCCAAACGGGAAAAAGATACCGTGATGTCCCCGCTGGATTCGATCAAATATGCCCAGGAAATGCTCCAGACGGCTTTCATGGTCATGGACCCCGTCACTGGCGCAGTCAAGGCCTGGGTGGGCGGAATTGACTTCAAAACCTACAAATTCGATCACGTCAACGTCAATACCAAACGCCAGGTCGGCAGCGCGATCAAGCCCTTCCTCTATAGCCTGGGCATCGAGGACTATAACCTCACTCCGGAGACAGAATGCGAAACCAGCCAGCAATATTTTCCCGGTTTTGGCTTTGTCCCCGCCCGCCCGGACAAACATGAAGGCGGCACCATGACGATGGCCACCGGCCTCGCCTGGTCGATCAACGGCGTAGCCGCCTATATCATGAAACAGGTCGGCCCTAAACGTTTCGCCGAATACATGCATCAGATCGGAATCCCGACAAAGATCGACCCTTATCCTTCGATGGCCCTGGGCGCCTGCGACCTTTCCCTCTATGAAATGATGTGGGGGTATACGATGTTCCCCTCCGGCGGCTTCAGCACCCGGCCCTATTATATCTCCCGGATCGAAGACAAGAACGGCGCCGTCCTCGACCGCTTCGACACCGAACGCAAGGAGGTCATTAGCCAGACAACCGCATATACTATGGCCCGCATGATGCAGGGCGCCGTTGACTTCGGCACCGCTGCCGGCCTCCGCAACCGCCTCGGGGTCGCCGAAATGGGCGGCAAGACCGGTACCACCAACGACAATTCAGACGCCTGGTTCATGGGCTACACCCCGCAGCTGATGGCCGGCTCATGGATCGGCTGCGACGATCGGTTCATCCACCTGGAAGGCGGCCTCGGCTATGGGGCCCAGGCGGCACGCCCCATCTGGGAATATTTCTTCAACAAAGTCCTAAACGATAAGACGCTGGGCATAGACAGGCAAGCCAAATTCATCCAACCGGAGAATATCCGAAAGGGAATGATATACAATTACGCAAACCTGATCGAAAAGACCGCGCCGCCCGGAGCGGAAGGCGCCAATGAAGGTAATGGAAGAGCCAACCAATATCTCGATACCAGCCCTCCCACCGTGCCGGTAGATTCAAAATTGACCCCGGAAGAGCAGAAAGTGCTGAAAGAAGCGACCACACAGAAAAGCAGCCCGGAGGGATCAGTCAAGATCACCGTGTCCGACGCGCCGCAGCAACAGCCGCCGAAGAAAAAACCGGGCTTCTTGAAACGGCTTTTCGGTGGGAAAAAGGACCAGTGATCACATCCACCCGGACCCGCGTCAGTCCGTGTCCCGCAAATCCCAGCTTCTCCGCCGCGGCCCGGCTAAGATCGATCAGCCGCCGGTTACGGGGATGCATCTTGTCATTGATCCGAACGATCACCGTCTGTTGATTGCGAAGATTGGTCACCTTAACCCAGGTATGCATGGGGAGGGTGTTGCTGGCCGCTGTAAGG
>Ga0210396_10006239_pt1 | contig 11449 bp, 9 predicted proteins | sample IncBWH17OmetaG_FD_155466 | JGI IMG/M metagenome (GOLD analysis project Ga0210396, IMG submission 155466) | Forest soil microbial communities from Barre Woods Harvard Forest LTER site, Petersham, Massachusetts, United States - Inc-BW-H-17-O ...
CGGAGCCGGCAACCAGGTTTTCGGGGGGAGCGTTAGGAAAATCTTCCGCTCGTGGCTTGCGCTCCGCTACCGTAACGTAACCGGTAGCCTTCACAAACTTCGCGAACTCGCCATTCGTAACATCCGTCTTGTCCATGAAAAAGCCGTCCACATAGGCGCGGTGGATGGGCCGGCCATCGGGCGTAGCCTTCATGCCGACTTCATCCATGTCCGGCGGCTCGTTCGCCCCCATGGAAAACTCGCCGCCTGGAATCCAAATCATCCCCTCGGGCACTTTGCCCGGAGCCCGCATGGCTGCGGTTGGTGACCGTGGGCTGGAAGACTGCGTTGCTCATCCCAGCTGCAGGGTTAGTCCCGGCTACGACCTGCCCCCGTTTGCTATCGTGGTTCGAATACAGGGCCCAGACGGACAAACCCATTACGACCGCTGCGGCCGTCAAGCCTATTGCCAGGAGGCCCCGTTTACGCCGATGCTCCCGTATACGTGGGTTTTGAAGTTGTCGCTGCTTGCGTTTGCTCACTTGCCCGTCACCACCTCAATTAAATTTGAGTAGGGCGGGAAGGATATCACGCTGAGTGAGTAGAACCAAACGGAAATCCCCATAGACACTCCGTGCCGAGGCGCAGGAATTCCTAAGACGTTAGAACTACAAGTCATCAGGGTCGGTTTTGAAATCGAGCGTCTTTACGGACTTCTTAGGGCAAATCCTTCAAAAAGGAAAACGCGTGTTCTCGCAACAACACCCCGGTCTGTTTCAAGTTCCCTCTCTTCAACGAATCCACGATTGGCTGGTGAATCTCCGCTAAAGAGCGCAGCTTCTTCTCGTTCTTCTGCAGGTTGAGCCGCGACAGCATCCCTATCTCAAGAGAGTCCCAGACCTTCAGCAGCGTTTGGTTCGATGCGAGGCTGACGATGCTTCGATGGAACTGCGTGTTGGCGCGCGCAAAGCAGTCCGCATCTCCAGTTAGCGCCGCGGTCCGCATCGATGCCTGCAGGGCCTCTGTGGACGCAATTACATCCTTCAGCCTCGCGGCGGGAATAAGTTGCACCGCGATCTCTTCCAGGTATCCCCGCAACTGGTAGGCATCATGGAACTCCTGACTGGAGATACCCCTTACGCGTGTTCCCTTATAGTGCTCCGAGACCAGCAGGCCCAGGGTTTCCAACTCGCGGAATGCCTCCCGTATAGGGGCCTGGCTCACCTCAAATTCGCGCGCCAGTGCCATCTCCTTGAGACGTTCTCCGGGCAGATACACTCCCTCGGAGATCCGTTTCAACAAGGCCGATCGAATAAGGTCGCGTGCAGACTTGTGTCTCTCGATCGCGGCTGTCACTTCCACGGCCGGGACATGTCTCAGATTCGCGAGATCGCCCGAATTGATTGTGTCTACTTTAGGCATATTCCTATCAAAGCCGGCCGACCTGCGCGACTGATTACATCTTCGGGAGCTGACTCCTGTCCCAACCGCCGCCGAGTGCTTTAACCAGCTGAACGCTGGCCGTCATCCGCCGGGTCATCAGGTCGGCTGCGGTGCGTTCATCTGACAGGGCGATACTTTGCGCCGTGAGAACTTCCAGATACGTTGTGATACCACGTTTATATCGTGCGGTCGAGAGATCGACCGATCTCCGGGCCGACGCCACCGCGACCTGCTGCGTCGTTAGCTCCTGATCAAGCAAACGCAACGCCGCAAGATTGTCCTCTACCTGCTGAAAGGCTTCCAGCACGTTTTCACGATAGCTCGCGACGGTCGCTTCGTGGTTGTCTCGCGCCTGCTGGGTTACGGCCCTGCGCCTCCCGCCATCGAAGACCGTCTCAAATGCGGAACCCCCGATGGACCACAGAGTGCTTGGCCCCTGGAATAGCGATCCGATGGCGGCGCTCTCTAAACCTCCGCTCGCCGAGAGAGAGATCTGCGGGTAATAGGCCGCGGTGGCAATGCCGATCTGTGCATTGGCGGAGGCGACTCTACGCTCTGCAGCTGCGATGTCCGGCCGACGTTCCAGAAGTTCGGAGGGCAGGCCCAATGGAATCTGGGGCGGCGTCGCTGTCAGTGGCGCGGGTGAAATCGAAAAGGTAGAGGCATTCTGGCCAGTCAAAACAGCGATGGCATGCTCGAATTGTGCCCTCGCTACGCCGGTCTCAATGTCCTGAGCGCGCGTGGTCTCGAGTTGCGTTTCGGCCTGGGCAACATCCACATCAGACGCCACGCCACCGTGATAACGGGCTTGGGTCAACTGCAGGGCCTTTTCAAAGTCGACCACGGTCGCGTCGAGCAACTGCTTCTGAAGATCCAGACCGCGTAGCGAGATGTAGTCGAATGCAAGCTCCGAGTGAAGGCTCAGGCTGACGTTCTCGAGATCGCCTGCGCTTGCCTGTGCGTTTTCGCGGCTGGCTTCAATAGTTCGCCGAACCTGGCCCCAGAGATCTACCTCGTAGGAGAGCTCTGCCGGCATAACGATATCGCTGTAATTGCTATTGGTCGTCGGATATACGTTGGCACTGTTTTTCGACAGTTGGATTCGCGAGCCGGATGGCTGCACAGCAACCGTCGGGAACAGCTGCGAACGTGCCTGTCGGACAAGATCTTGGGCGCTCATATACTGCTCGTACGCGACCTTCAGATTTTGATTGGAGACTGCGATCCTTTCTTCCAGTGAGTTGAGTTGCTGGTCTCCATAGATCTCCCACCACTTGCCCTTCGGCAATTGATCCTGCGGACTCGCCTGACTCCAATTGGACGGCGTCTCCTTGAAAGCTGGCGGTGGCGGCGGCACCGTTGGCTGGACGTACTTTGGGCCGACCATGCAGCCACTCAGCAGCAGGATGCTGCCGGCTGCGATCAACATGACCGCGTTGCGACGATATGTTCCCGGCCTACTCACTTTTCGCCGCCTTGACCGGCCCCTGCCGGGGCCTTTTGCTTCTCTGTCTGAATGTTGAGGCGTTCTCCATCGATGATCGAGTCCGGCGGATTGGCGATAATCCGCTCTTGTCCCGTCAGCCCGGTTGTAATCTCGGCAAAATCACCGAAGTCACGGCCTAATGTGACCGGCTGCAGCTCCGCTGTGTTGTCGCTCTTGGCGACCGCGACCCTCAAGCCTTCCTTACGAAATAAGAGCGCGCTCACGGGAATGGTCATTGTCGGAATATCTTCCTTCAGCTTCAGGTGGACCTCGGTATAGGCGCCAGGAAGCAACTCTCCCTTCGAGTTGTCGACGTCCACTTCTACGTTCAAGGTCCGTGCAGTAGGGTCGATCGATCTCGATGTGCGCACCAGCTTGCCATGGAAGCGTCGACCGGGGAACTCTGCAAACGTCAGGTCCGCCGTCAGCCCGGGTGTAGCCGCTTGCGAGTAGATCTGCGGCACGCTAATGAAGACCCTCAGTTCGTTGATCGCCGCGACCTGAAACAGGGAGCGAGCCTGTCCACCGGCGGCGCCCGAGTCGATAAGCTGCCCTATGTCCGTGTTACGGGCAGTCACCACGCCGTCGAACGGAGCATAGACCTTCTCAAAGGAGACCAGTTGTTTGAGTCGGTCCACATTCGCCTGGGCTGACTTTACCGCTGTATTTCTGGAGGCAAGATCGCTCGCAGCGTTGTCTGTCTCCTGCTGCGAAACGGCGTCCTGCTTGATCAGATCCGCATAGCGATCTGCGGTGATCTGAGAGAGATGGAGGTTCGCCGTCGCGGTTCCAAGGTCGGCTTGGGCCTGGGACAGCTGTTGATCTACCTCCGGCGATTCAATCTCGGCCAGTAACTGACCTTGTCTAACGTGGGATCCGATGTCGAAGTACCAGCGCTTGAGGTATCCATTCGTTCTGGCGTAGATGGGTGCGTCGACAAACGCCTGAATGTTGCCCGGTAGCAGGATTTCCTGAGAAGGTGCGCCGCGTTTTGGCTGAACGACGAGCACCGTTGGCGAGGCCAGTTCATTGGTCTCCGCAGCCAGGGCCTTGCGCGATCTCAGTCTTGGAATGATGCCCGAAAGAACAAGCAGACCCACCACGATCACGGCGATCAGCAGGATTGCCGCGCTTCGAACCACGGAGCGTTTTCGCGGGACTCCCTGAGTAGCGGCAATTGAGTCGTTGCCGTTTGTCTTTTCTTCAGCGGTGGCTGGGCCGGTGAGGCGATTCGGAGATCTCTGCTCTACGTCATTCGTCATGATATTTCTCCCGCACGGTGCGGCTGGTACGCCGCATGAAAATTAGTCGTCTAAATTAACAGTCTTTCGCTCATCTTTGGCATGGACGAGGCTGAAGAATGTCGGCACAAAAAATAGTGTGGATAAGGTCGCCAGTAATAATCCACCGATCACGGCACGTCCTAGGGGCGCGTTCTGCTCGCCGCCCTCGCCCAGGCCAAGCGCCATCGGCACCATACCGATGATCATCGCCAGGGCGGTCATCAGGACTGGCCTGAACCGTGTAAACCCTGCCGCCAGGGCAGCCTCGGTCGCAGTTACTGCACCTTCCATCTGCTCTTTGGCGAAGCTGACGACGAGAATGCTGTTTGCCGTGGCCACGCCCATGCACATGATCGATCCGGTGAGGGCAGGAACACTGAGCGTTGTGTGCGTCAGGAAGAGGAACCATACAATTCCGGCCAGGGCCGCAGGCAGCGCTGCGATGATGATGAAGGGATCCATCCAGGATTGGAAGTTGACGACAATCAGTAGATAAACGAGAACGATCGAGAAGAACAGACCGCCCAGCAGGCCAATAAAGGAGGCGTTCATAGTCTGGACCTGACCGCGAACGATCACTCGCGTTCCCCGCGGCAGATCTTTTTTAGTGTCGGCCAGAATCTTGTTGATGTCTTTCGATACGCCCCCGAGATCGCGTCCCTGGACCGATCCATAGATGTCCAGCACCGATTGCACGTTGTAGTGCGACACCGTTCCTGATTCCTGCCCATGACGAATCGAAGCCAGGCTGTTCAGAATCTGCGGCGGCGTGCCTGCGGAACTGGTGATCGGTAGATTGCCCAGGCCCTGCAAAGTATCCGTCTGATACTGCGGCGTCTGTGTGGCGATGTTATAGCTCACGCCGTTCTGCGGGTTTAACCAGAACGTGGGCGACGTCTGAAAGCTTCCGCTCAACGCCACCAGGAGATTGCTTGCGACGTCACGCGCCGTATAACCGGCCTGCTGTGACTTGGTTCGGTCGATATCGACCTGCAGCTTGGGGGCGTTGAACGCCTGTTGAATTCTCAAGTCCGTTGTGCCTGGGATATACTTGATCTGGTTCAGGAGTTTGTCGGCATACTGGCGATTTCCCTCCACGTTCTGGCCGACGATCTGAATGTCAACCGGCGCCGGCAGACCAAAGTTCAAAATCTGGCTGACGATATCTGCAGGCAGAAAATAGAACGTGACTCCGGGAAATTCCTGCGCCAGTTTTGCGCGAAGCGTATGAACGTACTCTTCGGTAGGTTTGTGCTTCTCCGCAAGGGAAACCTGGATGTCTGCGTCGGCCGGCCCGATTGCAGCCGAGTTGCTGTACGAGAGATTAATACCGGAGTATGGAAGGCCGATATTATCCAGAATATTCGTCACCTCGCTCTTAGGGATCTCCCGGCGAATGCTGTCTTCCACCAGGTCGCAAAGCCGCGCTGTCTCCTCGATCCGGGTGCCGGTCTGCGCGCGTACGTGCAGTTTGAACTGTCCGCTGTCGACCGTAGGAAAGAAGTCCTGCCCCAGCCACGGGAACAAGGCGAAGGAGGCAAGACATGCCGCGAAGAAGCAGATGGTGAACACGACCGGGTGTGCCACCGTGTGCTTCAGCAGGTTGTGATATCCGTTTCTCAACTTTTCAAAGCTGTATTCGAACGCAAGCTGAAGACGCACCAGAGGATTGCGGCTCTTCTTTTTGTTTTCTTCTGCGTGCTCGTCATGCGCCTTCAGAAGAAACTTGGCCATCGTCGGAACGATGGTTCGTGAAAGCAGGTAGGAAGCAAGCATGGCGAAGACCACAGCCTCGGCCAGCGGAACGAAAAGATATCGGGCCACCCCGCTGAGGAAGAACATCGGCACAAACACGATGCAGATACTCAGCGTGGAGACAAACGCCGGCACTGCGATCTGGGCCGCTCCATCCAGGATGGCCTGCTCGATCTCCTTGCCTTCTTCAAGATTTCGATTGATATTTTCAATCTCGACGGTCGCGTCATCGACGAGGATACCGACTGCCAGCGCCAGCCCGCCCAGCGTCATAATGTTGATCGTCTCGCCCAACGCACTGAGGGTGATGATCGAGCACAGAATTGACAGAGGGATCGACACCGCGATGATGATCGTGCTCCGCCAGCTGCCCAGAAAGATCAGGATCATGATGGCCGTCAGACATGCCGCAATGATCGCCTCCCGCACTACACCGTTGATCGAAGCACGCACAAAGATGGATTGATCGCCTATGGGAGTGATGCGTAGCGCCTCTGGCAGAGTCGCGGCAACCTGCGGCAGCAGCCCGCGAATCCCTTTTACGATATCCAGCGTCGAGGTATCCCCCGATTTCAGCACCGTCATTAACGATCCACGTTGCCCATCGGAACGAACAATATTGGTCTGCGGCGGGAAGCCATCGCGAACGTGGGCAACATCGCGAACAAAGATAGGAGTACCGTTGATCACCTTGATTGGCGCATTGTTCAGTTCGTCAACCTTGTCCGGACTGCCGTTGACCTCGACGTTGTATTCGAACTGCCCCATCTTGGTCGTGCCCGATGGCAAGATCAGGTTTTGATTGCCGATTGCGTTCGTGACATCCGATGGCGCCAACCCCTTCGCCTGCAACGCCTGAGTATTCAGGTCTACCTGCACCTGGCGCTGCTTCCCTCCATAGGAGTACGGAATCGCAGTGCCTTCCACCGTGATCAGTTGAGGGCGAAGGAAATTCTGTCCCAGATCGTTCAGCTCCTGCTCAGAGAGCCCCTGTCCCGACAGGGCCAACTGCAGGATCGGAACACTGGATGCATTATAAGCGATGACCAGTGGAGGCGTTGTGCCCTGCGGCAGCTGCCGCAGTTGGGTCTGCGAAATGGCCGTGACCTGGGCGATTGCCGTGCTGATGTCCGCGTGCGGCTGAAAAAAGATTTTGACGACGGCGATGCCGTTCAGCGACTGCGACTCGACGTGCTCAATGTTATTGACCGTCGTGCTTAGCGTACGTTCCGTGATGGTCACGATCCGGCCCGCCATCTGGTCCGCAGAGAGCCCGGCGTATTGCCATACGATGCTCACCACAGGAATGTTGATGTTGGGGAAGATGTCCGTCGGAGTGCGCAGGATCGTCACTGGGCCCATGATCAGCAATAGAATGGACAAGACGACGAATGTGTAGGGGCGTCTTAGGGCTAAACGAACAATCCACATATCACTTCCTTGCGATCACGGAGGCGTTCCCGGTCGGCGGTTTAATCGCTCCGCAGGTCGGAGCTATTTGCAACGGGATTTTTTGCGATTATCGATTATCGATAATCTTTCTTTTAGACGTCTCACCCTCTTTCGGGGATTCAGAAATATGTTTTCTAGCCGCTATGCCCCATTGCTGTTTGGCGCGCACTTCTATCCCCGCTCTGAGGGGATGCAATAATGCGGAAATGAGTGAACAGGTTTCTTCTGGGTTGAACCGGCGGGGTTTTCTTGGCGTGTGCTCCATCGCGGGGCTGGGACAGACGTTGTTGCCGGGTGCATTGTTCACGCTGGCAACACAGGCAAAGGCGCAGAGCTCGCCACTCGTCGGTGGCGGCGAGGTCAAGGCCAACACGGAAGCCCTGCCGAAGGTTACTCCGGAGATGATCGATGCAGCGGCGGTGATCGCCGGAATCAGCGTGACCGACGAGCAGAAGAAGATGATGCTCGAAGGACTGGAACAGCTGCGGAAGTCCTACACGGCGATTCAAGACCTGAAGATGCCCAATAGTGTCGCTCCGGCGTTTGTGTTCGACCCCGTGCCGGGTGACATGGTGCTCGACACGGTGAAGAAGCCGCTGAAGATCAGTGCGGCGCCGGATGTGAAGACGCTCGCGGCGGCTGTTTCGGCGGGAGTTGCCGGAGATTCGGACTCGTTGGCATTTGCTTCAGTGCGGGAGCTGGCGGAGCTGGTAAAGACCCGGAAGATTACCGCGGTCGTACTCACGAAGATGTACCTGGCGCGGCTGAAGAAGTACGATCCGCAGTTGCATTTTGTGATTGCCCTGACCGAAGATCGGGCGATGGAACATGCGGCTGCGGCGGACAGGGAGATTGCAGCCGGCAAATATCGCGGCCCGTTGCATGGAATTCCCTGGGGCGGGAAGGACCTGTTGGCGGTGAAAGGCTATAAGACAACGTGGGGCGCGGGTGGATTCGAGGAACAGAAGTTTGACTATGACGCTACCGTTGTGAAGCGGCTGGATGAGGCGGGGGCTATTTTGATCGCCAAGTTGTCGATGGGGGCTCTGGCGCAGGGCGATCTCTGGTTCGGCGCGCGGACGCGGAATCCCTGGAACAAGCGGCAAGGGTCGAGCGGGTCTTCGGCAGGAAGTGCGAGTGCTGTATCGGCAGGATGCGTGGGATTTGCCCTGGGGACGGAAACGCTAGGGTCTATCTCATCGCCTTCTACTCGTTGTGGGAGCACGGGGTTGCGGCCCACCTATGGATTTGTACCCAGGACCGGCGCAATGGCGTTGAGCTGGACGATGGATAAGATAGGGCCGATCTGCCGGGCTGTGGAGGACTGCGCGTTGGTGCTGTCGGCCATCTACGGACAGGACCGGCACGATCTTTCCGTCAAGCCGGCAGCGTTCAACTGGGATGCAAACTTCGACTGGAAGACGCTGCGAGTGGGATACATCAAGAGTGCGTTCGATGCTCCGACACTACCTGCTGAAGCATCGGAGGCGCAAAAGCGAAATTTCGAGCGGCGAGTCTATGACGCAAAGTATGCGGCCACGGCGCTCGATGAGCTGCGCAATATGGGCGTGAAGCTGATTCCCGTGGAGATGCCGGATTTTCCTTTTGGCGCAATTGTTCCCGTGCTCGAGGCAGAGGCCGCGGCGGCCTTTGATGATTTAACCAGGAGCGGACGGGACAAACTGCTTACGGGGCAGCTACCGTTTGACTGGCCGAATCAGTTCCGCATTGCGCGGTTTTACTCTGCTGTGGACTACATCCAGGCGATGCGGGCCCGTACGCTGGCGATTGCGGAGATGGCCAGGTTGTTTGCGCAGGTCGACGTCATTGTGACGCCGTCGCAGGGCAACCAGCTGCAGGCGACGAATTTGACCGGGCATCCGGCCGTGATTGTGCCGAATGGGATTCGCGGCGATGGCGCTCCGAAGAGTGAGAGTGAGGAGGATGGCGCGTTGACGAATGCGGGCGGCCCGGGAACGCCGGTGAGTCTGACGTTTCTCGGCGGACTATATTCGGATGCGCGGCTGGCGGCGTTTGCCAAGGCGTATCAGGATGCAACGAGCTTTCACTTGCAGCATCCGAAGCTGGCCTAACGATGCCAGGCAACGTGTTGCTCGACGCCCGAGGGTTGGTGAAGGAGTACGGCGCGGGGCATCGCGTGGTCGATGATGTGTCGTTTGCGATTCTGCGCGGAGAGACGCTGGGGCTGGTAGGCGAGTCGGGTTCCGGCAAGAGCACCGTAGCCCGGATGCTTCTCCGATTAGTGGAGCCTACGGCAGGTGAAGTGCGGTATGAGGGACGCGATCTCCTGGCGGCGAGTCCGCGGGAGATGCGGGGGATGCGCCGGCGCATGCAGATAGTCTTTCAGGATCCCTATGCCGCGTTGAATCCGAGGATGCGGGTGCGGGAGATTCTGGCGGAGCCGTTTGCGATTCATAACGAGAAGCCGGCGCGGGGTCTTGCGGTAAGGCTGGCGGAGATGCTGCGAACGGTGGGGATGGAGGAGTCGGCGCTGGGGCGCTTTCCGCACGAGTTCAGCGGAGGACAGCGGCAGAGGATCAATATTGCACGGGCCCTCGCGTTGCGGCCGGAGTTTTTGGTGCTGGATGAGCCGGTCAGCGCGCTGGACGTTTCCGTGGGAGCCCAGGTAGTGAATCTGCTGCGAGAGTTGCAGCGGGAGTATGGGCTGACGTATCTGTTTATCTCGCATTCCATGCCGCTGGTGCGGTATCTGTGCGATCGGGTTGCAGTAATGCAACGAGGACGGCTGGTGGAGTTGGGAGACTGTGAGCAGGTTTGCGATTCGCCGCGCGAGGAGTACACGCGGAAGTTGATTGCCGCGACGCCGGAGATGCCCGTTTCCGTGTGACAAGGTACGAGGCACGGAAAAGCGGCTGTCATCTGACAGTGGCTACAATAGAAGATGGATGATCTCGAGTTTTAGCGCGCATTGGCACTACATCTGGCTTGTCGTCGCCTCCTTTATCGCAGGCGTCATGAATGCAATGGCAGGGGGCGGGTCGTTTATCTCGTTTCCGGCGATGCTGTCGATCGGGGTTGCGCCGATCCAGGCAAATGCTACGAACACGGTTGCGTTGTGGCCAGGACAATTGACTTCGGTGGCTGCGCTGCGAGGGGACTTGCGGCGCGATCTGCTTCCGGTCGTCTGTTCTGCTTCGGTTTTAGGCGGGGTGAGCGGGGCGGTGGTTCTGCTGAACACGCGGCAGGTTACGTTTCTGCACATCGTACCCTGGCTGCTGCTGATCGCTTCCCTGCTGTTTTGGATCAGCGGGCCCGTATCGCGATGGCTGCGGGCGCGCTCGGCTGAGCCGCATGTGACGAAAGGACCGGCTATGGTGCCTCTGTTCCTTGTGTTGCTGCCCGTCTGTTTCTATATAGGCTACTTTGGCGCCGGAGCAGGCTTCCTCATTATGAGCGCGCTGGCGCTGTTCGGCGTGGAAGAGATACATGCACTCAACTCGCTGAAAGTGCTGGCGGCCTGCCTGTCAAACTTTTGCGCCGTAGTGACGTTTGTGTTAAGTGGAGCGGTGATCTGGCATTATTGCCTGATCTCGATGGTGTTTGCCGCAGTGGGTGGCTATGTGGGGGCTCAATATGCACGGCGAATGAACGCTGATGTGTTGCGGATGATCGTCGTGATTACCGGTTGCGTGATGGCTGCTTACTTTTTCTGGAAAAATGGTTAATGGGGTGACGAAAGTGGTGCGGATATGAGTCATGAGGGGATTCGGATCGTCAATGCTGATCAGGCTCGACGTGAGGATATAGAGCATGATCCGATGCCTTCGGACGCGGTGACCCCGAAGAAGGTGCGGGTTAAGAAAACTGAGGGGACGGGCATTGAGATCGACTGGAAGGACGGGCACCAGAGCGCGTGGAACTTCGCGTGGCTGCGGAATGCTTGTCCCTGCGCAACGTGCCATGAGGACCGCGAGAAAACGGGAAGACTGCCGGGGATAGCAAAGCCAAAGGAACAGACGTTGCTCAAGATGTATGAGCCTCCGGTGGCCGCTTGAGGTAACTCCGGTGG
>Ga0210396_10006240_pt1 | contig 11445 bp, 9 predicted proteins | sample IncBWH17OmetaG_FD_155466 | JGI IMG/M metagenome (GOLD analysis project Ga0210396, IMG submission 155466) | Forest soil microbial communities from Barre Woods Harvard Forest LTER site, Petersham, Massachusetts, United States - Inc-BW-H-17-O ...
AACGATTGGCTGCAGCTAGGAATACGCGGCGAGATTTACCGGGATTCAGGGGGATTTTATGTCGCCCAGTTTCGAGCCAACAACGATTTCATTCACTTCGAGCGTGGAGACAACGTGTTTAATCCCAACTTTCCTTTCGATCCCAGCAACCTGGGCGGCGGGAATACCACCTACCTCGAAGTTACGGGGGGCGTGACTGTTAAACCGCCTTTGCCGAAACCGATCGCCGGGCTGCTGATTCGCCCGGAGGTCCGCTACGACGCATCATTGAACAATACCGCGCCGTTCAATCAGAATACCAAGGCGGACCAGTGGACATTCGCCGTCGATCTAGTGCTTGAGTTTTAGTCGGCCGCCAAGTTAAAGATTCAAATGAAACCAAGAGGTGCCGGCGATCTGCCGGTGCCTCTTTTTTTTGGGCCTCTAGCCCCGAGAATTTCATCACCCATGAAGTCTCGTGAGATGATCGATCAGCTGTCACTCACTTGTTTGGAAATAAAAATCCGGTGGATGGCCATTGGATGGCACATGGAGTGCTGTAGCCGGTATTACGAATCATCAGAACAGTAATACTCGGTCTTGATCCTCTGCCTATGAACCCGTTTCGATCTTCCATCTGCTTTGCTTTGCGATACTGCGTTTTGTTTACCGCCGCCGTGTCTGGTCTTGCTGTCGCTCACGCCGAATCACTCAAAATCGCTTACAGCGATTGGCCTGGGTGGGTGGCCTGGGAGATCGCCATCCAAAAGAACTGGTTCAAAGAAGCAGGCGTCGATGTCCAATTCATGTGGTACGATTACGCCCCTTCCATGGACGCCTATTCGACCGGAAAGGCCGACGCTGTTTGTATGACCAACGGCGATGCACTGGTCACTGGCTCGAGCGGCAAACCCTCCGTCGGCATTCTGGTCAACGATTTCTCCAGCGGGAACGACATGATTGTCGCTAAACCCGGAATCGATGCCGTTAAGCAACTGGCCGGCAAAAAAGTCGGCGTCGAAATCGGTCTGGTGGATCATTTGCTTTTGGAACGGGCGCTCAGTGTCAGCGGATTGAGCGATAGCGACGTGAAACTCGTTAATACTCCGACCAATGAAACGCCACAGGTACTCGCTGCCGGAGCGGTCGACGCGATCGCCGCCTGGCAGCCAAATTCCGGACAGGCGCTGAAGACGGTTCAGGGTTCCAAGCCAATCTTCACCTCCGCCGAGGCACCCGGACTGATCTATGATTTGCTCTACGTCTCCAGAGAAAGCCTGGAGAAGAATCGCGCAGATTGGGCGAAAGTCGTCGGGGTCTGGTATCGCATCGTTGCCTACCTGGATGATCCAGGCAATCTGGATGAAGCTCTAAAAATACTGGCGGCCCGCGACAACGTGAAGCCCGAAGAGTATGAGCCATTCTTCAAAGGCACTCATATCCTTTCGCTGAAAGAAGCTCTCCACCATTGGCAGAAAGGGGATAGTCTCGATTCCCTATTTGGTTCAACCAAGAATGTCGACGATTTCAATGTGAACAATGGGGTCTACAAGCAGCACGTGGATTTTCGGGGCTACCTGGATCCGAGCCTGACGGAGGAATACGCAAAATCGGCCGGCGCCAAGACAGCGAACAACTAGTGTCCTGTCCTCGAAATACCAGTTGTCAATCTCGCGACAGGGTCGCGAAGGGTGACCGCAATGAAACGACCGGCGACCAGTCACGAGCGCTGGTTTAAAATCCGGGAGGAACTCTCGGGACGCCGCGCCACTTTATTGATGGCGCTCTCGTTTTTGCTGCCGTTGACCATCTGGTGCATCGCCAGCTATGTACCATTCATTTGGCATCCGGACATCCGACTTGAAGTGTCGGCCGACCGAACCGACGTCTCAACCGTCTACACAGCCGGTGATCACGTCAGCAAAGAATTTTTCCCAACATTCCAAAAAGCTGTACGAGAGGCGAATGCGAGAATTCTCGAAGATCGAAAGAATGGCCGAGGTTCATCCGGCGTCATGGTCCGGCGGGATAATCTGAAGAAGCTGCGTCAACTAGCTCCGCTGGCGATTTCCAATGGGTGGCTCCGCCCAAACCAGCGTGAAGATGACGCGGCAATTTTCGAAATCTGGAAGAAACTTGCAACCGGGGCCCTGGTCCTGCAAAAGCCGGCTCTCAGTCCTGAAAACCTCGAGGTCATTCGTCAGGATTGGGAGATGCTTTCCGCCACCGGCCCGAATTTTGATGCGCGGAAACTTCCTGATCAGCCGCTCCTCAGCCTGGTTCCGCAAGGGACACCATCAAATCCGTCTTACCTGCCCGCCCCCCATGAAGTGCTGACGACCGGATGGTATAACTTCACCGCGGGCGGCGAACTGGGTCAGTTGTCGCTGTTCAGCCGCCTGTTGATCTCAATTCGAATCGTCTTTACGGGGTTCTTGCTGTCGTGTCTGGTGGGCGTTCCGATCGGTATTTTCTGTGGTACCTACTCGTTCTGCTCGAAGGTCTCGGAGCCATTCATTGATTTCTTCCGTTACATGCCGGCACCGGCGTTCAGCACTCTGCTGGTCGCGATTTTTGGCGCCCACGACGAACCGAAGGTCGCACTTGTCTTCATTGGAACATTCTTCCAGATGGTCCTGGTGATAGCAAAGACGACCCGGCAACTCGATCATGCTCTCCTGGAAGCCGCGCAAACGCTCGGAGCAAAGTCTCGCCAGCTTTTTACGCATGTCGTTATTCCAGGAATAATGCCGGATCTCTATAACGACCTGCGAATTCTTCTGGGCTGGTCGTGGACCTGGATGGTGATCGCGGAATTAATTGGCGTTAAGACAGGCCTGACCGAATTCATCGAAACCCAGGGGCGCTGGCGCAATTTCGACGCGGTGTTCCCAGTCATTATTCTGATCGGAATAATTGGCTTCTTCACTGATCAATTTTTGGGTTGGTTTAGAGGAATTCTCTTCCCCTATACCAGGAGGGCCCGATCGACAGTCAAGAGCGCGCGCAAAATCGAGCAACCGCCGCCGGTGAATCAATCGCCGAAGGCTGAATCATCGGTCACGCAGTTAACGATGACATGAGCCAGGCAACAATTGATCTTCCAGACTATCGAACGCAGTCACCTAATGTGGCCGCACGTTTTGGCCGGCTCAAAGCGCGTCCTGTCGTTCTCGAGGTCTGCGATTTGCAAAAGTGCTTTTCTTCGGCGCAGGGGGAAGTGGTAGCACTGCAGAATATCGATTTCGTCGTTCACAGACGCGAATTCATCTGTGTCATCGGAGCGTCTGGTTGCGGAAAATCAACGTTGATCCGAATTCTGGCAGGACTCGAAACACCAACCGCGGGAGAAGTTTTACTCGATCACAAGCGCGTGAGCGGCCCTGGTCCCGAGCGCGGTATGGTTTTTCAGGGCTACACACTTTTCCCGTGGCTTTCGGTGAAACAAAACGTCATGTTCGGCCTCAAAATGACCGGACATTCCTCCAGCGAGGCTGAACCAACCGCGCGCCAGTGGATCGAGATGGTCGGGTTGGCAAAGTTCGAAAATTCGTTCCCTCACCAACTATCGGGAGGAATGAAACAACGCGTCGCCATCGCGCGCGCACTGGCTAATCAGCCGAGAGTGCTACTCATGGATGAGCCCTTTGGCGCCCTGGATGCGCAGACGAGGTGCCAGATGCAGTCTTATCTTCTCCAGATCTGGCGGAACGTCGACGTAACGATCGTTTTCATTACGCACGACCTGGACGAAGCAATTTATCTCGCCGATCGGATCCTGGTTCTCAAACCCCATCCCGGTCGAGTCGATGAGCTGATTGAAGTGCCGGTGCCTCGACCGCGCGGGCCCGACCAGTTTATTTCGCCGGAATTTCTCGCCACCAAGAAACGCCTTGAAGAGCTGATTCATCCCCTCAGTGAGTCCGCTGGAGACAAACTTCCGACCTTACGGCTAACGCGCGTGGACGACGAAGTCGAATAGCAGCACCTGCAAAAGCCGATCCGCCCACTCGCCGATACGTTTTCCCTAGTGTCCATTTCCTGTGAAATCGCGAACCAAACGTCCAAACGGAAATTCCGAAGGCAAAGTCCAAAGGATCAGCGTCTCGCTGCCTGAGTCCGTTTTCTGCGAATTAGACCAACTCGTTGCGGAGCGAGGTTGGGAAAGCCGTTCGAAAGCAATCTCCGTGATGGTGACTCAATCCGCCCTCGAACACCGGGAAGACCAGGGAGATACGCTGATGGCTGGGACGATCACCATCGTCTACGACGAATCAAAAGGGAATTTATTGCAGCGCTTGGCTGAGCTTGAGCGCCGTTATCTCGATGAGGTCATTAGCTCCCTTCACGTTCAACTGGAAAACGATCATCGCATCGAGGTCCTGCTCGTGCAGGGACCCGCTCGCAAACTCCAGAGTATTGCAGACCAACTACTCACCCTCAAAGGGGTAAAAACAGGGAAGCTAACTCTCACCACCATGCTTATGCCACCGCTGCACCCCCTGCCCCCTCGCGTATACGGGTCAAATCAGCGATCGGGAAACCAGGGCCGCTAAAAATCATGACACCCTCGCCAGCGATTCCAAGCGTTCGTCTTCTTTTCGAGGAAGATATCCCGGGTGGAGCGATGTGGTCTTATGCCCTCAAACGTCATCACACCCTCCGACTTACCGCCATTGAATCGGGCGCCAACGTCGGAGCGATGCTCTACAACCTGCATCAACCGCTCGATCGCCTCAATCTGCCTGATACTCTTAAAGCTCAGCACACCGCGAAGTTGACCACCGGGAACGTCCTCTTGAGCGACATGGGACACGTTCTTTGCTCCATTTCGGCGGACACCTGTGGATGGCACGATCCGCTTGCGGGACACTCGACGCCTGCGCTGGTCCGGGCAAAATACGGTACCTCAACTTACCAGGAAGACCGCAACGCCTTTCACCGAAACGCTCGTGACCAGTTCCTGATCGAGCTCGGCAAATGGGGACTCGGCAAAATAGATCTGGTGGCCAACATAAACTTTTTCAGCAAAGTCACCGTCGACGGCGACGGCAAAATGCATTTCGTGAGAGGAAATTCGGCCCCTGCCAGCTGCGTTGACCTGCGCGCAGAAATGGACACGCTCCTGATCCTCAACACCTGTTTGCATCCAATGGATCCTGATCCGCAGTACCACCCAAAGCCGGTGCATATCGCGGTCTGGAAATCCGACCAACCCGCCGCCGATGATCCATGCCGAACGGCTTGTCCGGAAAATACCCGCGCATTTATCTTAACCGAAGCACTTTTTCGGTCATCGAGCTCCAGCCCGCCACCATCTCAAACATGAGCACACTGATCTATACCGAAAGCCAGCTGCACCCGGAAGACGCCGTCTACGACTACACGGTGTTGTCCGGCGAAGCATGGATGCATGAGATTGCGGCCGGTCAATCATTTCGGATCGTCGATCTGGAAGGCAACCAGGCTGTCGACACCCTTTTCTATAATGCGCACGATCGAACAGATCGCTACAGCGCACAAGACACCATCCGGGAGCAAAGCAGTATCTATCTGACGACCGGAACAAAACTCATCTCTTCCGAAGGCCATGTCTTGCTGACCATCGTCGCGGATACCTGCGGGCGGCACGATACCCTCGGTGGAGCGTGCTCGGCCGAGAGCAATCAGGTACGATACGCGATCGAGAAGAAACATATGCACAACTGTCGGGACTCCTTCCTCCTGGCGGTGGCAAATTCGACTTACGGCTACTCCAAGCGTGACATTACTCACAATATCAATTTTTTCATGAATGTGCCGGTCACGCCGGAGGGTGGTCTTACGTTTGCAGACGGCGTTTCCGACAAAGGTCGCTATGTCGAAATGCGAGCGGAGATGGATGTCATCGCGTTGATTTCGAATTGCCCTCAATTGAATAACCCGTGCAACGCTTATAACCCGACGCCCGTTCGATTGTTACTCTGGGATTAAACATCGGCACGGTTCCGCTCCATGTTTACCAAAGTCCTGGTGGCCAATCGTGGCGAGATCGCCTGCCGCGTGATTCGTACCTTACGCAAACTGGGCATCCAGGCGGTCTCGGTCTATTCAGACGCGGATGCGCACACGATGCACGTTGCTCTGGCAGACGAAGCGTTCCGGATCGGACCGGCCCCAGCCAACCAGAGCTATCTCAACACCCAGCAGATTCTTTCGGTAGCAAAAAATTCGGGCTGTGAGGCGATCCATCCCGGCTACGGGTTTCTGAGCGAGAACGCGGAGTTTGCTGCTGACTGTGAAAATGCCGGCATCCGCTTTATTGGCCCGACTTCGGAACAGATAAAATCGTTCGGGCTCAAGCATGTTGCCCGTGAACTAGCCGCCAAAGCCGGCGCACCACTTCTGCCCGGCACCACTCTGCTGACGGACGCGGAAGAAGCATCGAAAGCCGCTGAGCAGATCGGATTTCCGGTCATGGTCAAAAGCACGGCGGGTGGAGGTGGGATCGGTCTCCAACTCTGCCGGTCGGCGACCGAGTTGCCGGAAAGATTTGCCACGGTCAAGCGTCTGGGAGAAGCCAATTTCAAACAGGGCGGAGTTTACCTCGAAAAATTTGTCGAAATGGCGCGTCATGTCGAGGTTCAGATCTTCGGCGACGGCAAAGGTCAAGTCCTGGCCGTCGGCGAACGCGATTGCTCGATCCAACGGCGAAACCAGAAAGTCGTCGAGGAGACACCGGCACCCAATCTTTCAGATGCCGTCCGTAAACGACTCTTCGAAGTTGCCGTCAGTCTCGGCAAAACCGTCAACTATGCTTCTGCCGGAACCGTAGAGTTTATTTATGATAGCCTCGCGCAAACGTTTTATTTCCTGGAGGTTAACACGCGTCTTCAAGTCGAGCATGGCGTCACCGAAGCGGTGACCGGCATCGACCTGGTGGAATGGATGATCCGGCTTACGGCGGGTGAACTTCCGCCTTTAGAAACTCTAATCTCCGTTTCCGAGGGCCACTCTATTCAAGTCCGCCTCTACGCGGAGGATCCCAACAAGAACTTCCAGCCCAGCTCGGGACTCCTGACCGAAGTGCTCTTTCCAAATGATACGCGCATTGACACCTGGGTTGAACGGGGAACGGAAATCTCACCCTACTACGATCCGCTGATCGCCAAAATTATCGTTAAAGGAGGCGATCGACAGGGCGCCCTGACGAAAATGAAGAACGCCCTCCAACAAACCCGTATCTACGGAATCGAAACCAATCAGAGTTATCTCGCGGCGGTTCTGGAAAACGAACAGGTGAAGCGCGGCGAAGTCACGACTCGGCTCCTCTCATCGATCAAATATAAGCCAGCAACGTTGGATGTCCTTGAGTCGGGAACTCAAACCAGCGTTCAAGATTATCCAGGACGCTTAGGATTCTGGGCCGTCGGCGTGCCGCCTTCCGGTCCGATGGATGCACTTGCTTTTCGTTTCGGCAATCGACTTCTCGGAAACGCTCCGGAGGCTGCCGGATTGGAAATCACCATTTCTGGTCCAACGCTCCGATTCAACACCGACTGCGATTTTTGTCTCACCGGCGCAGTAATGAAGGCCGATCTCGACGGCGTCGATATCGCATTCTGGTCGGTCGTCCATGGACGGGCGGGACAAACCTTGAGGATAGGACAGCTCAGGGGAAGCGGCGCCCGGTCGTATTTTTTGGTGATCGGCGGCCTGGATGTTCCCGACTATCTAGGAAGCAAGTCGACCTTCGCGCTGGGTCGATTCGGAGGGCACGGGGGAAGAGTTCTTCGCGCCGGAGATGTCCTTCGCCTTCGGAAAAACAGCCGAGCCGTCCCGACCGAGTCCGAAAGAATGGCGCCCGCCCTTCGAATTCTGCCAACGTCAATCGTTCCGACCTATTCCAGTCGATGGGAGATTGGAATAGGTCATGGACCGCATGGCGCGCCCGACTTTTTTGCGCCCGAATACATCGACACATTTTTTTCCGCTGAATGGAAAGTGCACTACAACTCCAATCGGACTGGCGTCCGATTGATCGGGCCGAAGCCGAATTGGACTCGGACGGACGGCGGTGAAGCTGGTCTGCATCCATCCAATATCCACGACAATGCCTACGCTGTCGGCGCCGTCGATTTTACCGGCGATATGCCGATCCTGCTTGGACCGGACGGTCCCAGTCTGGGCGGATTCGTTTGTCCTGCGGTCGTGGTGGACGCGGAACTCTGGAAACTTGGACAGCTCAAAGCAGGAGATTCGGTACATTTCCGCCGGCTAACTGCCATTGCGGCGGAGAACTTAAAGCTCGCCCAGGAACATGGACTTGCAACATTAACGCCCCTTCCGAGTGTTCCAGCGGTCAGCGTGGCATTGCGCTCCAGCGTCGGCGACGAAGCGATCCTCGCCGAACTCGAGGCCACCGGCGGTCGGCCACGTGTCGTCTACCGAGCGTCCGGAGACTCTTACATCCTGGTGGAGTATGGTCCGCTGGTTCTGGATTTAAATCTCCGTTTCCGTGTCCATGCCCTGATGCAATTGGTGCAGGGCCATCGACTTTCCGGGATTGTCGATCTGACCCCCGGTATTCGATCGTTGCAGGTCCACTTCGACCCCAAAAAGGTTCCCCTGAGGGAGTTACTCGACGTCCTGCTGACCGCCGAAAAAGAACTTCCGCCCGCTGACGAGATGGAAGTGCCGACACGCATTGTCCATCTGCCGCTGTCCTGGGAAGATGAATCAACCTTGCTGGCGATTCAGAAATATATGCAGTCCGTGCGCGCCGATGCACCGTGGTGTCCAAGCAACCTGGAGTTCATCCGGCGCGTGAACGGTCTAAGAAGCATCGCAGAGGTAAAGGATATCGTGTTTGATGCCAGCTATCTCGTGTTGGGTCTTGGCGATGTATACCTGGGCGCCCCCGTCGCCATTCCGATCGATCCGCGTCATCGATTGGTGACCACAAAATACAATCCGGCAAGAACTTGGACCCCGGAGAATGCTGTCGGGATAGGCGGCGCCTACTTGTGCATCTACGGAATGGAAGGTCCCGGCGGTTACCAATTCGTCGGTCGAACGGTTCAGGTTTGGAACCGTTTCCACGTCACGAAGAATTTCGAGGCCGGTAAACCTTGGCTACTGCGATTTTTCGATCAAATTCGATTCTATCCTGTTTCTGCGGAGAAATTGCTTCGTCACCGAGAAGATTTCCTGTCCGGCAAATTCAACCTGGCGATTGAGGAGGAAACATTCCGGCTCCGCGATTACCACGCCTTCCTGAAACGGATTGTACCCGAGGCCACGGCATTTAAGGCAGACCAACAAGCAGCGTTCGAAGCGGAGCGGCAACGTTGGGCCTCCACGGAATTCGTTCCAGCGGACGACACGAGTTCAATGGCGCTTCAGGAAGAGGTACAGTTGCCCGAAGGCGGATCGTTCATCGACGCGCCCGTTGCCGGCAACCTGTGGAAATTGGTGACAAAGCCAGGAGATCAGGTCCAGCCGGACCAGCCGGTGGCGATCATCGAATCGATGAAGATGGAAATGCAGGTCTGCGCAACAAGCCTCGGCACCGTCCATTCAGTATTGGTCAAAGAATTTTCCCCGGTCTCTCAAGGACAGCATCTCTTCATCATCGAGAGTCCGAGGCTTTGAATCGATTCCACCAGGTCCTTTCCTCTTGCCTCAACCGGGGGTATACTCCGGAACTTTGAAGAGAGCTTCCAACATCAGCGTCTTAAGCCAAGGAGCAAAACTATGAGCGAATTTCCGGAAATCCAACCGTTCGGACCAAGGCCCGCGCAGCACAACGAAGATCCCCAAAATGCAGCACCGGCGGCCCATCCCTCTGAGCCCCCGACTCCTTCTCCGAGTCAAGCTCCGGCAAGCCGCGTGAATATTACGGTGGTTGTCACAGCGGTAACGGTCGGATTTGCTCTAGGCTACCTGGTCTCCCGCTACCAGCAATTGATTCTCAGCCAAAGCAAGATCGACGAATTCATCAACTATGCTCAAGCTTGGATCCGGGAACAAGGCCCGAAGATTACAGACCCGATCAAGCAAGGCCTGGAATCCACGGGGTCCAGTGTGGAGCAAGCGATCAAGAAAGTGAGCGCCAGTCGTCCGTTGGAATCGCTTAGTCTGTTTCAGCGGCCGAAGCACCGAAAATTCCTCGGGGTAGATATTTTCTGAGGTCCTCTCGGACTGCCGTTTAAGCTCTCTTGTCGGCTGCTTTCCCAACCCTGTTCCTCGTCGTCGTTCTCGATGTCGTTGCGAGCGAGCAGGCGGAGCCCTCCGGCTCCTTCGCTTGACGTGTCTTTGCTCATTGCAAGCCGCTTTCAACCAACGACGATCAAAAACTGAGGACGACGAGAACGATCTCAGAATTACCAGCTATACCCCACTCCGATGTCAAATTGTTGAACCCAATAATTTCCTCCCACTTGTCCTCCATAGTCACCGAACACCCAGAGCGCATCGGTGACCCGGTATGCAACCCCGGCTGATCCCCATGCCGCGTTGCGGTCGATACCTGTCCAGGTATCCCAGAAATTATGCTGCCAGGCAACCTGGACGTAAGGTGTCCACTTCCCGGCATGATATGCCACCCTGCCTCCTACGCGAGTTGCCAGCTCGTTCAAAGGGGCAAAACCCTGTGCGTTATCGTACTCGACGCTAGCCCATGGCCCGACTTCGAACTGACCTAGTCGCCACGCGTACCCCGTTCCGGCGTACCCGGTCCAATCCACCCCGTTCGTAGTGCCGACCGAGTTATAGGCAGTGGTGCCAATCAGCCCGGCTAGAGTTCCGTACCAGCCTCCGTACCAGAAAGATGTGTATAATCCGCCCCTGAAAGTATTTGCGTGGAAATTCTGGCCGTTCAGTGTGCCTGTCGTGTAGGTGTAATCGGCTAAGACCCCGACCAGCCAATGAGGCCTGACCCGGTAGTCAAGGCCGATAGTGAACTGACCCGCACTGTAACGCTCACTGTCGAAGTTGTCGTAATGCCCGAATAGTCCCGTTCCGACCGCCCAAACGTCCCATCGCTTTTGCTGGAGGGTAGGTGCCGGTTGAGCCACGATTTGCTTTCCGTCCTTGCTGTACCCGTCCTTGCCGTATCCGTAGGTGGGGCCTGCCTGGGTGGGGCCTGCCTGGGTGGGCGATTCGTCGTCCTCGGCCATCTCGCGGATTTCAGCGGCGCGTTGCTCAATCGAGTTCGTTACCGCGTTCGCAGAGTCGATGGTCGACTGTTCGATGGGAGCAAATGCTCTCGCAGACGTGGGCGTGGGTTTTGGCGTTGGCGTAGGGGTCGGGGTCGGGGTCGGGGTAAGGGACGGTGTTGGCGTGGGAGTCGGGGCCAGCCTCGGGGTGATGCTACCGCCCGGCGTTGGCGTGGGAGTCGGGGCCGGGGTTGGGGTAACGCTACCGCCCGGTTTTGGCGTTGGCGTGGGAGTCGGGGCCGGCGTTGGTTTAGGCGTCGGCGGCGGC
>Ga0210396_10006241_pt1 | contig 11444 bp, 14 predicted proteins | sample IncBWH17OmetaG_FD_155466 | JGI IMG/M metagenome (GOLD analysis project Ga0210396, IMG submission 155466) | Forest soil microbial communities from Barre Woods Harvard Forest LTER site, Petersham, Massachusetts, United States - Inc-BW-H-17-O ...
GGGTGGATCCTGCTGATGCGCAAGAAATTCGAACGCTCCGAACAAGCGTTGGGGGCCATTTCCACTATTCCCGGCGATGCCGGGTTAAAGTCTTCTTATTGCGCCAGTGACGGGGGAGCCGATGTTGAGCAGGGATAAGGTCGGCTTGGCGATCCTGATCACCTTGCTGGCGTGGTCCGAGCACGGGCCGGCGCGTGCCGTCACGAGAGGCGAGCAGAAGGCGCTTACCCGGGTTCTGCTGCCTGACCTGGCGGATGCGGAGTTCAGCAGTGGTCTTGCCTGGGCAAGCGGCATCACCGGCACCCCGCGGCTAAGCGGGAGCGAGCCTTTCGAAGTCACCGCCGAGATGGCGGCCCAGATATCGCGGGTCCTGCGAGACAACGACGAGGAGTCGGCTAAGGCGCCACTGAAACTGATACTCGCGATGATCCAGATGGTCTCCGAAGCAGAGGCCTGGGATATCGCGGTGCGAGCTTGGGAGAAAGGGCTGCTGGATATCTCGGAAGCGGGATTCAGGAAGGCGGCCTCCGCCGCGGATCCGGTCCTGGCGCTTGATAGCGTTGGTAATCTGTGTGTGGCACTGACCGCGGCGGGCCGGTATAACGAAGCGATCAGCGCATGCGATGCTGCCTTGGAGCGCTTTCCGTCGGTCGGTCCGGATGTCGACAGGGCGCTAGCTGGCCTTCTGTACAACCAGGCTGTGGCCATGAGGAGCCTCAGCGATGCCCGGTCCGGTCAAGTTAAGTCAGATCAGCCCGAAGGCGCTGGCTCCGGTCAAGGTGACAGCGCGCCAGCACCAGATCAGTCGGCTCGCGCATTTGCCGCGGTGGCAGGCAAGTTCGCGAACAGCAAGGACGTCAAGGCACGTGAACTCGCTGCCCGCGCGCGCGTCAACGAGGTCGGCGCCTACCTCAAGTCCGGCGATGCCAATCTTGCGCTTAATGCCTGTGATGCCTTTCTTCAGGTTTTTGATTCCGCTGACCCCTGTCCTTGGCCGGACCAAGTCGGCGGTATCCTGCTCGGCCGGGCAAACGCTCTGCGCATGCTGGGACGAGAGCGAGACGCGTCGGCGGAATGCGAGGAGCTCTACCGGCGATTCGATCGGATTGCCGATTCGGTGTTCAGAACGCTTGTCGCGCGGGCTTGCCTAGTCCAGGGCCTCGCCTTGGCCGGGCTCGGCGAGCGCAAGGCCGCTATCGCTGCGTATCAGAAATCCGCTCCGTTCCTGGAGATGGGGGGAGAACTCGGCCAGATTGCCGCGCAGGCGCAGGCGAAGGCCAGGGTCCTGGAAATCAAGGGTTTCGAAGAGGACCTCGCGTCAAGCGATGAGTTCCTGGCTCGGCCGCCGGATGCCAGCGACCCGCGTGATCGGCTGCTGCGTGCGAAACACACGGTAAACCGCGGCCGGGCCCTTGCCGCTCTCGACCGTAATGAGGATGCCATCGGCACCAACGAAGCCCTGATCAGCCAGCTCAAGAATGACGCTGATCCTGAGCTGCGCGTGCAACTCGCCATCGCGATGATGAACTGCGGCAACAGCTATCGTCGGCTGGAGCGCTATGAATCTGCCATGCGGTGGTATCGCGAACTGGAGGAGGAATTCAGTAACTCGGCCGATCCGCGAACGCTGTACTGGGCCGCGTCGGCGGTGCTCAACCAGGGAGTTGTCTGCCTAGACAATGGCGACGAGGACGGGGCGATCAAGGAGTTCAACCGAGTAAATGAGCGATTCGGTGCAGCCCCCGCGGGGGATGTCCGCGACGTGGCGCTGTCAGCCCTGTGGAACGTCGTTCTCACGCGGCTGGGCCATGCGGATGTCGGTGGCGCGGTGGAAGGCTTGCAGCGCATCCTCGACGGGTTCGGGTCGGACGGCAGCAACCAGATACGGCGGCGGGTCGCGGGTTTCATCGTGAGACTGGCAGTGAGGATCGACAAGCTCGGAGATCTCACCGCAGCGCTGAGTACGCTGACCGCGCTGTTCCGGTACTCCGACGATCCAGACGCGGAAGTCCGCGAGACGGCGGAGCAAGGTCAGCAGATCCGGCTGGCGCTCGGGACCCGCTGATGCAGGCCGGCGAAGAAATCCCGTGCGGGCAAGCCACCGCCCCGGCCAGCGACCAGGGTTGCCTCGGAGCGTATGACATCAACTCCAGGACCCAGAGCCTGGCCGGCCTCCAAGAGGCCGAGAGGCTGGTCGCCATCGACGTTGAGCAGCTGACCAGTCAGTTCCCTGAGGGTGTGCCTGCGCCCGTGGCGCGGGAACTGCGGCGAAAGCATGACCTGTACTATCGCGTCCGCGCCCACGAGAGGGCGCACTATTACCAGGGCGCCTCAACCGCAGCCGAGGTGGCGCGGACGTATGCAGAGAACGACCTCGTCAGGTTTCTCTTCACCGTCCTGGAGTCAATCCCTGCCGAGCAGGACGTGTGGCTACCCCTGCTGCGCTGGGGTTTGGGTGGGACCTCAGGGTGCCCTCCCCGCCTGGTCTCCATCATCAGTCGCTTCCGCACTGCCGAGATCGTCTATGCCGCGCTGGATGGCGATGCGGATGCCGCCGAGGGCGAATCGGACCGCATCCGCTGGTTTTTCCCGGCGGCCCGCCAGCCGCTCGCGTCGGACCCGGGATTCCAGCTCGGGCGCAGGTATCTCGCTGAAGGCGCGGCCAAGGCAGCTGAGTGGATCTATGTCCTATGCGCCGAGCCCCAGTCTGCCATCCGCGCCGAGCTCGATATTGCCGGCAGTCCCGAGGTCTACCGGCGTGCCATCAGCTACGTGCAGCGTCTCATTCCCCACGTGCCCCTGCCGGGTCAACTCCAGGCCGTCGTCCTAGCCGCGGACCTCGCCCTGCATCCGGAAATCCCGGCCCAGCTGTGGCCTGACGTGTACGCGGCCGAGGCGGCCGACGCCGCTCTCCTGGCACCAGGGCCGCGCTTCGCGCTTGTCGCGGGGCTGCTGCCGTCGATACCTGCAGCCGCCTTTTCGGATAAGGCCGCGCTGGCGGTGGAGCTTACCGCCAGGACTAAGGAGGTGCTCGGCTGGCCCGACCCGGATCAGGCCACGCGTGCCGCCATCGCCGCCCTCGACACCGTCCTGGCGGCCCCTCGTAACGCCAAGCTGCTGGCCATGCTGGAAGGAAACAGCCATCCGGTCCGGAAGATGCGGATGACGCTCGAGGTCCGCCTGGAAGACCAGTACGCCTTCGTGCCTCCAGTGAACGCGAGCCTGATCAACGCTCGCCAGCTCGCCCCATCGGGTTTCCGCGGGTCGGCCCTGACCCCCCTTGGCGCGACCGACCTCCTCCTAGAGCCCGAGCGAGTCTGGTTCTCCAGGCGCCTCGCCAGGCAGCTGATCTATGCCCACTGTCCCGAGTGCCCCCTGCGAGCCGACGACAGCTACCTGACCGAATTCAAGACAGACAACGCATGCTCGGAACTCACTTCCGGTCAATGCCAGGCCGCCCGCACCCGTACCGCCGTCCGCAGAGAATTCCTGGCCTGCGGCATTATCGGAGAGCAGCTCAGCAGACATCTGGGATCAGGCTGGCGCACCCGGCTACGCTTCTTCATAAGCTCAGAGGATCCGGGCACGGTCCGGCGGCCATAATCCTGATGCCCAGGTCAGTGCCAGGAATCGGGAACGGGAGGGCGATCCGCCTATGGAAAGCAGCGCCCCAAGTGGCGACGACCTGGTGTCCGTCCTGCAAACCGAACTTTCGCAAGAGATCCTGGAGAGCCACACGGCTGAACGCCAGGAGTTCGAACGATGGCATGCTTCCCTGTCGTCGCCGTCAGCTCCTGCTGCTGACGGCGGCATTCTAGACGATCCGGAGCCCCTGACCCCCGCGCGCAGGCTCGCGCTTATCGACGCCTACCTCCGGGAGCATGAGGGTGTCCAGACCGATGCGGAGCCTGCCGAGGCTCTACCGTCAGGCGGCGAGCTAGCTTTCCGTGTCGGGCCGAATCGCTATCTTCACGTCGGCGAGGCCCTGAAGATCGTGCTTATCGACGGGCTCGGCCTTTTCTTCGCCTTCGCGACCACGAGCGGTATCGGAGCATTGTTCTATTCCTGGTTCTTTCTCTCCGGGGCTGACATTGTGCGCCGCTTCATGAAGTGCTTTGAGAAGATCACCGATCCGCAGGAGCGGCAGGTATTCGAGAGTCTCTATGTACTCCAGAACCGCAAGGTCGTCGAGGCCACGGGATCGGATCCAGACAGCAGCGTCGCGGAGAAGCGGGCCCGGGTCAGCGTGTCAGCCGAGGCGATCGGCAAGCACCTGGAAGGCAAGCTAAGCGCTGAGGAAATCCGCGCGGTTCTTCGCGGTATGGCAGCACGCGACATCGTGAGCGAACACGACGGGCTGTGGTCGATCAGCTTCTGGTAGTGGATGCGCGGCCATATCTGTGGCATGTGCCACAATGTGTGGTGTGGCCTTGATGCAGCCGGAATCGGCTGACCTGTGCGCTGCCGCCGAGGCGGCTATCTGAAATGTTCAAGCTAACAACAATTCCCGTTTGCCGCGCTGCGCAACCGTGAGGAGCGCTGACCCACCCTCTTGTGACCCATCTGGATTGCGGTCGATAAATGTGACCTGCCGTTTACAAGACGGCCCGTCACCTGGGGCCGAAATCGCCCAGTCAGACGACCCAGCCGAGCTCACTCTGCATTTTGCTGATCGCTGAGCCTATGCGGCAATTTAGCAATCGTGCCGCTTTATGCCAGGTAATTCCGTTTCGTTCGCATTATCTGCGTGTTGATTTTTCCGACGGCCGGACTTGTTTTTGTATGCTGGCCAAAGGGCCTCCCTAACTGTCATCGAGCGGTATTATTGCAGGGTGCCCATGGTTTTCCGAGGGCCTCGTCTCAGATGCAGGCTCCGAATTTTTGGTGGACGCGCAGACCGAGGTGACAGCTTATATCGCCCGGTGGTGCAAATCGAGCTGGCGTCCGTACCTTCCGGATTAACGATCGTGCATAAGGATGATCGAGAGGTACCAGACAACCTACGGCTCATGGGACCTGTGCGCGCCGTCGGCTGCCTGCTCGGAGGTGGCCGCCTGAGCTGGTAAAGCTTCCCGGAACTGGCGCGAGCAGGAGAAAGGACGTGACAGCATGATCGACTTCCCCATCGACACGAGCAGGTTCCACCCGCCGGTCCGAGCACGCAAGTTCGCGGCGCGCGCCGTCAAGAAGCAGCTACGTAACGTACGGTGCCTGTGCGCGCTCCGAGCGAGTGGGCGGCATGCCGGGCAACAGGTGCGCGGTGTGGCCTGCGCTCTTGAAAATCGGGCTGGCTTCCGTCAATCTTGATTCATGAGATTTCTAAGTCGTGACAAGACTCGCTATGAGATTGCCTCAGAGAAGGGCTTCTTGTTTATGGCCGGCGAGGATGCCGGTCTGACTGAGCGAGAAATATTCCTAAAATTCAGAAACACCGTATCAGGGGACATGGAGTGGGCAGACTCCAGGAAGCACCTCTTTCGAAGGCGTGCTTCATATGTAAAGGTCACCGTGCTCCTGCTGACCGCTGCCGCGACGGTCGTCCTAGGTATCGAGGCTATACCGTCGCGAGCTGCGATTGCACTCCCGATGGTAGCCCTGGTTACCGTACTTGGTGGACTTGATTCCTTCTATAATTGGCGATCAAGATGGGTGCTTATGGAGGAAGCGCAATATCGGATGAATCGACTACGGGATGAAATAGACTACTATATAATAACGACTTCTCCGGATAACTTGAGTACGGAGAAACTTAAGGAATTTTTCCTCGAACAGCAAGCTATTTGGAGTGATGTCAGCAGGCGCTGGATTGAATTTCGTAAACTCGACCAGTCATCGCAGGGCGATCAGGCAGCGCCCAATATTGTGGTAAGCTGAGTGCTGACTTCAAGTTCCAACGGGCAAGTATCGCCTGGGTCTTGGCAGGCTATAGACCATTCCCCGTCTGCGACAGCGAAATCGGTAAGAGATCGGCTGATCCATTTCCGGTCCGTGAGATTAAATATAGATCTTCCGCTTTTCAGGAGCTCTATCACCCCCGAGGGCACTTACCTGGAAAAGGCTCCAACAGCCCAGCTCATGCGCATCGACGCCGCTGATCAGCTATTCTCCGTGCCTTTAACAGGCACATCAACTGTACCGGAGTGTGCCGTTTCGTCCGTGGGATTCTTGTGGGGATGAGCCACCGCATTGCTGACTTGCGGGTTTCTGTGGGGCTCGAAAGAGCCCCCTGACTTGCCTGGCCAACCTACACGGAGGCCCAGTGCACCAACCTCTGGGGCGCTGGTGATCACTCTCCGGATAACCTAGGGTTACCAGGTCGCATACCAACCAAGTGATAACTTCCGTGCCGATTACGCTTGGACCGGAATCGGATCGACGGCTGTGTGGGCGCAGAAGGCGGTTTGCGCTCCCTGCTGATGGCTATTGCTGGTGACCGCACTGGATGTGTGCCCGAGTCCCGATTCAGGATGCGCTCCCGGTTGGAGCACGGCCGCCGAACCTGCGGCCGCATTCTGTCATGGCCGGACCCGTGCGCCGCTACAGCGAAGGTCACGGGCCCAGGCCCAGTTGGCCCTGTGCCCGTTCCGGCCACCTCACGCACGCTGGTCTCGCTGAGCCGTGGCGCCGTGGGTTCTGCGCGACCGAGGAGCAGCGTCACCAGCCTGAACGCTCGGCTGCTAGTCGTCTCATCACGCCCGGGCCCGCGCGGCCGCCGCGTGGGCGGCGATTTCCAGCCTGGCCCGCCGGTAGTCCAGGATCAGGCTCAGCGCGGCCACCAGGACCATGGCCGCGGACACCGCGGCCAGCACTATCCATACCGTGGTCGGCGCGGCGTGTGCGGACGCGGCCCGGACCAAGGCTGTAGCGGTGACGCTGAGACTGCCCGTCCCGGTCACTCCCGCGACCCCCGCGACTACCTTGCTTGTTGATGGCACCAAGAACACCTCCCTCGATGAGGGTCCTGCGGGGCCCCTTCGCCCGCAGCCAGGTGCTTACCGGTGCTGGGAACAGGTGGTTCTGTGACATCCGCCATGAGGTGGCTGGATCGAACCGAATTTCGATCGCAGTCCCTGGAGGCGGCCGGTCTCGCGTTCTTTCGTGACGTACACCGCGTGGCCGCACACCGCGGTGGCCGCGGCGCTCCTCGAGGAGTGTCGATTAGAAGGGTTAACGACACTAGAGAGGCCCAGATGGCCGATACCAAGCGCAAGCGCCCCGCCGAGGTCCTCACCGAGGCCGAAGTCCGCTCGCTGCTCGGCGCGTGCTCCCGCCGCGCGCCCACTGGCATCCGGGACCGGGCACTGCTGACCGTCCTCTACCGCGGCGGCCTCCGGATCGAGGAGGCCCTGGATCTCAAGCCCGCCGACGTCGACCCGGACCGCGGCACCATCCGCGTCCTGCACGGCAAAGGCGACCACGACTGCACCGTGGCCGTCGATGACGGCGCGATCGCGGGTTATCCAGCTCTGGCTCGCCGAGCGCGCCAGGCTCGGCGTGAACGGCCGCCACAAGCTGTTCTGCACGCTCACAGGCGGCCCGCTGAGCGCCAACCATGTGCGCCAGATGGTCAAGCGCCGCGCCGCCAGGGCCGAGATCACCAAGCGCGTTCATCCTCACGCGCTGAGGCACACGCACGCCGCCGAGCTCGTCGCCGAGGGCGTGCCCGTCAACGTGATCCAGAAGCAACTCGGCCACGTCTCGCTCGCGACTACGGACATCTACCTGCGCCACATCGCCCCGGCCGACGTCATCGCCATGGGCAGTAACCGGGAATGGAGCCCGTGACCGGCAGCTACGGAGCGTGAGACTTCGCGCGCGGCATCCGCGCCGATCGGCCCGAGCACAACCACAGCCGCAGCGCGGGTGATCTGGTCGTCTAGCTGGCTGATCTGGGTGGGCAGGTTGTGCTTGCGCTCATCCTGGGCCGGCGAATGGTCCTTGTCGTGGGCTGTCTGACGGTGCGTACGGCGTTTTCTCGAGGGCGGCGTGGACGCTCTCGAGCGGCGTGGGGCGGGACTGTTGGTCGAAGGTCCCGTCCGGCATTCGGATCCAGCGGACGCTGTCTGTGTCGCGGAAGGTGAGAATGGTACGCGCGAGCGCCTCGTCGGGGCTGAACCGCGGGGTGCCGGGCTTTCCCAGCTTTGGCATGATCTGGCCGAGGTCCTCTGGGGGCCCCAAGGAGTTTCCCGGGCCGGAGTACCAGAACTGGGCGTCGAAGATGGGGAAGTCGCTGGCGTTCTCGGCCTGGGGGGCGACCCGGCGAGGCGGATCGGGGTAGACCCCGATGAATACCTTCGCGGCCTGGGCTCTGCGGCGCTCGATCGCCTGGCGGTTGTTTTCCTTTACGACGATGGCGAGCTCGCGGGATTGCTTGCGGAGTGCGAGCCAGGCGACGACCGCGGCGGCGAGGGCGAGCACGGCCAGGACGATGGTGCCCACGGCGGTGAGCTGGGTCGCGAAGATGAGCGACATGGGTGAAGGTTACGGGGCGTGGTCTCGGCCGTGTGGTGGTTCCGCCGCTAAGCCCCGTCGCTGAGTTTGGTGCCCGCAGTCGGCCCGTGACGAGGATCGGTACAGGCCAGGTAGTGCTCAGCGCTGCCGAGCAGGCGCTCCTCGGTGTAGACGCCCTGGTTGTCCGTGGCGGTGCTGCTGCGCTTGACCTCGCGCGGTGGCGCCGGGTTGTCCGTGCTCCACTCGCCGGGCATGTGGAGGCGGCCGTGGCTGCGGGGGTGGATGACGATGCTGTCGGCCACGTTGCCGGTGATCTGGTCGTCCAGGCGGTCGTAATGGGATGGGAGGTTGTGCTTGCGCTCGGTCATGGGCGGGATCGTAGTGTCACGGCAGGCCGGTTGCTGTCCGAGTTACCAGTCGTCGCGGTTTTCCAGCTTTTCCAGGTGCAGGTCGTGGTCGATCTGCCAGTGGACGCCGGCGTCGTCAGTAAACCGCACTGTCACTTGCGCATCTAGGTTCAGCCGGCCGACCGGGAAGAGGAAGGCTCCTGTCTCGCCTGCCCGTATCAGGGTGATGCTCGGCTTTTCCGACGGATCGATCAGCGCCCGCGTGATGGCCGCGCCCGCGGGCGTGATAGGGCTCGGCTCGAACTCGGCGTACACGCCTGACAGGCTCGCCTCCTGCGCAGGAGCGCCGGGCGCCGCCTCGATCCTGCTGGCAACGTTCCTGATCGGCCTCGGCGAGCGGTTGGCGAGGGCCGCCGCCCAGGCCATGCCATCCGTGTCCGGGGCGAGGCCCGGGACCTCTCTTGAAGTAGACGTCGGCTCGAGGTCGATCATTTCGGCCTGCTGGCGCTCGATGATCACCGAGCGTTGCTCGGCTTCGCTGAGCTGCTTGTCAAGTAGCGCATCCCGCTTCTGGTTGATGGCGCGCTGGTCTTGGAACTGCCGCTCCTGCAGTTCGAGCCTCGAGGACTGGAGCCTAAGCATCTCGGACTGGTCCCGGACTTCTCGCGACTGCGCGCGGAAGGCGCGGCGGGCATACCACGCGGTGGCGATCGCGAAAACCGCGAGCACCGTGGTGGCTACTGCGGCGAGCTGGGTCGCGAAGATGAGCGACATGGGTTACGCGGTCAGGTCACGTCGTCGTCCGTCGCGCCTTCGCGCGGGTCGCCGATGCGGCCGAGGATGGCGACGGTCTCAGCGCGGTCGTCCAGGGTCATGTGCGCTAGAGCAGGGCCGATCGGCGCGGCGGGATAAGGCAGGTGCAGGTGCGGGCCGGTCAGGTCGCGGAGCCGGGCGAGGTCACGAGAGCGGGCCGGGTCGTCGGCGGAGTTCGCGGTCATGGGCGTCATCCTGTCGTATCTGGGCGTCTCCGTTGTCCTGATCCCGGTTCGGCGTAAGTTTCGCAGCGGGCATGATGCCAGTGAGGCCGCGGGCCCGGCCGCAGGCTCGTGCTAAGCCAGATCTGCCCGGTTACTATGCCGGATTGGAGGGGAAAGAGGGCGGCTGTGACTCTGCTGCCATATGTGACCGGGAATGCGGGCGGCGCCAGCGCGGGCCTGCTGGAGCTGGGAGTGGTCGGCGGCCTGGTCCTGGCGGGCGTCGTGAAGTCCGGACTCAGGTACGGCCGGAGGCGCCTGACTGCGCCGGCCGGGAGGCACCGCGGGGCGACCGGTTAGGTACTGTCGCTGAGCCTCGTACCCACGGCGTCGGCCCACGCCCGGCCGTCAGGGGAGGAACTGACCGCGGTCGCCGCGGCGCTGGCCAGCAAGGCGTGCACCTGGGCCGCGATCAGCAATTGGTCGCGGTCCAGGACCGACGCGTCAAGCTCCCCGGCGCTGACCGCAGTGATGATCCGCTCGGCTTCGCGGTAGTGCTCCGGCCCGGTCATCTGACCTCCTTAGCTGCAGGCTGGTCTGCCCGCCCTGACAGAGATTGTCGTAGATCGGCGGTGTTTGTCCACGATGCGTTACGAGACCGGCCGGCTGCGTAACGTCGCGCCTGGCTGCGAGCCGGCGCGCCATCCCGTCATCCCGGGTCAGAGCCGGCGAAGAAAGGCTGGCTATGAGCTCGCGGCCGGGCTCGGGGAGGTCGTCCGGCAGCAAGACGACCAGGCCCTCGGTGTCCTCGTCGAGCAGGGCTCTGACGACAGCCACGGCGGTCAGGCTGGATTCAGCGGACATTAGCTCTCCCTCGGGCGGGTAGCACGTTTCTACCAGCACCCGTAGCACAGCCAGCAGGTTCGCGATCTGCGCTACCGCCGCGCGAGTGGGAAGCACTGCGCTAGGCATAACGCCCGCGCTTGGGTCCTCGAAGAAGATCACTGATACACGCGCGAGCGGCCGACGAGGCTGATCAGCTCAGACTCAGGGCCGAGGCTTCCGGCCGAGGGCCCGGCGGTTCACGCCGCCGCGTAGTTGCCAATATGAAGTAGCGGTTCGGGCCGTGCGAGGGTAACTCACAAGCTGCGCGGCCGGTACCACGGCTGCCGCAGACGCGGCAAACGCTTTGGCCGGCTGTTCGGCGAGATCTAGAGGCAGCCGTTTCGGCTACTCGGCGGTTCACGTTCGTCTCGATGTCGCCCTCAACACCGTCAGAGCCCGCAGGCCCCGCCGGGAGTGCTCAGGACGAAGGTACGAACCTCGGCGTAGTTCCCGCCCGGGATCGGTCAGTGCGCTCTGGCGTGGCTGTCTTCCAGGGAGTGGCCGTGCGTCACACCGCTCGGTCGGCTCTCAGCCGCTCAGGAGGTCACCATGTCTACGTCGGGCTGGCGGGACTCGAACCCGCGACCTCGTGCACCCAAAGCACGCGCGCTAGCCAAGCTGCGCTACAGCCCGTCCCGCCCGAGGATAATCGGCATGTCAGCGGCTCCTTCTACGGAAAGGAGGTCACAGGCGGCCACAAACCCATACCTGCTACGCCTCTAAGTTGCGTTGCAGCTCGTGCGTCAAGCCAGTGTAACGGGTCTCCGGTCACGGCCGCGCACACTGT
>Ga0210396_10006242_pt1 | contig 11443 bp, 10 predicted proteins | sample IncBWH17OmetaG_FD_155466 | JGI IMG/M metagenome (GOLD analysis project Ga0210396, IMG submission 155466) | Forest soil microbial communities from Barre Woods Harvard Forest LTER site, Petersham, Massachusetts, United States - Inc-BW-H-17-O ...
GGTGTAGTATTTCGCGACCTGGTAATGATTGTCGAAGACAAAGCTCGGCGGGTTGTTCTCGGCGCCGTCGACGACGCCGGTCTGCAACGCGCTGAACACTTGGTCATACCCCATCGCGACGCCATTGCCACCGAGCGCGTTCATCATGTCGACGAACATCGGGTTGCCCATGACTCGCACCTTCAGACCCTTCAGATCGTCGATGCTTTTGATCGGCTTTTTCGTGTCGTAGACGCTGCGCGCGCCGGCATCCATCCAGGCGAGGCCAATCAACCGCGTATTGGAGTTGTTGCCGACCTTGTCGAGCAGCTCCTGGCCGATCGGGCCGTCGATGACTTTTTCCATATGCTCGGTGCTGCGAAACAGAAAAGGCAGGTTGAAGACGTTGAGGTCGTCGACGACAGGTCCCAATGCCCCGACGCTGACCCGGGCGAGCTGCAATGCGCCGACCTGCGCCTGCTCGATCGCTTCCTTCTCGCCGCCCAATTGCATCGAGGCGTACATCTGGATGCTGAGCCGCCCGTCGGTCGCCTCTTCGAGCCTTTTCCCCATGTTCTCGACCGCCTGAACGGTCGGATAGCCTTCGGGGTGCACGTCGGATGCTTTGAACACCATCTTTTGGTCCGCCGCGTTGGCGCCTGCGCCGATCAGGCCGAGCAGCAATGCCGCCATGGCGAGCTGCAACGCGCGGTGTCTATCCATGACGTAAGCCTCCGTTCTTGTGTTGTTTCGCGGCGCAATGTTGGTCAGGTCATACGACAAATCGGCGGCTTACTGAAAGGGGGCGGGTTTTTTTAGCCCGGCTCTGCCGAAGGCGAGGCTTGAAGCGCGACCTGCCGAACCGCATTGGCGCAGCCCTCGCCGGCGACTCGATATTCGTAAATCGGGATTTCTACCGCGCTTCCCCTTATTTTCTCATAGCCGATCGGGATCAGTCGCGCTTCTTCGCCGCGCAGGTTTTCGGCGACATCCCCGGAAATTGCGCACGCCACATTGTGTGTCTTTGCCGCTTCCTCCATGCGGGCCGCGATATTGATCGTGGTGCCGTAGATCCCGATGGCACGCTTGGTGTCGCCCTGCTCGCTGACCACGACTTCGCCGCCATGGACTCCGATCCGGAAGGACGGGACGACGCCAAACTGCTCCATATACTCGCGCCGCTCTCGTCGGATCGTCGCGAAGACGGCGTCGATCGTCCGCAAGATCCCGTTATCTCTGATAGCCTCGCGCCAATCCCACAGCGCAATCAAACCGTCGCCCTTGTACAGGTAGATGTCGCCGCCGTGATCGGTGATCGGCTTGGAAATGTCGAAGAGAAATTTGCCGACCAGGGCTTTCGTGCGAACCGGGCCCAGCTCCTCGGCGAGTGCGGTGGAATTGTTGATGTCGAGGAAGACGAGGACCTTTTCCTGCAGCACAGGCCGGTGATAGGTGCCGACCGTGAGGTGGAACAAGGTTTCGATACCGATGAAATGAGCAGTTCGCATCACGACGATGCCAATCACGGAGAACGCGATTACCACCGGGATCACCACCGGCAGCCGGCCATATGGCACCGGCAGTTTGTAAAATGGCCAAAGGATCACGTGAGTGACATGGATGGCGATTAGGAACAGAATAACCACCACAATCGTGTAAACCAGAATCGCGCGCAGTGGATGGATATTGCGGATCCAACGGCCCCGCAGGCTCTGGACATAAAACTCCTCCAAAAGCCCGACCCCGATGCCGACAAAAATGGCATTGACGACGCCAAAGACGATAGGGCGCCCGTTGGCGCTGGTCACCAACCCCGCCAGTACCGCAAAGATCACGACGGCCAACAGGATCGAAGTTAGTTTGCGTCGTGTCGAAATCGAGAGCGGAGCGAAGGCAAAGTCCATGGTCGTCGTGATCGCGCCTATTTCTGGCGAGCAAAAGGAACGAATCCGTCGCGGTTTGGCATCTGCACCTTTGCCAAAGTCCGCGCGTTCATAACCGCGTTCTCGGCGACGATGCCGTTCAGCTGAAGTATATAGGCGCAGACCGCGTAGACCTCGTCGTTGCTCAGCGATCTGGGCGCATTCGCCGGCATCGCGCGGCGAACATAGTCGAACAATGTCGTCGCATAAGGCCAAAAGCTGCCCACGGTCTTCATCGGGGTCTGATCGCCGGTCAGGGTGCCGAGCCCGCCGACCAGCTGATCATTGGGTTTGCCCGCCCCTTTCTCGCCGTGGCAGGGCAGGCATTTTGCGACATAGACGGCCTCGCCTTGCTGCGGGCTTCCGCTGCCGGGCGGCAGACCGGTGCCGTCGGGACCGATGCTGATGTCCCATACGGCGATTTCTTCGGGTGTCGCGGGCCGCCCGAGATCGGGCGTCTCCGCGAGAGCGGCCGACGATATAACGAGCAATGCCGAAGCGGCACTCAAATGCCTACGCATAGACATGCCGGACCTCCCCATGCTCGCCGATCGCCCAGCTGGTGATGCCGTTGAAGTGATAGAACGTCTTCGTGCCGCGTTCGGCGATCAACGCGGCGCGCGTCGGTTGGACATACCCGGAACTGTCTGTCGCGCGGCTCTGCAGCACTGCCGGGCCGCCGTCCCAGCGCCACGGTATGCGGAACCGGGTCAGCGCCTTTGGCAAGACCGGCTCCTGCAACGCCGCCGCCGCCCAGCTTTTCCCGCCGTCGGCAGAGACCTCGACCCGACTGATCTTGCCGTAACCCGACCAGGCGAGACCCGAAATCTCGTAGAGGCCGGCATCCTTCAGGGTCAAGCCCGGCGAGGGATGAGTGATCACGGATTTGGTTTCGATCGGGAAGACGAATTGCAAGGACTTACCGCTGGGCAACAGGATCGTATATTTGGAGGTCTCGTCCTTTGTCATGGTAGGGCCTGCGGTGACTTTGATCCGCCGCAACCATTTGACGTTCATGTTGCCTTCATATCCCGGCAACAGCAGCCGCAGCGGATAGCCGTTCGACGGCCGCACGCGCTCGCCGTTCTGGTAGAGCGCAACCAATGCTTCGTCCACCGCCTTCATCGGGACGCTGCGGCTCATGCCGGCCGCGTCGGCGCCCTCCGCGAGCAGCCATTGTGCTTGCGGCTCGACACCCGCTTCCTCGAGCAGCAGCGCGAGCCTGACACCGGTCCACTCGGCACAGGACAGTAGCCCGTGGCTGGCTTGCAGGTCGAACTGGGCCGGCTCCTTCTGATAAAGAGCGCCGGTGTTGCCGCCGCATTCTATGAAGGCGATGCGGGTCTCCATCGGATATCGGGCGAGCGCCTCAAGGGTGAAAACAAGCGGCCGCTTGACGAGGCCATGGATCAGCAGCCGGTGAGCCGCCGGATCGATATCGGGGATGCCGGAGTGGTGGCGCTCAAAGTGGAGACCGTTCGGGGTGATCGTGCCGTTGAGCCGCTGAAGCGGTGTTCGCGATGCGCCGGTACCCGTCGTGCCCGGTGCACTCGCAAACGTCCTGACGATCTTTGCTTCAAACTTTGAGGGCTGCCCGTAACCAGTAAAGGGCGAGCCGGGCTCCGTCATCCACGGCTCGACCGAAAGTTCTGCGGCGCCGAACGCAGGCCGAGCAGCGATCGCCCCCGCGCTGCCCAGGGAAGCCCCGGCGAGGAGCAGAGACCGGCGATCGAAAAGCCCGTTTCCTGCAGCCAATTCCGGCGCGTCACCCGCCGGTCGCTTCCTGCCCATTTCGCTCCCCGCCGGCGATATCCCGAGTGGCTTCTTCGGGCGAGAGCATGCCGCGAGATGCGCCGGCGCGCAAACCCGAGGTGTCGACTCGAACCATTCGGCAGTTGGCGGGCGCCGCGGATAAATGCATTGTTGTCCAGCTACACGTGTCGAGAGAGGAATTATGCGATTGAGTGTGGTGACGTTTTTGCGTCCAGGCACAGAGCCGCGCGATCGGCCGCTCGGCCGCATCGTCGATTATGCCCGCCGGATCGAAAGGAGGGGGTTTCCCGGGATTTGGGTCACCGACTCGCTCGGGCGCGGCCGGCCCACCCTCGACCCGCTCGTCGCCCTGGGGGTGCTGTCCGCCGCGACCGAGCGGGTCGAGCTCGGCACCGCCGTGCTGCAAGTCTCGCTGCGCAACCCGATCGAGCTCGCCCATCGCGTGCAGTCGGTTCAGGCGGTGTCGGGCGGCCGCCTGCGGCTCGGCGTCGGCAGCGGATCGACGCAAGCCGATTTCGATCTCCTTGGCGCTGATTACGATCAGCGCTTTCGCACCCTGATGAGCTCACTGGAAACCATGCGGCGGGCCTGGCGCGGCGAGCCGGTCAACGGCGGCACGTTGTCGCCGTGGCCCGGATGCGAGGGTGGGCCGCCGGTATTGCTCGGCGCCTGGCGCAACCCGCGCTGGATCACCTATGCCGCAAAACAATGCCAAGGCTGGATCGCCTCGGGCCTCTACAGTAGTTGGGAGGATCTCGAAAACGGCATGCGTCTCTATCGCGAAGCTGGCGGCGCCAATGCCGTCCTCGCCAATGTTGTTGTCGACCTCAGCGCTCGGGTCGAAGCCGACAGTTTGGCCGAGCGCGCCAAGGTCTCGCTGGTCTGTCTGCCCGACGACGCGCGCCAGCGGCTGAAGCGCCTCGAGCGAATCGGCTTCGACGAAATTCTGGTAGTCTCCCCCGCCTCCGCGCTCGACGAGCTCGAACGCATCCGCGATTTTCTCTAGCGGCTAACGCAAGCAGCCCTTTAATCGGGAGGATAAGGATGGATAAGGCGTTGTCCGGCGTTCGCGTCATCGACATGACCCACAACCAGGCGGGCCCAGCCTGCGCGCAGATCCTCGGCTTTCTCGGAGCCGATGTGATCAAGCTCGAAGAGCCGAAAGGCGGCGACATCGCGCGCCGCAACATGCGCGACCGGGAGGATAGCGACAGCCTCTTTTTCCTGCTGTTCAACGCCAATAAGCGTAGCCTGACCCTTAACTTGAAGACCCCCCGCGGCAAGGAATTGTTCAAGGAGCTGATCGTCAAATCGGACGTGCTGGTCGAGAATTTCAGCCCCGGAGCGCTCGACCGACTCGGTCTCGGCTGGGAGGTTCTGTCGAAAATCAACCCACGGCTGATCTATGCGACGATCAAGGGCTTTGGCAGCTACGGGCCTTATGCCGCTTACAAGAGCTTCGAGCCGGTGGCGCAGGCGATGGGCGGCGCGATGAGCATCACCGGTTTCCCGGAGAACCCGCCGACTTTTGTCGTGCCGGCAATCGGGGATTCCGGCACCGGAATGCACATGGCGATCGGCATCCTCGCGGCACTGCAACAGCGCCACAATTCCGGCCGCGGGCAGTGTGTCGAAGTATCGATGCAGGACGCCGTGGTGAATTTGATCCGCGTCAGCTTGCGCGACCATCAGCGCTTTGGCCACGCCATGCCGCGGCGCGGCAACCAGATGGGGCAAGGCGTGCCGGGCACGACCTATCCTTGCGCGCCGGGCGCCCCGAACGACTACGTCTTCATCACTGCGCAGCAGCAAATGTGGCCGGCCATGGCAGGGGCGATGGGCCGGCCTGAATTGGCGGAGGATCCGCGCTTCAATACGACGGAGATGCGCTGGAAAAACCGCGACGCGCTGAATGCGATTATTGAAGAATGGACGCGCGGCCGCAGCAAGCACGAGGTCATGCGACTGTTGGGCGAGGCGGGCGTGCCGTGCGGCGCCTGCCAGGATACCGGCGAGGTACTGGCCGACCCGCATCTGAAGGCGCGCGAAATGATCCTCGATATCGATTACCCGACGCGCGGCACCTACAAGACCGTCGGCTGCCCGATCAAATTGTCGGATTCGCCGGCCGCGGTGACCCGCCCGCCATTGCTCGGCGAGCATACCGCCGCGCTTTTGGGCGAGCTCTGCGGCGTGGATTCGGAAGAAGTCAAACGATTGCACGACGACGGCATTATCTAATTCCACTACCGTCATTCCGGCGGAGGGCGGGAATCCAGCGGGCCGGGTCTCAGCAGCTGCCCTGGACCCCCGCTTTCGCGGGGGCGACGACTGTTAGTTATCGGCGGCGCTTACGGAGTGAATGAGAATGATCGGCTGGAGGGCGCGACTGGGATTTCTGCTGCCGCCGGGAAACCCGACGGTGGAACCTGAAATGATCGCCTTGGCGCCCGAGGGCGTGTCGGTGCATTTTCATCGCATGGCCGCTCACGGAGCCCCCGGTTCCCTCGAGGGACAGGACGAACGTACTCGTACGATGATCGACCAGATCGACGGCAGTATCGAGCTGCTCGCTATGGTTGATCCTGATGTCGTCGTCATCGCTCACACTGCGACGAGCTATCACCTCGGCCGCGAGCGGGAAGCCGATCTGCTCGGCAGGCTGCGGCAGTCGACCGGCACGCTCGTCACCACCGCCTTCGCATCGGTCGTGCGCGCGCTGGAGCGGCTGAGAGTGCAGCGGGTGGCGCTCGGCACGCCGTATTCGCCGGAAACGACATTGCAGGGAAAGACGCTTCTCGAAGCACATGGCCTGCAGGTGGTGAACTTTGCCAATCTGCAGGGAGTCACTAATATTTACGACGAGACTGCCGAGCGGGCTTATGGGCTGGCGCGACAGGTCGACAGAGAGGACGCCGAAGCCGTCTTTCTCAGCGGCACCGGAATGCCGACATTGCCGGTATTGGAACTGCTGGAACAGGATTTGGGGAAGCCGGTGATTTCGAGCGCCTCGGCAATGATGTGGCATTCGCTTCGGCTGGCCGGCGCGCGACAGCTCGTTCCGGGCTATGGACGTCTACTGACGTTGAGTTGAAGTTCAAGCTTCATCTTTGACGCCAAATACAAACGGAGGCGCGCCAAGTCCAAAAGATTAGGCATACCGACTCGCGTGCCTGGTCGCCACAGAGAATACCGCGGAGGTTTTTCTGAGCGGCCCCGGAATGCCGATCTTGCCGGTGCTGGAGTTGCTCGAACAGATGCGCGAAAGCCGGTCATCTCCAGCAAATCTTGCGCCAAGTGAAGGAATTTAATTTCCGCCGGGCAGAGCCTTGACGGTCGATACTGCTTACCTACGTCACACTGGCAGACCGCAACAGGAGGCCAACCGATGACCATGCCTCCAAAGGGCCGGAAGGGGCCGGCCAAGAGCTGCCGCATCGGCACATTTCCCTGCATGTAACGGCCGATCGAGAACTCAACGGAGGGAATTCGGAGCGTAAGCCTTTGTGGAGAGGGTGACGTCTCCAAATCGAACATTTTGAGGTTATCGGGTCGATAGTGGCACCGGATCTGTCGCCGAGAGATCCATCGGCGGTGTGTCATTGTCGTGACCGGATGACCCTCGTAGCGTCGAATATCGAACATTCGATCGGCTATCAGCTTTGAACCAGCAGCCCGCCCGGGTTGCTGGGGCACCAGTAAAGTGGAGATAGCGTATGCAGTGCACCAAACTTCATGCCGTCAGAACGCGTCTGTTGCAGCCTTCCGCGGCTGCCGTACTGAGCATCGCGGGGCTCCTTTCGCTGCCAGCGGCAAACGCCCAGACCAACCAACCGCAGGCTCACCCTCAAGTGCAATCCCCCCAGGCGCAATCACCCTCGCCGACAATTTCGGACGAGAAGCTGCGTGCGGCTGCTGCAGCCGTAGGGCAGGTGACCAGCGTCAAGCAGAGCTATGAACACAGAATCGCCGAGGCGCCGCCGTCCGACAAAGAGCGCCTTACCAACGAGGCAAACGACGCCCTGGAGAAGGCGGTCACCGACCAGGGTCTCTCTGTGGATGAATACAATAGCATCATACGGACAGCCCAAAATGACCCCACGGTCCGCCAAAAGCTCGCTCAACGTATTTCTCATTCTGGCCAATAGAGGTGTTAAATGGCGTCTTCCAACCGCATAACCGAGACACAGCATATGGCCCAGACGCTTGGCATTGTTGTCGGGGCTGCCTCTTGCTGCGAGCAAGTGACCGAAGAACGTGTCAATTCCGTCGCCGTCAAGTTAAGACAACTCGTCTCGGCGACGGCTGACGACCCCGATGACGCGGATGCGGCCAATGAACAATTTTCTGCTGCGCTCGAAGCCGGCAAGACCGCGGTCGAGATCGGGAGAATCAGTCCCGAACACGCAGAGGCCGCTCTAGTCGAACTGGAACAGCAACTGTCGATCTAAAAAGCCATGGGGCGAGACGGAGGGTTCACCCGCCGTCTCGCCCTCCTCCCGGGCCTTGGCGTTGGAGGGATTCATCGTCGAGGCCGAATACCGATTGGGGAGCACCAAAACCGGCAAGATTGAACTGGCCGATCGCCCCGAACTGCTGCGGGCAATGCCGCGCGAATTCTTCCGAGGCGAGGATCACGCGTCCCAATTGGCCGGTGAGCTTTTCGATGCGCGCCGCCAAATTCACTGCCGGACCGATGCAGGTGAAGTCCAGACGGTTACCGCCGCCAATATTGCCGTACAGCACCTCGCCCACGTGCAGCGCCAAGCCAAAGCGCAGTGCGTCGAGGCGGTCTGCCGCGATCGCTTCCGAGAGTGCGGCGACATTAGTCCGAACCTGCTGCGCAGCGGCGAGGGTGCGGCAGCAGACTTCGTCCGCGTCGGCGTTGTCGTCGGCGATCGGAAAGATTGCCAGGAGCCCGTCGCCCATGAATTTGAGCACTTCGGCGCGGTGATCGAGGATCGCGGGAACCTGGCAATCGAAGTAGCGGTTCAGCAAATCGATTAATTGTCGGGGAGGTACCCGGTCGGCCAAGGCGGTGAACCCGCGCATATCCGAAAGCCAGATTGCCGCGTGAATTTCCTCGATGTCGCCGCGCCGGATATGTCCGGCAAGGATACGCTCGCCGGGGCTACGCCCGACATAGGTATCGAGCAGAATACTTGCCATCCGCCGCAACATTCGGATCTCGGCGACGCGCGTCAGCGGAGCGATGATGGCGTCAATGCCGGCGATTTGTGGGTCGGTGAAACCCTCGTGCTGCTGTGTCGTGCAAGTCACCACGTGAATCGCGCCGTCTGTGAAAAACAGCGGCACGGCCAGATAGTCGGTTACCCCTTCGGCGCGCAGTTCCCCCAATATCGGAAAGTCTATCGCACAATCCGGATCAGCGAGCTTGCGTCTGATTGTAGTGCTCGTCTCGTAGACGCGGGCGACCGGATTGTCGAGAAAATCCGCGCTGTCGAGCAGCGCGAATGGAGCTTCGGACGTTTCCACCTCGGCGCCCGGCCGCCAAACAAATCGTCGTCCCATGACGTTCGGATGCAGTGTGCGGATAAATACCGCGACTCGCCACAGCGGGATACCGCAGGCGACGAGCCGTTCGCACAATTGGGCCAATACTTGCTGCGGTTGCGGTGCCGAGCGGGCGCCGTTGGTCAACCATTCGGCGGTCGCTCTGATATCGGCGTCGTTCATTGCACCCGGTTGATGGTCTCGCGTCGCAACTCATATTATGGTCGTTGCGCGAGAATGGGGAGCAGCATGGCACTCGAGGTCGCCCCGCTTCACCCGACACTCGGCGCCGAACTGCGCGGCGTCGACTTGACCCGCCCGGTGCTCCCCGAGGTCTTTGCCGAGATCGAGGCGGTCTTCAACCGCTACGGCATCCTCGTCTTTCCGGAGCAGCCGCTGAGCGACGAGCAGCAGCTGGCTTTCAGCCGGCTGCTCGGTCCACTCGAGGTCAATCCGAACTATGCCGGCGCCAAGATGCGGTTGCGCTCCGATGTCGCCGACATCTCCAACCTCGATGCGGAAGGACGGGTTCTGGCGCGCGACGACCGACGCAACCTGTTCAACCTCGGCAACCAGCTGTGGCACACGGACAGCTCGTTCAAGCGCATCCCGGCGAAATGCTCGCTGCTCTCGGCCCGCGAGGTTCCGACCCGTGGTCCGATGGGCGGCGGGGAGACCGAGTTCGCCGACATGCGCGCGGCGTGGGACGCGCTGCCCGAGGAGAAAAAGCGACAGCTCGACGGGCTCATCGTCGAACACAGCATCTTCCGCTCCCGCAGCCAGATCGGCTTTGCCAATTTCAATGACGAGATCTTCAAGCAACTGCCGCCGGTGCCGCAGGCACTGGTGCGGCATCATCCGGCCTCGGGCCGCACCAGCCTCTATCTCGCCTCGCACGCTTCGCACATCATCGGCTGGCCGGTCGAGGAGGGGAGGGCGCTGATCGAGGAACTGATCGCCTTCGCGACGCAGCCGCGATTCGTCTATCAGCACCGTTGGGCGGTCGGCGACCTCGTGATCTGGGACAACCGCTGCACAATGCATCGCGGCCGCCCCTACGACGACGCGCAGCGCCGCGTATTGCACCGCACGACCGTGTCGGATTACGCGAACACGATGGAGCAGGAGGGGCTGCGCGCGATCTCCGCGGCCTGAGCGGGTCAGCGTATCAATCCGCTCTGCTACCGTCTTCGTTGGTCAGTTTTCGTTGGAATCTGATGGCTGTCACCAGGCGGAACGCTCCGTTTAGCCTAATGTTGCCCAGATTATCCGTCACTATCCACGATAAGCGCTTTCGCCGGACCTACTGGAGCTGATGGTTTGGCGTGTATCGAAAATCGATCCGACGACGAATGTGGCCGCCCAAGCGGTATTGAACGCCTTCGAGGCGGCGCGCCGCTCCGGGCACCCTCGGTGGAATGTTACCGGGCGGGTGTCGAGGCGTAGCGGCGCCATCATCCGGATCAAACCGCCGAGGACACGGCAAAGCAAGCGGTTGCTGTGATCCTCGCGACGCGTGCGAAGATCCGGATCGAGTCATAGCTGCTGCTTGACAGGGCTGGTGCCCTCCCGTTCCATTGCGGGATGAGCGAACCTCAACCGATCGGCGCACAGCAGAACGCCGAGCGCGTAGCGCGAGAAGAGCGCTTGGCGAAGGCGTTGCGCGACAACCTGCGTCGCCGCAAGGAGCAGGCACGCGCTCGGCAGGGGACAGGCGCGGCGCTCTCGAAGAAAAGTACAGGAGACGACGGCGAGCCGTCCGCTTGAGCGGCTCTTCGCTGTCCAGTACAAGCACTCCCGACGGCGGCTTGACCGCTAATTGAATAAGCTGCCGGCGGGCGCCGGAGAGCAACCGAGGCTATGGACAAGATCTGCATCAGGGGCGGCGTGCCGCTCGAAGGAGTAATTCCGATAGGCGGAGCCAAAAATGCGGCCTTGCCGCTGATGGCTGCGTCCCTGCTGACGGCGGAAACTCTGACCCTGAGGAACGTCCCGATCCTCGCCGATATCGCCTCGATGGCGAACCTTCTGGTTCAGCACGGGGTGGCGGTCAGGCGAGGCGAGGAGGATGCAGATTCTCGGCATGTCCTCGAATTGTCGGCCGGGCATATCACCTCCAGCACCGCACCTTACGACCTGGTTCGGAAGATGCGGGCTTCGGTGCTCGTGCTCGGGCCGCTGGCTGCGCGCTGCGGGCGCGCGCGAGTTTCGCTGCCGGGCGGTTGCGCGATCGGGCCTCGGCCGGTCGACCTGCA
>Ga0210396_10006245_pt1 | contig 11441 bp, 10 predicted proteins | sample IncBWH17OmetaG_FD_155466 | JGI IMG/M metagenome (GOLD analysis project Ga0210396, IMG submission 155466) | Forest soil microbial communities from Barre Woods Harvard Forest LTER site, Petersham, Massachusetts, United States - Inc-BW-H-17-O ...
GCGGGCCACCGGGCTGTCGGTGAGGCCCACCAGTTCGTCGTACCACTCGACGATCTGCACCCAGTCGGTCTCCTCGACCGTCCGGGCGTCGGCGTGCAGCGCGGCGATGGCGGCCTGGACCTGGAACTCGCCCAGGCGGTCGCGGGTGAGGGCGGTCTGGAGCACGTCGACGCCCTCGGCGATCAGGCGGGTATTCCACAGGCTGCGGTCCTGCTCGGCAAGAGTCACGAGCCTGCCGTCGGGGCCGGTCCGTGCCGGGCGCCGTGCGTGGTGGAGCAGCATGAGCGCGAGCAGGCCCGCGACCTCCTCATGGTTGATCTTGGCCGCCAGCTGGCGAGTGAGCCGGATCGCCTCGCCGGCGAGGTCGACGTCGCCGGAGTAGCCCTCGTTGAAGACCAGGTAGAGCACGCGCAGCACCGTGGCGACGTCACCGGGCTGGTCAAACCGGACGCCCGCAACGGTCCGCTTGGCCCTGCTGATCCGCTGGGCCATGGTCGCCTCCGGCACGAGGTAGGCCTGCGCGATCTGCCGCGTGGTCAGGCCGCCGACCGCGCGCAGCGTGAGCGCGACGGCCGAGGCCGGTGTCAGGGACGGGTGCGCGCACAGGAAGTACAGCTGGAGCGTGTCGTCCACCGCCTCGCCCGGGCCGGGCATGGGCTCGCCCTCGACGCGGACCTCGCGGTGCCGTCGGGAGCTGTCGGCGCGGGCGGCGTCGAGGAACTTACGCCAGGCCACGGTGACCAGCCAGCCCTGGGGGTCCCGCGGCAGGTCCTCCGGCCACGCGCGCACGGCCTCGACCAGGGCGTCCTGCACGGCATCCTCGGCCGCCGCGAAGTCGGCTCCGCGACGGACGAGGATCCCGATCACGGTGGGGGTGAGGGTCCGCAGCAGGGCCTCGTCCACCGTGCGTCACTCCGTGATGGTCGGGTGCGCGCCCAGGAACGGGCGCACCTCGAGCCACTCGTGGATCGGCTTCCCACCCGCACCCGGAGCCGCGGACAACTCGCCGGCCAACTCGAGCGCCCGCTCGTAGGTCTCGACGTCGATCACCATCCAGCCGGCGATCAGGTCCTTGGTCTCCGCGAACGGGCCGTCGGTGACCGGCGGCCGCCCCTCGCCGTCGTAGCGGACGAACGTGCCCCCCGGGGAGAGCGCCTGACTGTCGACGAACTCGCCGGTGCCCTCGAGCCGATCGGCGAAGTCCTGCATGTACTGCACGTGGGCCGAAAGCTCCTCCGGCGTCCACTGGGCCATCGGCACGTCGTTGACCGATGCCGGTGCGCCTCGGTAGTGCTTGAGCAGCAGGTACTTGGCCATCCTGTTCTCCTTAGTGCGGTACGGCCCATTGTGGCCGTGTTCACTGCGGGGACGAACCCGCGTGCGGGTTCTCGACATCCCGCGCCGACATTGCTCGCGCGAATCATCACATCAATCACCACGTGTGGCGATGCCAGCTCACCACGTTCGCTTCTAGCTTTCGATCAGACCCGCGAAGGTCCGCAACACCGGCGGAGATCCGTCCAGGCAAGCGACAGCAGAAGGAGCACCATGAGCGAAATGTCGACCGGTCCTCAGCACCACCCGGGACGGTACGAAATCCGCCTCAAGGGGCATCTCGACTCGCGATGGGCCGCCTGGTTTGACGGACTGAGCCTCACCAACGAGAGCGACGGCACCACCATCATCCATGGTCCGGTACCCGACCAGGCCGCGCTGTATGGCTTGCTCCAGAAAGTGCGCGACATAGGCCTGCCACTGGTCTCGGTCACTCAGGTCCAACCCGACTAGCCCGATTGCCCGCCATCGAGCCCCGATAACTCAGCAATCCAGCCCAGGAGAGCAACATGACGACGACCATGCGAGTCACACCAGCGAAAAGAGTCCCGATGGACTCAATGAGGAAGACCGCGCTCGTCGCGGGCATCTTCTACCTGATCACCTTCGTCTCGATCCCCACCCTCGCCCTCTACGGCCCGGTGAAGCACCACCGGGACTGGATCCTCAGCTCCGGCTCCCACACGGGCGTGCTCGTGGGCGGCTTCCTCGAGGTGATCGTCGCCCTCGCTGGCATCGGCACCGCCGTCACGCTGTACCCGGTGGTCAAGCGGCAGAACGAAGGCGTCGCGCTCGGCTTTGTCGCCGCTCGCGTCCTGGAAGCCGCCATGATCTTCACCGGTGCCGTCAGCCTGCTGTCGCTGGTGACCTTGCGGCAGGACCTGGGCGGAACGGCCGGTGCCAATGCGGCCGCGCTGGTCACCACCGGCGCGTCGCACGTGGCGGTCTACAACTGGACGTTCCTGCTCTCCCAGACTCTCATGCCGGGCATCAACGCCCTGCTGCTGGGCTCCTTGATGTACCGGTCCCGGCTCGTGCCCCGCATCATTCCCGTGATGGGACTCATCGGAGGCCCCCTGCTCATCATCGCCGTCTTCGCGACGCTGCTCGGGCAGCACTCCTCCGTGGCCGGGCTCGCCGCGCTCCCGGTGATCCCCGTGGCTGCCTGGGAGTTCTCGCTGGGCATGTGGCTGGTCGTCAAGGGCTTCAAGCCCTCCCCGATCACCGCTGACACGGATACGGCCAGCACGCCGCCCGCCTACCAAGACGTCGCCGTCTAACCGGCGGCAACACGGCCGGGCCCGCCAAGGGGGGCCCGGCCGCTGTATGTCCAGGCCAGCGGGCCCGGCCGCAGCAGGCGGCCGGATCCGAAGGCTCAGCGGACCCGCCTCACGGGCAAGATGGCGAACGCTCCGATTACGGCGCAGAGTCCGGCGACCATGTACAGCACGCCGTAGCTGCCGCCGCCAATCACCAGGATGGCCGGCGCGATCGCCGGCGCGAGGGAAAAGGGAAGTGCGCCGGCGATATTGAACACACCGAGATCCTTGGCGGCGTTGCGCTTGTCGGGCAGCACGTCCACCACCAGCGCCAGGTCGACGGCCGCGTACACGCCGAAGCCGAGTCCGCTGATGGCCATGCCGACCAGGAACCCGCTGAAGTCGCTGGCGATGGCGATCACGAACAACGCCAGGCCGTACACGACCGACGCGGCCAGGACGAAGATCTTCCGCCGGCCCGTCCGGTCCGAGATCTTCCCGCCGATGAGCGAAGCAGCGACGATGACGGCGGCCTGAACGAGTGTGCCCAGGAATATCTGCTGCGGCACATCGGCCTTGGCGGTGCCGATCTTGTCCAGCAGGTAGTAGGCCTGGTAGGTAACCAGGAACGCGTAAGCCATGACGAACATGAAGCGGCTGGCGAAAGCCCAGGAGAAGTCCGGGTTCTTCCGCGGGTTGACATAAAACGTGCCGGCGAATTCCCGCAGCGACCATTTCGGCTTATCCGCCCTGGCCAGCCGACGATCGTTCAGGGTGATCGCGAAAAGCAAGACGAAAAACCCGCCGATCGCGCACGGGGCCAAGAACATGGCGAGCAGGCTGCCGGCGAACAGCTTGACCAGGAACGTGCCGCACACCGACCCGATGGGCGTGCAGACACCCAAGACACCGGAAACCTGGCCGCGCTGGACGGACGGGACCTGGTCCGGCACCACCGCCACCATGCTGGCGAGCAGCGCGTTAAAGCACAACTGGGCGATACACCACCCGACCAGGACGACCGGGATGCTGGGTGCGAACGCGACAATTCCGATGCCGAGGGAACCGCCCATCAGGCCGGTGACCATCCATGGCCGCCGCATGCCCAGCCGCGACGCGGTGCGGTCGCTCATCCGGCCGAAGAACGGATTACCGACCATTGCCACCAGGGCGCCAGTCCCGGCGACCAGCGCCAAGCTGCTCGGTGCCTGTTTGATCCCGACCAGCGATTCCACCTTCAACGCCAACGTCACCAGCAACGGCGCGAGGAACAGGAGACTGGTGCCCATGTACGCCAGCGTGTACAGCGAGATGAAACCCCAGCCGACCGGCTGTGCCGCGGGTGGCCCTGGCTCCAGCGCCGCCTCGGGTGCGGCTCGGTCCTTCAAGCCGCGCCGCGCGGCACCCGGCCAGGCCGCAGCCCCCGCAAACCGCGCTACCCGTGAAGACAAGATGATCCTCCCCCTGGATGCCGTAAATCCGCACGCCGCACGTCGGCGACGCCACAGCTGTCCTAAACAATCGCCTGCATTGCCGGCCGCCGGCGGAGTGCGGGACCGGTGAGGGACAGGGGCTGCGATATGCCACCTCGGCTTCGCTGCGCGCTACGCGCCACCGAGGTCTAGAGCAGCCGGAGGAATCTAAATCTCGTTTATACGCAGGTAAACGAGAACACCTTCCTGATTCAGACGCTACGCCCTATCCGCAGAAGGAACAAGTACGCCGGCCGAAGAGCGGCCCGTTGCCCGGTAACTCGACGACGGCGAGTAGACGATGGTGCCGGTGCGGGGCCATGGTGCCGGTGCTGGGCCATGGTGCCGGCGCGTCCGGCGGTGCGCTGCGCTCGGGGATTATCCGGGTGGATATGGGCTTGCGGGAGCCGTTTGTGCACCATAGACCCCACAGCGCACCCATAAGCCCGAATGCTCCCGGGTAAATGCTTTTCCACTCGAGCTGGTGGTCGGTAATCAGCCTGGATGGGTGCATGAGACCGGTGGGGCACGCCGGTGGGGCATACCGGGAGTGCGTTCTGGAGACGGAAGCCCGTCTATCAAATGAAGTCGCAGCCCACGCTTTATCAAACACTCAATATGGCATCTCCGGCCAGCCAGCACCCGAAGAAATCAACCTGGCCTGGGAAGACGCAGCGGCATAATCGCGAAAGCCGAGTCGGCAACCCACGGCGGGGAAAAGGTTCAATGCAAAAAACCGTCTCCCTCGCCGCGTTTGGCTAATTACTGGGATGCTGCACGGTGCAATTGATGTGCGGGTCCACTCCCGTGTAATTGAGGGGGCCGGCCAGGATCGTCATGGCGGTCGTAGCTGCCCTGCTGCAGTTGACGGATCCTTTGTAATCGCCACGCTGCCCAGCGGCGAAGCCGCCGATGACCAGCCAGATGACGAGGACCTCCTCAGCATTATCCGCGTAAATATGAACAGACGGCCAATCGCGATGCGGACCTTACCTTTCCCGGAATCTGGGGGAAGCATACCCGTACGTGGCGATACCGGGTCCAGCGCGCGCGAATCCCGTGCATTTTCCAGAAATCTGGAAGCTGAGCCGACAACGGTGACCGGGCATTGCGATGCTTCGTCGGAATGGACGCCGGGCGCGATAGCCGATCCCTCGGGTAACTTCCAGATATCTGGAAGCTGCCGGCGATTTGTTGACTGACGGCGGCGCTGGCCCGCATCCTCGGTCTCGGGGCCTGCCTGATCACGCGATCAGACCACGTAAGAACCGGTTAGGGATGGTGATGGATGACGGGAGGCAGGCAAGCGGCGCGTCGGCCCGTACGCGCTCCGGTGCGGCGGCGGAGCCGGCAGCGCTGGATGATCGCGGGCGGCGTCGCGGCGTGCTGGCTGGTCCTGGAGCTGGTGACGGGTTCCGCCGTCTCCGCCACCGTGGTGCTCATGGTGACCGCGGCCCTGGCCGCCGCGGGCGTGGGCGGCCTGCGGGCCCTGGGCATCACCAGGGATCATCCGTGGATACGGCGGATCGCCTCCCGGCCGTGGCGCGACGGACAGGATGTGCTGAAGGTCGTCATGCGGCATCTGGCTGACGTGTTCGTGGTCACGCCCAGCGGGGCACTGATCGCGCCGAACCTCGTTGAGCTGCAGCTGAACCCCGATGATCTCGACTTCCTGTGCGAGCGGATGGAACCCGGGGTGATCAGCGCGAGCATGACCGAGGTCTACGAGGAGCAGGTGACCGAGTACGGGGCCCGCCTCGCCGGGGCAGGCCGGGCCGAGGTGTATGTCATCGCGGCCGGATCCGTCGCACCGGGCCGCTACCGGCTGCGGCAGGGAGATCCCGTGAGCATCGACGCCCAGCCTGACCGTGACCGGAACGCCGCGCCACAGTGGGCCTACTCCACCCCGCAGCAGGGCTACGCCGAGTCTGGCCGCTACGTATGGGAGAAACCTGACCCCGACCTGACCGTCGGCGGGGGCATGGTCACGATCATGGAACCGAGCCCCGCGCCCATCCCGGTGCTGCGGTTGGTCACCGGCTCCTCGGTCGCGGAAACCCGGGAGTCTCGCGCCCGCGCCGGGCGCGGGTCCGTCGAGCTGGTGCTCCCCGACGTGCTTACGGTGTCACGGGAGCACGCGACGTTCACGTTCTCCGACGGTCGTTGGTGGGTCACGAACCAGGGCCGGAACGGGCTCACTCTCAACGGCGCCCCGGTCGTGGGGGAGCAACCGCTCAGCGGTGGCGATACGATCCGCTGGGGGGCGGCCTCAGACGCGCTGCTGTCCCGCGTCGAGATCGGCTGATGCCGGGAATGCGACTATTGTCGTCCCAGACATGGCAAGACTTGACGGCCGCGCCAGGGCGGGCGGGCCGTCGTTCGGGAGTGGCGACGCAGTGGCGACAGGCCGGCTTTTCCTGTGGTCAGCGGCGCTGGGCGAGTGGGTGAGCTGCCGGCCTGATGAGATCACCTGGCTGGACCGGCGCCTGCTCAGCGGCGACGAGGATCTCACCTTGCACCGTGCCCCGCGTTGCGCGGGTCTCCGCTACGTCCACCACCGCTGGGAGCTGTTCAGCCGGGACATGACCTACCGGGTCTACCTGGCGCCGCAATCACCCGGGACACCGGTGCGCGCCGAAGCCGTGCGGCGGACGGCGTGCCAGGTCCTGCCGGTCGCCCCGGCGCGCTACGAGGCACTGCCGGTAACCCTCGCGGAGGGCTCGTGGCTGGTCAGCGTCGGCGCCTGGGTGCTACGACTGCGGCTCGACACCTCGGCCCAGACCCGCGCCGATCCGGCCGTCGCGGACGGGGACAAGAGCCCGACCACCCGAGCCGGGACGATCGTCCGGCGCATCAGCGAGCCCGGGCAGGACGCGGTCGCTCGGGTGCGCGGTTACTTCGAGCGCAACGCGACCGCGCGCCTGGCCATGGCTTACTACTACCAGGAGTTCATCCTCGGTCTGGCCGCCCCGCAGACGGTGCCGATGATGAACGTGGTCATCGCCCTGGACCTGAGCGGAGAGGGCGCGGTATCGGACTATAAGAAGCTGCTTCAAGGCTTCATCTGGAAAGAACGAGGTCACGCTCGTGATCTCGCCGACTTCCTGCTGGCCAACGGCCTGCTGACGCCAGCCGATCTTGATGATGCCAGGCAGACCGCGGCGGAAAACGAACGCAGTGGCGTCTGTGAAATGGCGCGGCAGCGTCTTCAGTACCGTCCGAAAGATACGTAGACCTGCGGCTGGCCGAGGTTTCTGGCCCCGGGCACGGTCGCTTCCTGGTCAGCTGAGCAGGTCGGCGACGCCGGCGATGGCGGGTTCGATGGCTCGCTCGCGGACGTTTCCGAAGCCCATGACCAGCGCGGGTGGCGCCGCGATGTCGGGGTTGCCGCGGTAGGCGCCGATCCCGTGCAGCCCGACCCGCCGGTCACGCGCCGCGGCTATCACGGCCCTCTCGTCGGCGCCGGGTGGCAGCGGCGCGACGGCGTGAAATCCGGCCGCGAGCCCGGTGAGCTGGACTCGGGGGGCGTGTCTGGCGAACGCGCCGGTCAGTGCGGTGCGGCGGGCGGCGTAGACAGTTCGCATCCGCCGCAGGTGGCGGTCGTACCGGCCGGTGGTGAGCAGGGTGGCCAGGGCGAGCTGGTCCAGCATGCAGGAGCCGCGGTCGCTCATTTCCTTCTCGGCGGCGACCGCCGAGGCCAGTGCCGAAGGGGCGTGGATCCAGCCCAGGCGGACCGCGGGCGCCAGCGCCTTGCTGGCCGTGCCGAGCAGGAAGACCTGGTCCGGGGCCAGTCCCTGCAGCGCGCCGACGGGTTCCTTGTCGTAGCGGAACTCCGAGTCGTAGTCGTCCTCGATCACGTACCCGCCGCCGCGCCGCGCCCAGTCGGTCAGGGCGTGCCGCCGTGCCGGGGACAGGACCACCCCGGTGGGGGACTGGTGCGCCGGGGTGACCACGACCGCCTGGGCTCCGCTCGCCGCCAGTTCGCTGACCACGAGGCCTTGCTCGTCGACCGGCACGTAGGCGACGCGGATGCCTACCGCCAGGGCCGCGCGGACGGTTTCGTCTTCCTGCGCGCTGCCGTAGCCGGGATCTTCGAAGGCCACGCACGTCATGCCGCCTTGGCTGGCCAGGGCGCGCAGGACCAGGTTGACTCCTTGCGCGAAGCCGGTGCTGATGATCATCCGCGCCGGGCTGGCGGCGGCGGCTCGTACCCGCCGCAGGTACCCGGCGAGAACCTCGCGCAGGACCGCGCTGCCGCGCGGGTCGCCGTATCCCAGGTCCGCGGAGGCGGCCTTGGTGCACGCCTGCTTGACGGCCCAGGCCCAGTCGGTACGCGGGAAGCTGGACAGGTCCGGTACGCCGGGCTCGAAGTCCGCGATCAGCGGCGGTTCCGGGGGCTGGCGGCCCGGCGACGGCGCCAAGGACGCCGAGGGCGCCAAGGAAGCCGAACGCGCCAAGGACGCCGAGGGCGCCAAGGACGCCGAGGGCGCCAAGGACGCCGAGGGCGCCGGGGGCGAGACCATCGCCGGGCCGGCCACGGGCCGGTCACCGGCTTGCTGGCCGCCGATGCCGGCGACCCGGGTGGCGGACCCGGTGCGGCTGGTCAGGTATCCCTCGGCCAGCAGCTGCCCGTAGCAGTCCTGCACCATGCCGCGGGACACGCCGAGCTCACGGGCCAGCTCCCGCGAGGACGGCAGCCGTTCCCCGGCCCGGAGCCGGCCGCCCCTGATCGCCTCGCGCAGGCTCGCCTCCAGCTGGGCGCGCAGCGGCTGGCTGGCCGAACGGTCAAGCCGAACCAGCAGCTCCGGACTCAAACCGGACCACTCAATCGCCATGAAATCGGACCTTACCAGCGTGCCGGCTGGGTTCTAGCGTGCATGCTATGAGCACCTTGACGCAGGCGCAGCCTGGTACCGCGGTTCCGGCCCGGCTCCTCAGCGTGCCGCTGGCGGCCACGTTCCTGGCCGAGTTCACGTCGCTCACCAGCTTCTTCCTGCTGCTGTCGGTGATGCCGATGCTGGCGGCGGCGGCCGGCGCCAGCAGCTCCGCTGCCGGGCTGATCACCGGGTCTCTGCTGCTCGGCACCGTGGCGGCCGAGGCCGTCGCCGCGGCCGCGATCAGGCGGTTCGGCTACCGGATGGTGCTCGCGGCCGGAGCCGTGCTGCTCGGCGGGCCGGCCCTGGCCATGCTCGCACGCGAGCCCCAGGCCGTCATGATAAGCGTCAGCGTGGTGCGCGGGCTCGGCTTCGGCTTGTGCGGCGTGGCCACCGGCGCGCTCACCGCCAAGCTGCTGCCTCCCGGACGGCGCGGTGAGGGGCTCGGCCTGCTCGGCATCGTCTCCGGCGTCCCGGCCGTTGTCGCGCTGCCGGCCGGGGTCTGGCTCGCCGGACACCACCTGGCCGCCGCGGCCGCGGCGATGGCGGCCGCCGCCGGCCTGCTGCCACTGGTGGCGATCCGCTGGCTGCCGGGCGGGCGCGAGGCACGCCGCACGGCCTCCGCCAGACGCCCGCCGGGCGCGCGCAGCTCCGGGCGGATGGCGGGCGCCGCGCTGCGGCTGCCGCTGATCTTCGCCGCCGCCACCATCGCGGCCGGCGTGCTGGACTCGTTCCTGCCGCTCGCGAAGGGGATCGGAAGCAACCTCTCGTCGGCCGCGCTGCTCGTGCAGGCGATCACCGCCACGCTCACCCGCTGGCAGGCCGGCAAGCACGGCGACCGGTACGGTCACGCCCGGCTGCTCATCCCGGCGCTCGCCGTGGCGGCGCTCGGCATGGCCGCGATGTTGGTGCTGGGCTCGCCCGTGGTGATCTTCGCAGGCATGGTGCTGTTCGGCGCCGGGTTCGGGGTGATCGAGAACGCGACGTTCGCGCTGCTGATCGAGCAGCTGCCTGAGGCTACGGCCAGCGCGTCGTGGAACTTCGCCTACGACGCCGGGTACGGCGCGGGCCCGGCCGTCTTCGGCCTGATCTGCGTCCGCACCGGCTACCCGGTGGCGTTCGGCCTGACCGGCGTGTTGATCCTCGCCGCCGTCCCGCTCGCCTTGCGCGAGCGCAAGGCCGCAGCCAGCCCGTGGTAGCTTGAAGGGAGTCTCTCCTTGGGAGCGACGCCTTGTTTGGGCCGGACGACCACTTCGGGTTGTCGCCCCACGCAGACCCGACGCCTCTTCTGAGCAGTTCCGCGCGCCAGGAGGTACCGGGATGAATATTGCGCTGATTTGCGTGGTCGTGGTTCTGGTGGCCTTCGCGGTCTGGAACAAGGTGCGCAGGCGCTCCTGGTTCTGGTGGCGCGGCCAGGGCGGCCGGGATAGCTAGAGCCCCGTGTCGCTGACCGGGTCTGCGGGCCGTGAAATGCAGGTGGCCCGGCACGATGCGGAGCCTGCGGAGCGGCCCGGGCACCGGGACGGTGCCGTCTGGCCGCCTGCCGTCGACCTGCGGGGCGTATGCAAGAGCTTCGGCCCGGTGCAGGCCGTGCGGGGAGTCGCGCTGGCGGTCGGCTCCGGAGAGGTCATGGCTTTCCTGGGCCCCAACGGCGCCGGGAAGACCTCGACGATCGACATGATCCTGGGCCTGTCCCGCCCGGATGCCGGTGCGGTCGAGGTCTACGGCATGGCGCCGCGGCAGGCGGTCCGCAGGGGCCTGGTCTCCGCCGTCATGCAGTCGGGAGGTTTGCTCAAGGACCTCACCGTGGCGGAGACGGTTCAGTACACCGCCGGGCTTTTTGCCGTCAGCCGCCCCGTCGGGGAGGTGCTGGAGCGGGCCGGCATCACCGCGATCGCGGGCCGCATGGTCGGTAAGTGCTCCGGGGGAGAACAGCAGCGGCTGCGCTTCGCGATGGCGCTGATCCCCGACCCCCAGCTGCTCATCCTCGACGAGCCGACCCAGGGAATGGACGTGGAGGGCCGCCGCGGCTTCTGGAAGGCCATCCGCGATGACGCGGCCTTGGGCCGGACCGTCGTCTTCGCGACGCACTACCTGGAGGAGGCGGACGCCTACGCCGGCCGGATCGTCTTGATCAGCAAGGGCCAGATCGTGGCGGACGGGACCGCCGCCGAGGTCAAGAGCCTGGCCTCGGGCCGGACCATCCGGGCGACCCTGCCCGGCGCGGACGAGGCGGTGCTACGGGCCATACCGGGAGTGGACGGCGTCGACGTGCGCGGAGACACCGTCCTGATCCATTCCGGCGATACCGACGCCGTGGCCCGGTGGTTGCTGACCCGGACCTCGGCCCGGGATCTGGAGATCACCTCACGCGGGCTGGAAGAGGCCTTCCTCGCCTTGACCGGCGACCCCGGCGCCGGCCCGGCCGGCGAGAGCCAGGTCGGCGAGAGCCAGGTCGGCGAGAGCCAGGCCGCGACATGACCGCTCAGTCCGCCCTGGCC
>Ga0210396_10006246_pt1 | contig 11440 bp, 12 predicted proteins | sample IncBWH17OmetaG_FD_155466 | JGI IMG/M metagenome (GOLD analysis project Ga0210396, IMG submission 155466) | Forest soil microbial communities from Barre Woods Harvard Forest LTER site, Petersham, Massachusetts, United States - Inc-BW-H-17-O ...
CCCGGAAATACTGCACGTAGAGGTCCGGGGTGAACGTGTTGAGGATGACGGCCGGCTCCTGGCCCGGGTTGGCGAACGTATGCGGCGCGCCCGGCGGGACCATGACCAGGGTCCGGGGCGGCGCGTCGAAGGACTTCCCGCCGCTGGTGAACCTGACCGTGCCGGACACCACGTAAAAGCCCTCGTCGTGCCGTTCATGCCGGTGCTGCGGCGGCCCGGTGGTGTGCGGGGCCAGCACGATCTCGGCCATCCCCAGCCGGTGCGACGTGGTGCTGCCGTCCTCGATGATCCGCACGGTGGCCGGGCCGGACAGCGCCGTCTCGCCGTCCGCCGGGCCCACGATCGAAATCTCGGCCATGGTCCTCAGTGTCCCGGTCCGGTCGTCTCGGCGAAATCCCGGACCGCCGCCAGCAGCCGGTCCGGCGCCTCGAGCTGGGGTAGGTGCCCAGCCTCGGCGACGAGCAGGAACCGGGCGCCCGGGATGGCCTTGGCGTAGGCCCGGCCGTGCTCGACCGGGATCATCCGGTCGGCCTCGCCCCAGACGGCCAGCACCGGGACGGTGATGTCCGGCAGGCGGTCCAGCAGCCCGGGGTCGGCCATGGCCGGCCCGCCGTAGACCGTCAGGGCGGCCCGGTTCCCGGTCATCATGGCCTTCACCGCGTCCGGCATGTGGTCCATGTCCAACCGGAAGGCGTCCGGCCGGTAGTAGCTGAGCTCGGCCACCTGGTCCATGGTCAGGGAGAAGAAGTCCGGGGCCGGGTAGTCGGGCACCACCAGCCCGGCCGCGTCGACCAGGACCACGCCGCTGACCCGCGGGCTGCCCAGTAGCGCGATCTCGGCCGCGATCCACCCGCCGATGGAGTTCCCGACCACGGTCACCCCGCTCAGCCCAAGCTCGTCAAGCAGTCCGGTGTACACGCGGGCCAGGGACCGCATGCTGTCCAGCCCCTCCGGGCGAGGCGTGCCGCCGAACCCGGGATGGACCGGAACGATCACCCGGGCCGGCTCCTGCGCAGCCAGCAGATCGGCGAACCCGTCCACCGACTGCGGACCGGCCCCGCCGTGCAGCAGCAGGAACGGCCGTCCCTCGCCGCGCTCGGTCACGGTCACCGGCACGGCCCCGATCCCGTCCACGGTCACGCTCACCACGGTGGTGTTTGCCATGTCTACGACTCCCTCGTAAGAGTGAACTATCACGAAGGAGACTATGAGATCCGTCCTCGTGATGCAAGTTCTCTCTCATAAAGAGTGTCGACTTGCTTAATGAGAGCTTGCTTCGTATCGTTCGTTCATGACCACGAGCACCCGCGTCCCCGCCGCAGAACCGGGCGCACCCGATGCGCCCAGCGGGGGCCGCTCAACCCAGAGCGCGGGCCGCGTGAACCAGAAGGCCCGCACCCGCGCCGCCATCGTCCGGGCCGTGCAGGACCTGGCCCGCGACGGCGCGGAGATCACCATGCCGTCCGTGGCCCGCGCGGCCCTGGTTTCCGAGGCCACCGCCTACCGGTACTTCCCCGACCTGGTCTCGCTGCTGCTGGCCGCCGATGCCGGCGTCTGGCCCGACCCCGCCGAGGCGCTGGCCCCGATCGCGGGCAGCGACGACCCCGTCGAACGCGTCGGCTACGCCGCCGAGGTCCTGTTCACCGGGATCCTGGCCCGGCAGAGCGCGGTCCGCGCCATGATCGCGGCTTCCATCACGAGGCCCGATGTCGCGGGCCGCCGCCCCGGCCACCGCTTCGTCTTCATCGACCACGCCCTGGCCCCCCTGGCCGACACAGAACCCGAGGTTCTAGCCCAGCTCAAGCGGGACCTAGCCGTGGTCATGAGCGCCGAGGCTCTGTTCGTCCTCACCGACCTGTGCGGGCTTTCCCCGCGGGACGCCGTCGCGAGCGCGGTCCGCACGGCACGCTCGCTCACCACGGCCGCGGTCCGGCGGCCCTGATCGACACGCTCGCCCGGCCCGAGTTGCACGATCCGGTGAGCCGTAGGATTCGCCTTCCGGCGGCCGTTGGTACATCCTGGTGCTGAGAAACCGCTCGGCCGACGTGGGGAAGTGGCTCGTGATGAAGGTGAGCCTGGCAGGCTGGGCGCGCATGCTGGCGGAGGGACCGGTCGAGGGCGCCGAACGATCGAGGTACATCTGCCAGCTCTGTTCGCAGCTCCTGGGAGTTACCGGCGCCGGCATCTCGATGGTGACGGCTGCCGGTAACCGAGGTGTCGTCTGTGCCACCGATGAGGTGTCCGCCCGGATTGAGGATCTTCAGTTCACTCTCGGCGAGGGCGCGTGCGTCGAGGCGGTCACGAGCGGCGTGCCGGTCATGGTCGCTGACCTGCACGGGCCCGGTGCCGCGAGGGCCGAGCGCTGGCCCGCGTTCATGGAGGGCGTCGCGGCCGCCGGAGTCCAGGCGGTATTCGCGTTGCCGCTGCGTGTCGGCGTCGTCAGCGTCGGTGCCCTCGATCTCTACCGGGACGTTCCCGGAGCCTTGACGGCGGATCAGCTCTCCGCGGCATTGACCGCCGCCGACGCCGCCGCGGCCGCGCTGCTGCAACTGGACATCGGCTCGGCCAGCTCGTTCGCCGACAACACGGTGGACCGGGCCGCCTACCAGCTGCAGGTGCACCAGGCCAGCGGCATGGTGATGGTCCAGGCCGGCGTCACGATCGAGGAGGCCTTCTTGTTGTTGCGCGCTCACGCCTTCGCCCTCGGCCGGCCCGTCGCGGACGTGGCCCGGGACGTGGTCGAGCGTCGCCTGCGCTTTCCTGTGGAGGACCCATGACCACAGCTGACGAAACGGTCGGCGCATCTGCCGTCGTCCCCAGCCGCGAGCAGGAACTGGCCAACACGTTCGTGATGCTCGCGGACAGCCTCGTCGAGGACTACGACATCGTTGACTTGCTCGACCGGCTGGCCGCGGCGTGTGTCCGCCTGCTGGACGTCGCGGCGGCCGGGCTGCTGCTCAACGACCAGCAAGGCCACCTTGCCGTCGTCGCGTCCTCGAGTGAGGAAACCCGGCTGCTCGAGATCTTCCAGCTGCAGAACGACCAGGGACCGTGCCTGGATTGCGTCCGCACCGGGGCGCCGGTCGTCAGCGGCGATCTCGACGCTGACCGCGGGCGCTGGCCGCTGTTCGCCTCGTTCGCGCTCGAGGCCGGATTCCGGTCCGTCGCGGCGCTTCCGCTGCGGCTCCGCGACCAGACGATCGGCGGCCTTAACCTGTTCGGCGGGCGCGCAGGCCCGGTGTCCCCGGAGAACCAGCGGCTGGCGCAGGCGCTCGCGGACGTGGCCACGATCGGCATCCTGCAGCAACGCTCCGCTCAGCGCACCACCATGCTGGCCGAGCATCTGCAGCGCGCGCTCAACAGCCGGGTCGTGATCGAGCAGGCGAAAGGCGTGCTCGCCGAGCGCAACGGGATGTCCATGGAGGCGGCGTTCGACGCGCTGCGGCTGTACTCCCGCGACCACAACATCAAGCTCACGGACCTCGCGGTAACCGTGGTGCACCAGAATTTCAATCCCGCGTTCCGCCCTGGCCGGCCTTCCGCCACCTGACGGGCGGATCAGGGCGGGTCCCGGCCGAGGTCGTGGCGACCGCGGTCCGTACCGCGCGCTCACCGCGGCCGCTGGCCTGCGCGACGTCTTTTTTCGGGCCCGGAGAGGACGGGGTGGCGCTGCTCAGGGCCTTGGAGCCCCTGGACAGCTGTCGGTCGAGGAGCGTCATGAGCAATACGACGGCGGCGACGCCGACCAGGATGAGCGCCATGTCGTGCAGTCCGGCGTCGCTGACGCGAGCGTGGAAGACGATGCTGGTGATCGTCGCCGAGGCGATCGACCCGATGTAGCCGAAGGTCCGCGAGAGGCCCGAGGCGGTACCGACATTTTCCGGCGGTGACTGCAGGTACAACGCGGTCTGGTTGCCCACCGACGTCGTGCCCACCACCACGCCGAACAAGACCATCACCCCGACGAGCGCGATCACCGGGCTGTGACCGGTGATGAACAGCGCGGCGACGGACGCGAGGAGCATGAAGAACGCGCAGGCGATCAGCGGCCCGCGGACCAGGTTGCGGCGCGACACCGGATACGACACGAAGGCGGCCACCGCGCCCAGTGGCAACAGCACCAGGCCGGCCTGTTCGGGGGACAGCCCCCGGGCCGCCTCCATCCATTGCGTGATCCCGTAGAGCACGACGTACACGCCGAGCAGCGTCAGCCCCAAGCGCAGGTACGTTCGGGTTAGCGCGCGCGCAGATGCGAGCAGCCGCAGGTCGATGAAGGGCCTGGCGGCCCGGAGCTCCCAGGCCACCAGGAGCGCCGCCAGCACGGCCGAGATGGCGAGCGCCACCCAGCCCGGGCGCGGCAGCGACATCAAGAACACCAGCAGGGCGGCCAGCATCCCGCCAAAGAGCGCGATCCCGCCCAGGTCGATCCGGGTTGCGACCTCCGCGATCCTCCGTCCGGCAGCCGGCTGCTCATCGCGGGGAATCCACGCGAGCGCCATCGCCAGCGCGACGGCGGTCAGCGGAACGTTGAGCAGGAATGCCGAGCGCCACCCCAGGCCGCCGACCAGGAGGCCGCCGATCGGCGGTCCGATCGCCACGGTGGCCGAGCCGGCGATCGCCAGGCTCCCGAGCACGCTGCCCGGTGGCTCGCCCAGGCCGGCCTGGTGGGAGCGGCGGCGGATGATCACCATCGCGGAGGGATAGCCACCCGACGTTCCGGCGCCGATCAGGACCCTGGCCACGACCAGGACGGTCAGGTTATGGCCCAGGCCGCCGACCACGCCGCCGAGCAGCACCAGCACGATCCCGGCCAGGAAGATCCGGCGGGGGCCGAACTCCTCAGCGAGCTTGCCCGCGGTCGGCTGCGCGATCGCGCACGCCAGGTACAACGAGGAGACCAGGATCGCCGTGCGCCCGACCGGGATGTGCAAGGCGGCGGCGATCGGCACGAGCGCGGTCGCGATCAGCGAGCTGTTGACCGGGTTCAGCGCCGACCCCATCACCAGAGGCGTCACGGTCCTCCACCCGAACGGTCCGGCCGCGCGCTGCTGAGATCCGGTCTTCGCGGTCATCGGATCCCGCCGCCGCGGTGCACCTCCACGTCAGCGATGCGCTCGAGCAGCTCGATCGCCTCTCGGAGCAGGGCGCGCTCCTCGGGCTTGACGGCCGCGCCGACGGCCCGGGTAAGCCATTCCTCGCGCGAGGCGGCGATGGTCTCCATGAGCTCTCGGCCCGCCGCGGTCGCGCTCACCAGGCTCTTGCGGCCGTCGCTGGGATCAGCCTGCTTCTGCACCAGACCACGCCCCTTGAGCGTTGCCAGACTTTGCGCTATCGCTTGCTGAGTCACGTGCTCGCCGGCCGCCAGCGCCGCCGCGGTGGTGGGCCCCTCGTCGATGATGCGTCCCAGCACGGCCAGCTGCGAGATCGGGATGCCGGTCGAGCGGAGCCCGGCCTCGATCCTGATCCGCGCCCGCAACCGGGAGACCGCCATCGCCAGGCGCACGGCGTCGCTCGCCTCACCCTGAGCGCTCGACTCATCCATGGCATCTACGATAGCAAACTTCTAAAGTAACTTGTACAAGTAATATGATGATGTGGTACAGAACGTCGTGAAGGGAGGCCAGCTTGACGAACGCTGAAGGAACGACCACGACCCGGCGCCGGATCGTCGCGGGGGTCGATGGGTCAGAATCTTCGCTAGCTGCTCTTCGGTGGGCGATGCGGCAGGCGGAACTGACCGGCGCGCCCCTGGAGATCGTGTCCGCCTGGGAGTGGCCGGTGAGCTATTGGGGGTGGGAGACTCCCCTGCCGCCCGACTACGACCCGGCTGACGAGGCGCGACGGCAACTCGACAAGGCCGTCAGCGCCGTCCTGACCCCGGATGATGCGATCGAGGTTCGGCAATCAGTTGTCGAGGGGCATGCGGCGCCGGTGCTCGAGGCCCTCTCGAAGACCGCTGATCTCGTCGTCGTCGGGAGTCACGGCCACGGTGAGTTCGCGGGCAGGCTCCTCGGCTCGGTGAGCGAGCATTGCATCACCCACTGCGACTGCCCGGTCGTGGTGGTTCGCTGGGGCTGACCTGGGGCGACTGGTCGGCGATCAGCTTGGCCAGCTTGGCCAGCGAATCCTCCAGGTCCTGCGTGGTCACCACGTCGGCCAGCCCCAGGCGCACGGAGGCGATCTCGCGGGCCAGGAACTCGGTGTCGGCCTGGGTCCGCGCCGCGACCTCCCGGTCCCGCTCGATGTTGGCCCGGTCCCGGTCGTCCTGCCGGTTCTGAGCCAGCAGGATCAGTGGCGCGGCGTAGGCCGCCTGGGTCGAGAAGGCGAGGTTGAGCAGGATGAACGGGTACGGATCCCAGTGCTTGATGGCGCCGATGGTGTTAAGGATGATCCAGGCGACCACGAGCACAGTCTGGCCGACGATGAATCGCCCGGTACCGAGGAACCGCGCCATCCCCTCCGCGAACCGCCCGAACGCGTCGGCGTCATAGCGGGCGCCCATCTGCGGGGAGCCGCGCGGAACGGACAGGTCGGCCCGGTCGCTGAGACGGCGCAGGGAAATTCGTGACACCTCAGGCTCCCGTTCTCCGCCAGTCCGCCGGCAGCAGGTGGTCCAGCACGTCGTCCACGGTCACCGCGCCGACCAGGTGGCCGTCCTCGTCGCACACCGCCACGCTGACCAGGTTGTAGGCCGCCATCCGGGCCGCCAGGTCGCGTTCGGGCAGCTCGGGCCGGACGAAGACGCGCGCCTCGATACACTGGCCGATCAGGGCGGACGGTGCCCGGCGCAGCAGCCGCTGGAACCCCACGGTGCCGAGGTAGCGGCCGGTCGGCGTGACCATGGGCGGCTCGCACACGTACACCTGCGCGGCCGACGTGATCGGCATGTCGGGGTCCCTGACCCGGGCCAGGACCTCGGCGACCGGCGCGTCCGGGGTCACGATGAGAGGCTGGGAGGTCATCAGGCCGCCCGCTGTCTGCGGGCCGTACCGCAGCAGCCGCCGCAGGTCCTCGGCCTGAACGCTCTCCATCGCGGTCAGCAGCCGTTCGCGCTGTTCGGCCGGCAATTCGGCCAGCAGGTCCGCGGCGTCGTCCGGCTGCATCTCTTCCACCACATCGGCGCTGCGCTCCAGCCCGAGGCTGGCCAGCAGGCGGACCTGGTCCTGCTCGGGCATCTCCTCCAGCAGGTCGGCCAGCTTCTCGTCGTCCAGGGCCGCCGCGATCTGGTCGCGGCGGCTGGGCGGCAGGCCCTCGACCGCGGTAGCCAGGTCGGCCGGCTGCAGTTCACGCAGCTCGGCTAGCTGCTCGGTCAGCGGGTCGGTCTTGAACAGTTCCGGGTACTGGTCCCAGGGCACGATCTCCGGGCCGCGGTGCAGCAGGCTCCGGCCCCGCGAGACGGCCAGCGCGGAGACCTCCCAGCCGATCCGCTGCTGCTCGGTCGGGCTGATGGCCACGTCGACGACGCTCCCGTCCGTGACGTGTTGTCCGTACAGCTCCGAGGCCAGGATCTCCCCGCTCCGGCGGGTGAAGCGGTCCAGGTCGACCGAGGCTCCCCGCAGGTGGGCGCCGTCGAGGGAGATCTCCGCGATCTGCCCGAGGTTGACGAAGATGCGGCGCCGCTGCAACGTCACGACCAGGCCCAGCGCCCGGGGTGGTTCCTTCGCGGGGCCGGGCAGGATCACGACGTCGCGGATCCGGCCGATGGTCAGGCCCTCGCTGTCCAGCAGCGGACGGCCCTTCAACCTGGACGTGAATACCTGATGGCCTGACATGACCCGGCATCTCCTCCTCGCGGCCGACCCCGGCCAGCACCATTATCGGTTCAAGTCACCAGGTCACGCGAGACTATGGTGATCAGGCCGCTACCCAGATCGGCGACCGGTATCCGGCCCGGTTGGGCCCGTCAGCACGGAGCGCAATGACTACTGCCGCGGAAGGTATCTTTTCGCCGATCCGGGTCGGCACCAGGCCGCTGATCCTGGTTACCAACGACGACGGGATGGGTTCGCCCGGGCTGCACGCGGCCGCCGAGGCCGTGGCCGGCCTGGGCGACCTGCTCCTGGTCGCGCCCGCGACCCAGCAGACGGCCATGAGCCGTGCCTTCGTGATCAACCCCAGCGCCGGAGTCGTCGAGCGCGTCACGCTGGAGGTCGCCGGGTGTGCCGTGCCCGCTTATGCCGTCTCCGGATCACCGGCGATGGCCGTGGTGCATGCGGTGCTCGAACTGGCCGAGCGGCCCATCCGGCTGTGCGTCAGCGGAATCAACTACGGCGAGAACATCGGCGGCGCCATCGGCAGGAGCGGGACGGTCGGTGCCGCGTTCGAGGCCAACCCCCACGGCATCCCGGCCATCGCCGCCGCGATCACCGCGCAGGTCAGCGAGTGGCGGACGTTCGGTACCGTCGACTGGACCGCCGCCCGGCACTTCACCCGGCTGCTAGCCCGGCAGGTCCTCCGGCACGGCATGCCGGAGGGGGTAGCGGTGCTCAACCTCAACGTGCCCCGCGGCGCCACGACCCGCACCGAGCTGCGCCGGACGGTGCAGAGCGAGCAGCCCTACTACGTCAGCCGTGGGCCGGGTTCGGCCCGGCCGCTCGACCAGCCGTACCAGTTCCCCGTCGAGGTCGTCGTCGACTGGGACCGCCTGGAGCCCGGGACCGACATCCACGCCATCGTCCACGACCAGGTGGCCTCGGTCACCCCCCTTACCTGGCAGATGACCGCACAGACCGACTGGATACCGCCCGTCGGTACCGAGGAGGCCTGACGTGGGGGTGTTGCTGCTGGTCCGGCACGGCCAGGGCTCGATGGGCACGGCCGACTACGACCAGCTCTCCGAGCTCGGCCACCGGCAGGCCCGGGCGGCCGGGGCCCGGCTGGCCCGCGCCGACCTGAGCATCAGCCAGGTCTGGTGCGGTGGCTTGGTGCGCCAGCAGGAGACCGCCCGCGCGGTGCTGGCCGAGCTGGGCCGCCCGCTGAGCGACCTGCGCACCGATGACCGGCTGGACGAGTACGACCCCCGCGGCGTCCTGGGCGGGGACATCGCGAGCGACCCGTTCACCGCGGCCACCACCCCAGCGTCCGGCCGCGCGCTGCAGACGACGCTGGACGAGGCGCTCGGCCGGTGGATCCGGGGCGGAACCGGGTACCCGGAGCCGCACGGCGCCTTCACCGGCCGGGTCGAGGCTGCGGTCGTCAGCCTCGCGGCCATGCCGGGCACGACGCTGGCCGTCACCTCGGCCGGGGTGATCGCGGTAGCCTGCGCCCAGCTCACCGGGCTGCCCGCCGACCGGTGGCCGGCCCTGGCCCGGGTGGTCGTGAACGCGAGCATCACCAAGCTCATCACCGGCCAGACCGGAACCAACTTGCTGACCTTCAACGATCATGCGCACCTGGAGGGTGACCGGTCGCTGATCACCTACCGCTGAGCCGGAGTTGCCAAGGACGATAACGACTTCCGTCCTACCGTTCGGGTGGCGGCGCCAGATCCTTGCGTCCGGTCAGCACGAACCACCAGGTCAGCCCGAACACATCGGCCGGGGCCGCCGCGGTCCCGGGAATCAGGTGCAGCACCACCAAGGACAGGGCCGCGGCGGCGGCGGCGCGGATGAGCAGGCGCAGCGGGCGGCCGCGGCGGACCCGCGCCGGCATCTCGGCCGCTCTGATCAGCGGCTGCCACGGCGGGACCGGCGCCGGCCAGGCGTCGGCGGGCACCGGCGGCAGCGGCGAGGTGTCCGGTTCGGCCTGCTCGATGAGGTCGGCGTAGGCCTCGCTGCGGGCCCACGGGGTGCGCAGCTGGGCGTAGGCGGCCGACGCGGCCGTGTACCGGGCCAGGTCGCCGCCGTCGGGCCGGTCGGGGTGGGTGGCGGCGGCGATCGACCGCCAGGCGGCGCGGACCTGCTCGTCGCTCAGGCCGGGCCGGGCCGGCAGCCCGAGCGCCGCAAACGGGTCAGGGTTCATCGCGCGCCTCCGGTCCGAAGGCGTCATCCAGGCTGGCTGGTCCCTGCGGCCAGGTCGGCGGCACCGGGTCGGGTTCGCGGCGCGGCTCGGGCACCTGGACCGGCGGTCCGGCCGCGGGCGCCGGGAGCAGCGTGAGAGGCGACGCCTTGGGCCGGGCGACCTGCACGAACGTCGCGCCGCCGCCCTGGATGTAGCAGGCCTGACCCACCTCCAGGTGACGGATGAGATCGGGGTCGGCGACCGGGGCCCGCTGGATGCGGGTCGTGCCCTCATCGGCCCAGACGTTCCCGACCAGCTTGTGCGCGGTGTCCAGCACCCGCCGGTGCCCGGCCAGCACGGTCAGCGGCTCGGGGTAAGGGGTCCGCAGCACGAACACGCCGCCGTCCGCGGTGGCCGCGATCCGGTACCGCTCATCGTCATCGCGGCCCAGGCCCTGCCAGGTCTGAGCGGAGACCTGGACCCCGATGCCCAGCGACCGGCCGCGCTCGTACAGGTTGGAGATGGGTACTCGCCGGGCCACGGCGGAGTAGTCGTCCGCGGCCAGCAGTATCACCCGCGGCTCGCCATCCGGGGCGGTGGCGGCACGGGCGGCCAGCTCGGTCAGCGCCATGGCCTGGGCTTCGGCCACCGAAGGTTCGCTGGTGCCCTCCAGGATGCAGTACCAGGCGTCCGCCTCGGCCAGCGAACCGGGGCCGTCCAGCGCGGGACCGAGCCGGCCGAGCAGGGTGGCGTACCGGAGCTGAATGTCGGGCAGGTGCCTGCCTGCGGCCCGGGCCCGGGCCAGTTCCGCCGGGTGGCGGCCGTCGCCCCAGGCGTGCTGCAGCCACTTCGCATCGAGCCGGTCCAGGAACGAGGCGGTGTTGGGCGGCGGCCCGCAGGGCGCCAGGACGGCCAGGTCGAGCACGGCTTGCAGGATGTCGGCGTAATAGGCCGCCGCGCCGGTCCCGGTGTCGATCATCTGATACAGCAGCACGGCTAGATCTTGGGCGGCCAAGTCCCACAGGCGCAGCCGGGCCTCGTCGGGCCAGATCGCCACCCGGCGCGCGCCGGCCCCGTAGAGCAGGCGGCGGGTCCGGTCGGCCTTGGACCGCGCGTCCCGGCCGCCCTTGCAGTCCAGCACGATCAGCAACGGCCGGTTACCCCGCCCGTCCCGGGCCGCCTGGAGGGCGGCGGTGAACCAGCCTGCCCACTGCCGGATCATCAGGTTGGTCTTGCCCGACCCGGTCGCGCCGACCACCACCATGTGCCGGCCGCTGGCCGCCGCCGGCAGCGAGAACACGGGCCGCCAGTCGTGCCCGATGTGGCGGATCGTCCCGCCGACCGGGATCCGCCCGCCCCGGGCCAGCAAGGGCACGGCGCCGGGCGCCTTGTTCAGGCCCTTGGCCGTCCGGACCTGACGTTTCCACTGCCGGGTGTCGAAGATGATCGGCGCGGAAGCCGTCCATCCGCCGACCCCGACGGTGACGGCGTAGGTCCTCCA
>Ga0210396_10006248_pt1 | contig 11433 bp, 10 predicted proteins | sample IncBWH17OmetaG_FD_155466 | JGI IMG/M metagenome (GOLD analysis project Ga0210396, IMG submission 155466) | Forest soil microbial communities from Barre Woods Harvard Forest LTER site, Petersham, Massachusetts, United States - Inc-BW-H-17-O ...
ACGCAGCCGTCGGCAGCACCTCGGCTCCGCCGAACGCGGTCACGTGGCCACGCCGGAGCATCACGATCTGGGTCGCAAGCTGGCGCATTTCGGCGGCATCGTGACTGACATAGACCATGGGGATGCCGGCTTCATCGCGCAGGCGCATCAGATAGGGCAGGATTTCCTCCTTGCGCTCCTCGTCCAGCGAACTCAGCGGCTCATCCAATAGCAGCAGCCTTGGCTGCGACAGCAACGCCCGTCCCAATGCCACGCGATGGCGCTCGCCGCCGGACAGGCGGCCGGGACGGCGATCGAGCAAATTGCCGATATCGAGCATCTCGATGACGCGCTTGCGGGCGGCGCGGTCCTCGGCCAGGTGATTCATGCGCCGCCCGTAGTCGAGATTCTGGCGCACATCGAGGTGCGGAAACAGTCGGGCGTCCTGAAACATATAGCCAATCCGGCGGCGATGCACCGGGACATGGATATGTTCTGCGGTGTTGTCCAGCGTCTCGCCATCGATGGTGATGACGCCGTGATCCGGCCGCAGCAGTCCTGCGATCATGTTGATCAGCGAGGACTTGCCGGCGCCCGAGGCGCCGAACAGTCCGGTCACGCGGCCCTCACTGGTAAAGGAAGCCTCGACCGAAAATTCGCCGAGCTGCTTTAAGACATCGACCCGCAGCATGATCAATTTCCATGCAGGCGTTGCGTGGCGCGCCGCGCGAACCATTCGGAGGCGATCAGCGCGGCCATAGCGATCAGAATTGAAACCACCACCAACCGCAGCGCCGCGGTATCGCCGTCAGGCGTCTGGATCAGCGAATAGATCGCCGACGAGATGGTCTGGGTCTCGCCGGGGATGTTCGAAACAAAAGTGATGGTCGCGCCGAATTCGCCGATCGCCTTGGCAAAGCCGAGCACCATTCCGCCGAGCACGCCCGGCAGCGCCAGCGGCAGGGTGACGGTCAGGAACACCCGCCAGGGCGTTGCCCCCAGCGTTCCTGCCGCCTGTTCCAGCCGTTGATCCACGGCCTCGATCGACAGCCGGATCGGCCGCACCAGTAACGGAAACGACATGATGCCGCAGGCCAGCGCGGCGCCGGTCCAGCGAAATGCGAACACGAGACCGAGATGCTCGGCGAGCCACGCCCCGACCAGGCCGCGCCGGCCGAACGTCAACAGCAGCAGATAGCCGGTGACAACCGGCGGCAGCACCAGCGGCAGATGAATGACGGCGTCAGCGACCGATTTGCCCCAGAACTCGCGCCGCGCCAGCAGCCACGCAACTGCGATCCCAAGCGGGGTAGCCACCAGCGTCGCGACCGTGGCGACCCGCAGCGAAAGCTCGATCGCCGTCCATTCCGTTGGCGAGATGTCGAACACGTGATCTAGGTTGTTGGACTGACGAGAAACAAGAACCCGTATTTCTCGAAGTCGGTCTTGGCGGCCGAGGTACGCAGGAAGGCGAGATAGCCGGCCGCTTCCGCCTTTGCGGTCGTCGTCGCCGCCACCGGATAGATGATCGGCGGATGCGAGTCGGCCGGGAATGTACCGACGATCTTGACGCCGGGCTCGACCTTGGCGTCGGTCGAATAGACGATCCCGAGCGCCGCTTCCTGGCGCGCCACCAATGTCAGCGCCGCGCGCACGCTCTCGGCCATCGCGAATTTCGGCGCCGCGGTGTCCCACGCGCCGAGTTTTTCCAGCGCCGCCTTGGCATATTTGCCGACTGGAACCGAGTTCACGTCGCCGGTCGCGATCTTGCCGGCGCCGGCCAGTTTCGCAAGATCGAAGCCCGGGCCGATGATGACGTTGTTGATGCTGGAATCCTTCGGGGCAATCAGCACGATGCTGTTGCCGAGCAGGTTGATTCGCGTCGGCTCATTGATGGCTTTCTTGGCCGTCGCGTAATCCATCCAGTCGGTGTCGGCGGACACGAAGACATCCGCGGGTGCGCCCTGTTCGATCTGCTTGGCGAGCGTTGAACTGGCGGCGTAGCTCGCCGCGATCTTGACGCCGGTCTTTGCGGTATAGGCGGCATCGACGTCGTCGAGCGCGTTCTTCATCGAAGCCGCGGCAAATACCGTCAGGCTCTTGTCCTGCGCGACAGCAGGCGGCGAGGCCGATCCGCACAGGATGGTGAAGGCGATGAAAAGTCCGGCAAGACGATGCGTGGAAAGACGATGCGTTAAAAGACGATACATGGGAAGCGCTCCGCTCCGGCCCGCGGCGTTATCCGCGCGCAAGTCAGGCATTGATGCAGGTGCGACAGGCGGAAGCGCCGTTCCACTGATCCCGGCGACTTACGGTCAATCCGGGATATCGCATGCCAAAACAATAGCAGGCCAACGGTCCGGGTAAAGTGGCGCAGGTCTACTTAGGGCAATTCGGACGGCAGGATCGCGATCGATATCGAATTCTCTTTGGTTCCGCTGATTTGCAGCACGAATGGACTTGCCGACATCTCAAACTTCACGGTTTTGCGGATGCCATCGCAATCAGTCGCGCCGCTGAATGCCTTTGGCTTTAAGGGGTGTCCGTCCTGCACCAGGTCGATCCAGGCGCCGGCAGACAGGTTGACGGTATAAATCCCGGCCTTGGGCAGGCTTTTGAAGCTCGTGAAGCCGGCGAAGGTGCCTTCCTTCGGGGCGCGCTCCGGCGGTGTGGGCAGCCTGGCTTCAGCCGGCGTGGTCAGGCTCAGCGTCATGCCGGTGGACGGCACGGCCGCGAGTTCAGCGCCCGAGGCGAGCTTGACGCGATCCGGGGCGGTGAGCGCCGCGCGCTCATGGTCGATATTCCACTTGAACTTGTCGCAGCCGCTCGGTTCTTCCGCCGCCCAAGCGGGCACCGCTCCGAGCAATACAAGTGCGATGAAGAGCGGTGCACGCATGTCAGTCTACTCCAATCATAACGTCGGAAGCCTTCACGAAGACGGTGACGTGGCCCTTGGCCTTGATGCCCAATTCATCGACCGCCTCGTTGGTGATCGAGGATGTGATGGTCTGACCGTTGCCGATATCGACACGGACATGCGACGTGGTCGCGCCCTTCTTCACGTCGACGACGGTGCCTTTGATTTGATTGCGTGCACTGATGCGCATGGATCGATCCTTCACAGGGTTTATCCCGTGCATGACGACGGTCTGCATCGACAGATCGGGATGGAATAGAATCAGTAGCCCTGATCCGTAGCCTCGCCAGCGCTTACGGCGCGGCGAGATTATACGTTAGCTTATTTTCAGGCGGAATGAAATCGCCCAGGGTTGTTATGGCTTGGCATCGGGTGCGGCCAGAACCTGTCGGCACGCGGCCGGCAATTGCGCCAGCGTCAGCGGCGGCCGCGGTTTTTGCGGCTCCGGTTTGGGATGAAGAACCGAATCCTGGAACCAGTAGGCGAGGTCCGAGGCGTTGCAACCCTCTTCCTCCGCAGGAGGCGGCTGGCTCTCGCATTCGGTAGCGCCGGCGGGGCATTTGATACGGATATGGAAGTGATAGTCGTGACCATACATCGGCCGTATCTTGGAGAGCCAGCTGCGGTTGCCCTTGGCTTCCCGGCAGAGCGCTTTCTTGATCGCCGCGTTGGCGAAAATGCGCTGTACGCTCGGCTCCTGCGCGGCGTCACGGATCAGCGTGAGATGGTTCGGCGTCCAGACGTTCGGATCGATGTCGAGCCGGTCTGGCCGCACCATCATCACCGCTGACATCTCCTCGCGCTCGTTGCGTGACAATGTCCGGTTCGGCATCGGCGTCAGCCAGATATCGGCGTCGAGCCCCACTTGATGGCTGGCGTGCCCGGTGAACATCGGGCCACCGCGCGGCTGCGACATGTCGCCGACCAATATTCCCGGCCAGGCAGTATCCTTATGCACCTTGGCCGACAACCGCTCCAGAAGCGCCACCATGTCGGGATGCGCCCAATTGCGATTGCGTGACAACCGCATCACCTGCCAGGTCTCGCCATTGATCGGCAGCGCCGTGGCGCCGGCGATGCAGCCCTTGGAGTAGAAGCCGATCACACGCGTCGGCATCGCCGCGGGAAGGATTTTCCGGCCGAACAACTCCTTGGCGCCCAATTTGGGATCGTTGGGATTGGCCAGCGGCGGCAGCTGCTTCGGATTGACGCTGCCCTTGTCCTGCGCCAGCGCGGCGGCGCCGACGATGGTTGCAGATGCCAGGAGGAGGGTGAGAATCGGGCGGAGATTCATGGGGGCACTCTATGTCACGCCAGCCTAGCACGGAATTGCGCAATCGGAATAAGGTGCGCCCATTGCAATCGCTTGATCTCCGGCATCCTTGAAAGCGTGGCCCGCGACGTGGCCTTCTTAACAACGTCGGCGGCGCTGTTCACGTTGGTCCAGCAGTACGGGCCACGAAATACGCGGATCGAGATTTCGAACCAGCGCCGCGCGCTCTATCGGAGCGGCGGTTTAAATTGTCGATTCCGATCAACGGCAGGCCGCGCTCTTTACGGTCTGCTAACCCCATAAATCATTGACGAAACTTCGCGCAATCACGATGCAATCGATGCGCGCGGAACGGGGCGTAGAAGATTTTTATATGCGTCAGCAACTTCGCAGTCGAAGCCGGCTATCTTTCCACTATTTTTCGTGAGTTAGCCTCACAAACAGGCAGTGAAAACACCAAAATCTTGAGTCGGCGCCGGTGGCGACCGAAGGCCGCCGGCGGCAAGAGATACCATTTTTTCAGACACTTATCGGAGAACCGTACTCGCAGAATGCGAGTGGGGCGCCAATGCCGAGAAGTCCGGCGAAGAAAACAACAACAAGCAAGCGTGCAAGCGTTGCGCGCACCGGGCAACCGGCGAAGAGCAGATCGAAACTCTCAGGCCGCAATCGACGTGTTTCAGCCGGGAGCGGCGAGATCACGCGCGTGCGCGCGGAGGCCGAGGCGGCGATCGCGGAAGCGCGAAAATCTCACGAACGGTTGCGCGAGGCGATCGACATCCTGCCGCAGGGCATCGTGTTTCTCGACGCCGACGGACGCTACATCCTTTGGAACAAGAAATATTCCGAAATCTACAGCCGCAGTTCAGACCTGTTCGAACCTGGCGCGCGGCTGCAGGACACCATCCGCATCGGCGTCGAACGCGGCGATTATCCCGAAGCGGTCGGCCGCGAAGAGGAATGGATCGCCGAGCGGCTCGCCAGGCTTTATCAGCCGGGCGAGCGCCACGAGCAAGTCCTGGCCGACGGCCGCTGCATTCTGATCGAGGAGCGGCTGACCGGGGATGGCGGCATCATCGGCCTGCGCGTCGACATCACCGAGCTGAAGCAGCGCGAGGCTTCGTTCCGGCTGCTGTTCGACAGCAACCCCATTCCCATGATCGTCTGCGCGCTGGACGACGAGCGCATCCTGGATGTCAACGCCGCCGCGGTCGAGCATTACGGTTATAGCCGCGCCGAATTCGAGAAGCGCACCATCCGCAGTATCCAGGCTTTCGAATCTGCGCCGCCCTGGACAGGCGAGCGCGGCGGCGACGAGCAGGCGGCGCGCACCTGGAAGCATGTGCGGGCCGACGGCGCGCTGATCGATCTGGCGATCTATTCACGTCATCTTGTCTACGGCGATCGACCGGCGGTGCTGCTGGCGCTGATGGACATCACCGAGCGCAAGCGCGCCGAAGCGCGGCTTGCTTTTATAGCCCAGCACGACGTTTTGACGGGCCTGCCGAACCGCAATCTGCTGCGCCAGAACATGGACTAGATCCTGCTGCATACGCAGCGCAGTTCGGACAAGACCGCGGTGCTGGTTCTTGGCATCGACAATTTCAAGGCGGTCAACGATACGCTTGGCCATGGTATCGGCGACAAGCTGTTGCGTGCGGTCGCCAAGCGCTTGCGCTCGACGCTGCGCGAGCAAGATACGCTGTCACGTCTCAACTCCGACGAATTTGCGATCGTCCAGAGCGGGCTGTCGCACCCGGACGATGCGGTAATGCTGGCGCGAAGGCTGCTGGAGGCGATCGGCGACCCCTATTTGTTTGACGGCCATTCGATCGTGATCGGCGCCAGCATCGGTATCGCGATGGCGCCCGGCGATGGTGATGAGTCCGAAAAGCTTCTCAAGAATGCCGACATGGCGCTGTCGCGCGCCAAGAACGATTCGCGCGGCACTTTCAGCTTTTTCCAAGCGGGAATGGACGCGCGCGCCCAAAGCCGCCGCAAGATCGAAGCCGATCTGCGCGACGCCATCCAGCACGACGTGCTGCGGCCCTATTACCAGCCGCTGATCGATCTTTCGAGCGGGCGCATCACCGGCTTCGAGGCGTTGGTGCGCTGGCCGGATCCCGAGCGCGGCATGATTTCGCCGGCGGAATTCATCCCTGTCGCCGAAGAAACCGGCCTGATCAACGGGCTCGGTGGCCTGATGCTGCGCCGCGCCTGTGCGGACGCGGTGCTTTGGCCGGAAGATGTTTGCGTCGCGGTTAATCTATCGCCATTGCAGTTCCGCACCGGCAATCTGCTGTCGGTCGTGATGAATGCGCTGAAGCAATCCGGCCTGCCCGCCAAGCGGCTGGAGCTGGAAATCACCGAGACCTTGCTGCTGGAAAAGAGCGATCAGGTGCTCGCCACGCTGCACGCGCTGCGGGCGCTCGGCGTGCGCATTTCGATGGATGATTTCGGCACCGGCTATTCCAGCTTGAGTTATCTGCGAAGCTTTCCGTTCGACAAGATCAAGATCGACCAGTCGTTTGTGCGCGACCTCGCCGCCAATCGCGATGCGCAGGCGATAGTGCGTTCGATCATCAGTCTCGGCACCGGACTGGGCGTCACCATCACCGCCGAGGGTGTCGAAACCGAAGCCGAACTGAGCTGCCTGCGCACCGAGGGCTGCCACGAGGCTCAGGGCTTCCTGTTCAGCCAAGCCCGGCCCAACGCCGATGTTGTCGGGATGCTGAAGGGGCAGACCGGTACGGATGTCAACGCGCCAGCCGACACCGGCGAAAGCGCCGCGCTGGTCGCCTGACAACTATCGCGCTATTTCTTGCGCGGGGATTTGCGCTTGTTGAGATGATAGGTCAGGGCCAGCGCCACGCAGTGGCGCAGCGGCGTCTCGGGAATCTCGTCCTGCGCATTCAGCAGGATGCTGCGGTTGCCGCCATAGCTCAATTCCCTTGGATACAGCTCGCGAAAGGTTTCGACCAGGTCGGTCTGGCAGTGGAAATACACCGCGTATTGGTCGGTGGCGGATTTCACCTGATCGATCCGGATCGTGCTGCCGCTTTTCGTCTCGGACGTGAGATAGCTCGGCTGGCCCCATTTGAGGGTTTCCTGCAAGGCGCCGACGCCCTCGGTGGTCTTCGCGGTGTCGAAGATCAGGCGCCGCAGCGCCAGTAATTTGGCTTTCAGCGGTTTGGGATAGGCAGCGAATACGGCATCGACCGCAGGGTCCGGTCGTCCGGCCGGATTCGCTTTTGTTACGGGTTTTGTCGCGGCCTTTTTGGCGGTGCCTTTCATGCCGCGTTCCGGACCTGGTCTGCCAATCCCCTGCAAGTAGAGCATGGATTGGCGCGACCCGGTACTCGAAACGCTTAGGCGGCGCTACGAAGCCCAGCCAGGAAGGTATCGACGCTCGCGAATAGCGCGCTGGCGTGCTGGTTCAGTTCGCTGGATGCGACGAGGACGCTATCGGCCAGCGCGCGCGATTCGTCGGCGGCATGGCTGGCGCCGGCCACGTTGACCGCGACTTCGCTGGTTCCGGCGGCAACCTGCTGCACGCTTCGCGCGATCTCGCGCGTCGCCGAGCCCTGCTGCTCGACGGCGGCGGCGATGGTGGTGGCGATCCCGCTGATCTGTCGGATGGTGTCGCCGATGTCGCCGATCGCGATGACGCAATCGCCGGTGGAGGACTGAATCGCGGTGACCTGTCCGGCGATCTCCTCGGTGGCCTTCGCGGTCTGGCTGGCGAGTTCCTTGACTTCGGATGCCACCACGGCAAAGCCCCGGCCGGCGTCGCCGGCGCGCGCGGCCTCGATGGTGGCGTTCAGCGCCAGCAGATTGGTTTGGCTGGCGATCGCGCTGATCAGGCGAAGCACGTCGCCGATCTTCTCGCCGGCGGCGGCGAGACTTCCGACCATTTCCGTGGTTTGGCTGGCCTTGGCCACGGCGGCATCGGCGACGCCGCTGGAATGCGTAACCTGGCGGCCGATCTCGGCCACCGAGGACGCCAGCTGTTCGGTCGCGGCGGCGACCGTGTTGACACTTGCCGAAGCTTCTTCGGAGGCAGCCGCGGCGGCGGCGGCCTGCTCTGATGTGCCGTTGACGCTTGCGGTGATCTTGGCCGCCACGCGCTGCATATCCTTCGTCGCCCGCGCGACGGCGCCCATCACGCCCTTGACGTCGGCTTCGAAACGGTCAGCCATCCGGCGCTGTAGCGCCTTCTTCTCTTCTTCGGTCTGCTGTTTGGCGGCTTCTTGCGCTTCGCGCAGCGTGCGTGCCTCGACCATGTTGCGGCGGAATACGTCGACCGCGCCCGCCATCGAGCCGAGTTCGTCCTTTCGGTCGCCGCCGGGGATCGTCACATCGGTGTCACCACTCGAAAGACGGTTCATCACATCGGTAATGGCTGTCAACGGGCGCGACATGCCGCGGCCAAGCAGGAACGCCAGCAAGGCGGCTGCGACAAGAATGGCGCACGCGCCAAGAATGAGGTGACGCTGCGAACGTGCCGCCGCCGCCTCATAGTCGGTGGTATCCTTGACCAGTTCGATCACCGCGACCGGCTGCCCGGCATAATTCCTGATTTGCCCGAAATAGAGTGCGGCCGGATGCCCGTCGACGATAGCGTCGCGGCGCAGGATGCCGCCGTCGAATACGCTCTTGAGTTCTTCCTGGGTGACTTCCGAGCTGTCGCCAAGGGTCGATGCGATCCTGACGAAAGACTTCCCATCGAAGCGGTGTACGGCGAGATCGACGCCGAAACGCCGCTTGGCGCTGTCGACGAATTGCTTGCCGAAGGAAACGCCGATGTCGGCGACGGCGATGCTTTTTCCCTCGCGCATGATCGGTGTCATGGCGAACACGCTCAGCGAATCCCGTCCGGCTTCAACGCCGACGATCGGCTTGCCGGTTTTGTTCGACTCCACCACGGTCGTGCGCCGTGCCGATATGTCTTCGCCAAACAGTTTCGGTTGGTGGACCCGGAAGAAGGCGGTTGCCGGTGGCGTGTGGAAACTGATCAGCGGCATCCCCTGCAGCTTCAACGCCGCCAGCGATCCCTGCAACAACGCCGACAGTGCGTCGCGGTCGCCCTTGGCAACCGCGTCTGCCACGGGGGGCAGCGTCGCGATGACAGCACTGACCGCCAGCGCGGCCCGGCCTTCATAGTCAACGGCGGCGATGACGCTGTCATATTGCAGCTTGAGCTGCTGATCGAGCGCGAGCTGTGTCAGGGAACGTTCCTGAATGATCGAAAATGTCCCGAGGATGCCGCAGACCGCCGCGACGGTCAGCGAAATAGCCAGGATCAGGCGGGCCGCAATCGATCGAACTTGAAACATGGGAAGTCGGGGCTCCGCGCCAGTAGTGCTACGGAAAGTCCCAGAAAGTGCTTAACAACTGATTGCCTGCACGGTCGCGAGGCCGCGAATATGCAACCCTAAGGCGTCGTTCCTCCGCGCGCCAGCGCGACTGACCGATGAAATTGCAAAACGGCGCAGATCGCAACGCGTGTGCCGTTGCGACCGCGGAAATGACGTTCGATGTGTGACGGCATCAGCTTCTGGATGCAAAGCCTAGTTTGTCGGTCCGCGCGGGATGGTGGCGCTGGAATCCAGCAACATCTTGCCGACATCCTCATAATGGTTGTCGCGAGCCTGGATCTGCTGGGCGATGGCGTGCATGTCGCGGAAACGGCGTTCGAACTTGTTGGCGCGGAACACGGCGGTGGCGCCGGCCATGTGATAGGCGGCGTCGACCACGGAGGCGGCCTGATGAATGGTCCAGGTCGAGGCCAGACGCAACGCCAAGCGGCGATCTTCCGTGAGCTTGCCGGTTTGCGTTGCCTCGTCCCAGGCTTCGCCGGCCGTGGCATAGATATAGGCGCGCGCGGCGCGCAGATTGCCTTCCATGCGCCCGAGCGCGCCCAGAACCGCATTGTTCTCGCGCATCGCCTTCAGGCCGACCGATGCCTTGCCACGCGCCAGATCGATCATGGCATCGAGCGTCGCACGCGCAACGCCGACCGAGATCGCGGCGAAGCCCAGTCCGAACATCGCGAAAGTCGTGAAGGCGTAGAGCGGGCCTGTTTCACGCAGGCCGGTGGGGTCGTCACGCAGGGCGACGTATTTGTCGGGGATGAACAGATCGTCGACCGAATAGGAGTCGGTACCGGTGCCCCGCAGACCGATCACGTCCCAGACGTCGTACATGGTGGCGCTGGTTGCGGGGAACACGATGGTGCGGATTTCCGGAGAGCCGTTGGGCTTTATCCGCTTGGTGCCGTCGGCTTCGATGATCTGGACATGGGCGCCGAGCCAGTTCGCCTGGCGCGAGCCGCTGGCGAAATCCCAGCGTGCCGTGACGCGATACCCGCCGGGGACGACCTGCACCGCGTTGGCGACCGCGCCCCAGGCGAGGACGCTGTTCGGGGCGTCGAATATCTCGTGCGCCGCATCGAGATCGAGGTAGGCCGCCGTCATGCCGCAGACGCTGCACTGGCCGAGACACCAGGCGGTGGAGGCATCGACCTTGGCGATTTCCTCGAGCATCTGCATGAAGATCTGGGGCTGCGCCTCGGCGCCCCCGACGCTTTGCGGCAGCAGCGACCGGTAAAGCCCGTTCTCGATCAGGGCGGAGACCACCGGCGGTGTGAGACGTCGCGTCCGCTCAATCTCATCGGCTTCGCGCGCGATCAGGGGTACCAGCGCCTTGGCGCGTTCAACCAGGCCCAGCGTTGCGGGCTTATTCATGACGTTTCCTCGCCCTTTATCGAGTGATCAATTAAGGGCATGTTGGTCTATCTGGCGCCGCGGATCAAGATGGGAGCGCGAGAATAAGCGATGCGTGGGCTGCATGTCCTTCATCGCGCCGGCTTCCGCACGACGAGGAGCGTGCAGTGCGGTAAGGACACTTAGCAAAGGGAAAATCGTCCCCTCAGCTATCCACCTTCAGCGCGGCGATAAAGGCTTCCTGCGGGATGTCGACCTTGCCGAACTGCCGCATCTTCTTTTTGCCTTCCTTCTGCTTCTCCAGAAGTTTTCTCTTCCGCGTGATGTCGCCGCCGTAGCACTTGGCGGTGACGTCCTTGCGCAGCGCGCGCACGGTTTCGCGCGCGATCACCTTGCCGCCGATCGCCGCCTGGATCGGAATCTGGAACATGTGCGGCGGAATCAGTTCCTTCATCTTCTCGACCATGGCGCGGCCGCGGCCCTCGGCGCGCTGGCGGTGCACCAGCATCGACAGCGCATCCACCGGCTCGTTGTTGACG
>Ga0210396_10006249_pt1 | contig 11433 bp, 8 predicted proteins | sample IncBWH17OmetaG_FD_155466 | JGI IMG/M metagenome (GOLD analysis project Ga0210396, IMG submission 155466) | Forest soil microbial communities from Barre Woods Harvard Forest LTER site, Petersham, Massachusetts, United States - Inc-BW-H-17-O ...
CAACACCATCACCTCAGTGGACGGGCGGGCCGGCCTTTCGTACCTGCTCTCGGAGCGGAGCACCTTGGGCTTCTTGGCCGAGAACTCCTATACGAGCTACAACACACTCATAGGCAATAGCCTGATTGGCACTGTGACAACGGCCTACACGCATTCGGCAACACCTGCCCTGCAGTGGATCACTTATGCGTCGGCAACCCGGTATTACGGATTCGTGCACTGTTATGCATTCGGAGGAGAGGCCGGGCTGGAGTGGAAGCCTGAGGAGCATACCTATCTTCACCTGACCGGTGGTCCTCAAATGGACACGTCGGGGTGCGGTAAGCAGCAGGAATTTTCCTATCAGGCTGCCTATAGCCATCGCGTTATGCAGCGCTCGCAGATCTATGTGACATCCTCAAGAGAGGCAGGCAGCACCGACCTAGGACCCGGATTGTGGCAGGAGACGGATTCGATTGGCTACCAGCACGACTTTGGGCGCAGGGAGACCATCGCCTTCGACTTCGGTTACATCAGCACCACCGGTCTTCAGAAATCGGATGACTACAGCGGAAAATATGTTGATGGAGTCTACACCCACATTCTGGGACATGGCCTGAGAGCGATTTTCAGTTATCGCTGGTACGCAGGGGACACATCTCAGTCTAATTTCACGCGGACCACCGCCCTGCTTTCCATTGCATGGGCGCCCACGGCCGGCCACCTGTTCCAGTAGAGGAAAACAAGATGGGGTCAAATCAATGAGCCACTCACCTGCCAACACAGATCAACTTTCTGCGATCGTGCGTCAGCACTGGAATGTGCTTCGACGTCATATCTCGCTGCTTGTCCTGATCTCCGTCGCACTTTCCGCTGCTTCGGTCGTGCTGATTGCATTGCTTCCTGATGTTTATCAGGCAACGACGACTATTCTGGTCGATCCGCAAAAGATCCCGGAGAAATATGTTGCCTCCACCGTTACGTCCGACCCAAACGATCATCTGAACACCCTGAAGCAGCAGGTTTTGAGCACCTCTAGGCTCCAGGAGATCATCGATCGCGACCACCTCTTCCCAACGCTGCGCCGGACCATGAGCCGGGAAGAGGTGCTCGATTACATGCGCAAAAAGATCAAGATCGAGTTGAAGCAGGGTTCCGATCAAGGCTTGAGCAGCTTCACCATTACTTATGAAGATCGGGATCGCACCGCGGTTGCAGCGATTGCCAATCAGTTGGCGGCGAGTTTCATTGATTGGAACCTGCAGGTGCGGCAGCAGCAGGCAACGAATACAACACAGTTTTTATCCAGCGAACTCGAGCAGGCAAAACGGAGTCTGGAGCAGCAGGAAAGCCAACTCGAGGCGTTCAAACTCAAGCATGTCGGCTCCACGCCGGACCAATTGGACGGAAATCTTCAGACCATCTCGCGTATTCAAACACAGCTCCAATCCAACGCCGACGCCATCAGCCGCCTCGATGAGGAACGCATCATGATGACCCAGGCGCGTCCTCCGATCACCGCGGATGTCGCTTCACTCAGCGAGCGCGATCGCCTGATCCTGGACAAGCATCGACTAGAGAATGAGCTTTCGAAGCTGCGCCGGGAGTTCACCGATACCTATCCGGATGTGGTTCTGGTTAAGGGACAGCTGCAGAGTGTGACTGCGCGCCTCGCTGCCATGCCGGCGCCGGATAACGGTGGACAGTATGATTCAGTCAGTCAGGCACGGCTGACAGTGATCACGAAAGAGCTCGAGCGCCATCGCGCTCAGCAGGCGGCACTTGAACAGGAGATCTCCTCGTATCAATCGAAGGTAGATTCGGTGCCGGTGCTCGAAACGCAGCTCACCGAACTGACCCGCAATTATGAGACGTCGCGTCAGAACTACCAGTCCTTGCTGGATAAGAGGATGTCCGCCAGCATGTCTCAGGACCTGGAGCGGAAGCAGCAAGCCGAGCACTTTATCGTGCTTGACGAGGCGAAGACACCAGAGAAACCAATCCGCCCCCGGCGAATGCTGTTGATGCTTGGCGCCACATTGGGGTCGCTGTTGCTGACGCTTGTAGCGATTCTAGGCATACACATGCTCTTGGGCAGGATCGACTCCGAAGCGCAGTTGCGGTCGTTGCTTCCTGAGAGCGTGCCTGTACTCGGCACGATTCCTCCTATTGTCAGCCAGGCCGAACGGCGTGCTAAGCGGATCGCCTTCGTTCGGACGCTGACTCTCTCCGCCGCCATTTGTGTGGCAGTCTTTCTCTTCCTCCACAAGGTCAGGCCAACCCTATGATCGTTCGCTCGAAGATGGTAATCGCTGATGATGAAGAGGTTCTGCCACGGGTTTCTGCTTCGCTCGTAGCGCCTCCGATCGTTCCCCCCGCAATTGCACCTTTGCGCATTCTTCAGCTCGAGGCGCATGCAAATACGCGGCTCCCCTTCCTCATGGATCCGGCGGGTCTGGCAGTCGAGCAATTCAAGCTGCTGCGCGGGCGTCTCAACGCGCGCGCGCCCGGTGGCGGTATTTTGGTGGTGACCAGTCCGGCACCAGGAGATGGCAAAACGCTCATTTCCATCAACCTTGCCTGGTCTCTCGCCCAGGGCGGCTTCCGGACGTGTCTGGTCGACCTGGACTTTCGCGCCCCTGGAGTCACTCGCACACTGGACCTCGCCACCGACGACGGGGGAACAGAAGAGGTGTTGACAGGAAGGAAGACCCTGGCCCAGACGCTGTTCCAGATCGGGGATCGCCCCTTTCATGTGCTCGGCATCCGGGAGCGGGTCGAAGAGCCGTCGCATCTCTATGCGCCTGCAAACCTCACGCCGCTCCTTTCGGCCCTCAGTGCCAGTTATCGCTGGGTGATCCTGGATCTCGCGCCCGCGGTGCCGATGTCGGATGTTTCCGACATTCTCCCGCAGGCGGACGGCGCTCTGATGGTGGTGCGATCGTGCAAGAGTGAGAAGGCCTTTATGCCGCCACTGCTAGAGATTCTGGGGAAAAAGCTCTGGGGCGTGGTGCTGAACGACACACCTGTGCTGGGCAGCGCTTATTACGGCAGCTACGGGAAGCACTACCGATAGAACTGGCGTTTGACCCGACAGAGGTATGCAATTGCATGGACCGATCAGCGTACGATGACGGCGGCGCGTCTTCGCCAGGAGAGTTCCAGCGAACAGATGAGACGAAGAACCACGATGCTGGCGGCGATCGCCGTAGTGCTGTTGCAGGTCGCCGGCGCGGGTCGTTCCGCCGCTCTTCAGGCCCCGGCGGTTCCATCCAGCCCTTCATCTCCGACACAGGCCGGCATTGTGCGGACGTACTACATCGCTGCCGATGAGGTGAACTGGGACTACACTCCGCAGGGTCGAAACATTGCCGGCATTCCCCATGGGGAGACTACGGAGGACGAGTCAGGCAAGGGATCCGGGCACGTGATCTATCACAAGGCGATCTACCGCGAGTACACGGACGCCACCTTCCAGAAGTTGAAGCCCCGCCCCCAGCAATGGGAACATCTCGGCATCCTGGGGCCGCTGATCCGGGCAGAAGTAGGGGACTCCATCCGCATCATCTTCCGGAACAACACCCACCTCACCGTCACCCTGCATCCCCATGGACTCGCCTATACCAAAGACGCGGAGGGGGCTCTGTACAGCGACGGCACGGCGGCCTCGGTCAAGGCGGATGACGGAGTGCCTCCTAGGGGGACATTCACCTACATCTGGCGTGTTCCGGAGCGCAGTGGGCCGGCCGCGATGGATGTCAGTTCGGTGCTCTGGATGTACCACTCCCATTTCGTCGAGTCGACGGATATCAACACTGGCCTCGTCGGACCGATCATCGTGACCCGTAAAGGCGAAGCGCGCCCGGATGGCTCGCCCAAAGATGTGGATCGCGAGTTCATCACTGATTATTCGATCTTTGATGAGACGGATAGCTGGTTCTTCGAAGGCAACACGGGCAAGCTGGGACGTCAGCTGCGACTGAAGGCATTGAATCCGCTTCTGCGTGAGCAAAATCTGATGTATTCCATCAACGGCTATATAGAGGGGAATATTCCGCTGATGACCATGCGCAGGGGAGAACACGTGCGCTGGTACCTCATGTCAAACAGCAACGAAGAGGACGTCCACATGGCCCACTGGCATGGCAACACGGTCACGTGGAATAGCATGCGGACGGACACCGTAGCGCTCGAGCCAATGGGGATGGCCTCGGCCGACATGGTGCCTGACGCGGAGGGAATCTGGCTCTTTCACTGCCATGTGAATGACCATTTTGCCGGCGGCATGGTTGGGCGGTATCAGGTCCTGCCGTAGCGGATACCACGAGCCCCCAGCATATGAAGGTGCCTGTCTCTGGTACGCAAAGGTTTGCATACCTACAGTGTCGGAGGGCCAAGCGCGCCGTCGTCTCTTCCTCCCGAAATGGTCCGCGAGACCGGCCCGTGGCCCTGCTTCGTTACAGATAATGCAATCCCAGGTTACCTGAGCACTACGAAAGGGGTGTTTTGCCTGTCCCGAGCTAGTATCAAACCGCTCCTCACCGTGCGGCTCACACGGAGAGTACGAAATGAGACTCGACCGTTTCGGTTGGCCCCTTGATTGCACTCGAGAAGTCGGCGTGTTGTGGGTCTAGCGAGAAGGCAAGTGCCGGTGAGCTGCACAGCAACTGTGTCGCGCCATCGATTCACCGGGAGTTGTGGTCTCCCAAACCAATTCGAGGAGTGCGTACATGGCTACGATGAAGCCGACCCCGATCTCGGAGAACCCAACCGAGGCAGGCGTCCATGGGGGATCTGTGCTGTTTTCAGCTCTACAGGATGCTCTGTTTCTGGAAATGCTGCGGCTGGAGCGCCGCCGCACGGAGCGTTCCGGCAAGCCCTTCATGCTGGTGCTGATCGATGGGTCGGAAGTGAGTCGAGCGATCCGCATGGAGGTCTTTCAAAGAGTGGCAGCGAGCGTTTCCCGCCGTACCCGCGAGACGGACGTGCTGGGCTGGTATGAACGGGGCAAGAAGCTGGGAATGCTGATGACGGAGATCGGTTACGCCGATACAAGGGATCTGGACGTCATCGCGCGCAAGATAACGGACGCCATCGAAGGGGTCCTCAGCCCGGAGAGCTATTCGCGGCTCAAGCTCACCTTCCGCGTGTATCCGGATAGCACGACGGATACGGGCGGCGATCCGGGGAAGCCGGATGCAGTGCTTTATCCCGACTTGGCGAAAAGCCAGAATCATCGCCGCAGCATGGCGGTCAAGCGCGTCCTGGATGTATGCGGCAGTGTGTGCGCCATTGTGCTTTTCCTGCCGCTATTTCTGTTGATCGCGGCTCTGGTGAAACTGAGCTCGCCGGGCCCGGTTTTCTTCCGCCAGAAGCGCCTTGGGCAATATGGCCAGCATTTCAACTTCTTCAAGTTTCGCACCATGTACGTGAACAATAATCCCGCGATTCATCAGGAATACGTAGCCAGACTGATCGCAGGCAACCGTGATGCCGGGCAGGGATCCGCAACGTACAAGTTGAGGAACGATCCGCGCGTTACCCCGCTGGGCCGCTTTCTGCGGAAGAGCAGCCTGGATGAGCTGCCGCAGTTCTTCAATGTCCTCCGCAACGATATGTCGCTGGTCGGTCCGCGTCCCCCGCTGCCCTACGAGTTCGAGCGATATCAGGTCTGGCACCGGCGTCGTGTGCTCGAGATGAAGCCGGGTATTACCGGTCTCTGGCAGGTGGAGGGACGATCACGCACCACGTTTGAAGAGATGGTGCGCATAGATTTGCGCTATGCGGGATCCCGCTCGTTCTGGATGGATCTCAAGATACTTCTACTGACCCCGGCGGCGGTGCTATCCGGCCGCGGTGCCTGCTGAACCGCCCCGGATCCACCCAGTCGAGAGCCCCCATGCAAACACTTCAGGAAGAGTCGGCCGATCCGATAGACATCACCACGCTAGCGAGCGTGGATGAGGAGACGGCCGCGGCAGCGAACGTTCTTCACCCCGCGGAGGAGGGCTCTGGCTCAGAAAAAAGCTATGGGCAGATCCTGAAGTCGTCTGCCCTGGTGGGCGGCTCTTCGCTGCTGAATGTATTGATTGGAATGGTGCGGACCAAGGTGATGGCGTTGCTGCTTGGCCCGGCGGGATTCGGTCTCTTTGGTGTCTTTAACTCCATCGCCACCTTAGCCCAGGCCGTCGCGGGAATGGGAGTGAACAGCAGCGGCGTGCGCCAGATCGCCGAAGCAGCTGGGAGTGGCGACGCGCGGCGTGTTGCCGAGACCTCTCACGTGCTCCGCCGCGTCTCCTTCGTGCTTGGCCTCCTGGGGGCACTGCTGATAGTCGTGCTCGCGCGGCCCGTGGCGGTGATCACCTTCGGCAACAGCGCGCACACCGCCGCGGTAGCCGGTCTCGCCGGGGTTGTGCTCCTCATGCTGATCTCCGGTGGTCAGTCGGCGCGTATCCAGGGACTGCGGCGAATCGCTGAACTGGCGAAGGTTAGCGTAGCGAGCGCGCTGGGAGGAACGCTGCTTAGCATCCCTCTGGTGTACTTCCTGCGCGAGCGGGGCATCATCCCGGCGCTGATCGGGGTTGCTGCGATGACTCTTACGGCATCCTGGTGGTATAGCCGCCAGATACCGGTCGAGCCTGTTTCGGTTTCGGGCACTGAGCTTTACCAGGAATCTGTCGCGCTCCTCAAGCTGGGCTTCGCGTTTATGTCCAGCGGGCTGATGACCATGGGAGTTGCGTACGTGGTGCGGATCACCGTGCTGCGCAAGGTGGGAATGGAGGCCACAGGCCTCTACCAGTCGGCGTGGACATTAGGCGGTCTTTATGTAGCGTTCATCCTTCAGGCCATGGGGGCAGATTTCTATCCGCGGTTGACCGCCTGCATTGCCAATCGCCATCGTGCGAACCGCCTGGTAAACGAGCAGGTGGAGATAGGGCTGCTTCTGGCCGGGCCTGGGGTTCTGGCCACGCTCACCTTCGCGCCCGTCGCGATTGCACTCTTTTACAGCTCACGATTCCTACCGGCAGTGGAGATCCTGCGCTGGATCTGCCTCGGAACGCTGTTGCAGGTGGTGACGTGGCCGATGGGTTACATCATCGTTGCCAAAGCAAGGCAGGCTTTGTTTTTCTGGTGTGAGGCCACCTGGGCCATCGTCAGCCTTGCTCTGGCATGGGTCTGTGTAAGCTACTTTGGGCTGAAGGGCGCGGGAATCGCCTTCTTCGGCTCCTACATTTTTCACGGTGTACTGATCTACGGAGTGATCCGGAGACTCTCCGGTTTTCGCTGGTCGGCAGAGAACACGAAGCGTTGTCTGCTCTTCTTTGTGGGAACAGCCGCCGTTTTTGTCGCGCCGTATTTTCTATCTTTCAATCAGGCAGTCGCCCTCGGCTCATTGGCGACGCTGGTGAGCGCCGCGTATTCCGTTCATGTGTTGCTTCACCTGGTGCCACGAGAGCATCTGCCACCAATGCTGCGAAAGTTTCTGCCTAAAGATGCATCGGGGGAGCTATGAGCGTTCTCGCTACTAGGGAACAGAGTTCGGTAATGGTCGATGTGCTCTCAGGCGATGGAGCCACGACCGTGAAAGCAGCCGAGCAGCCTCCCGAGGTGTCGATCATAATCGTCAACTGGCGATCCAGGGAGTACGTCCGGGTATGTCTCGAGAGCATTGCGCAAACATCCCGCCGCAACTCCTATGAAGTTCTGGTCGTGGACAATGACTCGGGAGACGGCTGCGGCGCTATGCTCGAAGAGCAATTTCCGCAGGCTCGCTATATCCAGAGCACCGCGAATCTGGGTTTCGCGCGAGCCAACAATCTCGCAGCGACAAAAGCTAGCGGACGTTATATCTTGTTTCTCAACCCGGATACAGAGGTCTGTGCTGGCGCCATCGAAACGCTCGCCTCTGCGCTCGATGCGCATCCGGAGGCAGGGATGGTGGGCGCCCGGCTCCTGAATACCGACCGAACACTGCAGACGACATGTGTGACGGCGGTCCCGAACATTCTCAACCAGACGCTGAATCTCGGATGGCTTCGTTCGACATTTCCTATGTGGGGTATCTGGGGGATGCGCGCGCTCTATCGCGAGGACAGGATACCGTCTGCCGTTGAAGCAATCTCTGGCGCGTGCATGATGGTGCGGCGCGAAGTAGTGGAGCAAGTTCGGGGGTTCTCGACTGAGTATTTCATGTACGCAGAGGATATGGACCTGTGCGTCAAAATAGCTCGGGCTGGTCACATCATTCTCTACGTTCCTGAGGCAGAGATCGTTCATCACGGAGGGGGTAGCAGCTCCAGGAGACAGGAGTCGCACTTCAGCAGCATTGTGACACGAGAGTCCTTGATGCACTTCTTCACTCTTCATCGCGGCCGAGGCTATGCCAGAGCTTGGCGTGTTTTTATGGCACTAGTGTGTGGGGTGAGACTCGCGGCATTAGCGCTCGCTTCACCCGTAGTGCTTCATCCGCGGTGGGCGCGTCCTCTCCGCGAGGCCTGGACGAAGTGGACGGGCATCTTGGCGTGGTGTGTCGGACGAGTAGCGTTCCGCCGGCAAATGGTTGACCCGGAGTGAAAGCCCGGACCCGAATTATTGGCAGCAAACGAAAACTTGGGTAATGGAGAGTACGTTGAAAATCAGCATCTTTGGCTTGGGATATGTCGGGGCCGTCTCCGCGGGGTGCTTCGCCGCCGAGGGACACCAGGTCCTTGGGGTTGATCCGATCGCGGATAAAGTTAATCTGATCAACCAGGGGCATTCACCAATCGTAGAAGCCGAGATCGGGGAGATTATCGAAGAAACCGTCCGAGATGGCCGTCTGCGGGCTACGCAGGATCCATCTGCAGCTGTCAACGAGACGGATATTTCGCTTGTTTGTGTTGGAACGCCAAGCCAATCGAACGGAAATCTCGACTTGCGATACATCCGCCGTATCTGTGAGCAGATTGGACAGGCCCTGCAAACAAAGAAGGATCGGCATCTGGTGGTAATCCGCAGCACGATTCTGCCTGGAACGATGAGGAAGATTGTGATTCCTACTTTAGAAGAGTTTTCCGGGAAGAAAGTTGGAGAAGGTTTTGGGATTTGCAGCAATCCAGAATTTCTGAGAGAGGGCTCGGCTGTCAAAGACTTCCGATGCCCACCCAAGACTGTGATCGGCGAACTAGATGAGGCGAGCGGTGACATTCTTGCAATGCTGTATGAACGGGTTCAGGCTCCGCTCATCCGAACAGATCTAAATACTGCCGAAATGATCAAATACATCGACAACTGCTGGCACGCCCTCAAAGTAGGATTTGCTAACGAGATCGGAAACCTGTGTGATTCGTTCGGTGTCGATGCCGAAGCGGCTATGGGTATTTTCTGTCAAGATAAGAAGCTCAACATCTCCCCGGCTTATTTAAAACCAGGATTTGCTTTCGGTGGCTCGTGTCTTCCTAAAGATTTGCGAGCTCTTTCTTATCAGGCAAAGATGCATGATTTGCAACTCCCGATTCTAAGCTCGATTCTGCCCAGCAACGAAATGCAAATTGTACGCGGAATCAACTCCGTATTGGAGAGTGGGAATAAGCGTGTTGGGGTGCTCGGGTTTAGTTTCAAGGCAGGTACGGATGATCTTCGCGAGAGCCCGGTCATCGAAGTTATCGAACGACTTATCGGGAAGGGCTACGATCTTCGCATTTACGATCGAAACGTTAACATTGCAGCATTGGTCGGCACCAACCGCGATTTCATCCTCACCCGCATTCCGCACATATCGCGGTTGATGGTGCCGAGTGCCGATGCAGTGCTCGCTCACGCCCAGACAATCGTCATCGGCAATCTCGACCCGGAATTCAGTCGAATTCATGCAAAGCTGCGCGAGGATCAGTGCCTCATAGACTTTGTTCGGATGACTCGATTAGAAAACACTCGGCACCGACCCGCTTATGCATCAAATATTCCCGCGTCGTCTTCCAAGGCTGCTGAATTAGATGCTGTACGCTTCGGCCGTGCTATACCAATCCCTCTGTAGGACTCGACATCTAAATGACGAAGAGAAAGATCCTGATTATAGTTGAGAATCTCCCTGTCCCTTTTGACGGACGCGTCTGGAAGGAGGCGCAAGCCCTTCATCAGCATGGATATGAAGTCAGCGTGCTAAGTCCACGCGATAAAGGATTCGAAAAGGTTCACGAAGTCCTCGAAGGTGTCCATATTTTCCGGCATCCGATGCCCTCTGAAGGAAAAACGCCGCTCAGCCACATCGCGGAGTATGCTTTCGCACTCTTCTGGCAGATTGTCTTTAGCTGGTGGATATTCCTGGTTCGAGGATTCCACGTGATTCAAGGGTGCAATCCACCGGATAATATCTTCCTCGTAGCTCTTCCGTTCCGCATCTTCGGTGTGAAGTATATCTTTGATCATCACGACGCGACCCCTGAGTTATATCTCTCGAAATACGGACGAAGGGACTTACTCTATAAGGCGCAGGTATGGCTAGAAAAGCTGACGTATATGTCGAGTGACGTCGTGATGGCGACCAACGAAAGTTACCGAACTGTTGCTATTAACCGGGGCGGCCTGAATCCAAGCCATACCTTTGTAGTCCGGAACGGGCCTGATCTCGAGAAGTTCCGCCTGGTCGCGGAACAGCCACGGCTGAAATACGGCAAGCGATATCTGGTCGGTTACGTGGGCACTATGAGCATCCAGGAGGGTCTAGACATTCTGGTCGACGTGGCTGCGCATATTCGGGCGCTGGGCCGTACGGATGTGCATTTTACCTGCGTCGGGGGCGGGCCTGAGCTGCCGGCGCTGCGACAGATGGTGAAAGACAAGAAGCTGGAAGACATGTTCAATTTCACCGGCCGCATTCCCGATCAGGCCCTACTCGAGGTCCTGTCGACCGCGAATGTTTGCGTGAATCCGGACCGCCCCTGTGAAATGAATGACATGTCGACGATGATCAAAATCGCTGAATATATGGCGCTAGGTAAGCCGATTGTTCAATTCAATCTAAAAGAGGGGCGGTTCACCGCCGGGGAGGCTTCCCTTTACTGTGACAGCGACGACCAGGTGAACGATTTCGCGAACAAGATTCTATGGCTGCTGGAGCATCCCGAGGAGCGCCACAAAATGGGTGAGATTGGACGCATGCGTGTCGAGCAGAAGCTGGCCTGGAAATATTCGGTCGAAAACCTGCTCGCAGCTTACGAATGCGCATGGGATTCTGGACGGCGATAGGGAAATGAAGGGATATGTATGACGTGCGTAACGAGCACCATGGAACCTGTTATCGCAGCCTAAGCAACATCGGTCAGGCAGAGGACCAGACGATCGCCAGAGACTCCGTTGTGGTCGTGCACGAGATCGACCCATTGGCAGATAGTCGCTGGGACGAATTAGTCGCGCATTGCCCCGACGCTTCGATATTTCATACTCGTGCGTGCTCGAGGTACTGCGGGCGACCTA
>Ga0210396_10006251_pt1 | contig 11433 bp, 9 predicted proteins | sample IncBWH17OmetaG_FD_155466 | JGI IMG/M metagenome (GOLD analysis project Ga0210396, IMG submission 155466) | Forest soil microbial communities from Barre Woods Harvard Forest LTER site, Petersham, Massachusetts, United States - Inc-BW-H-17-O ...
CTTCGCCGAACGAGCACATTTTGCCAACGCCGCCGAGGCTGGTGGGAATCACCTCGTCGGGATATGTCCCGAGCTGTTCGCCGGGAATGTCGTATCCCGCGAGTTCGCCGAGTCCGTATTCATGCGCGTAGTAGGCGACTTTCTCAAAACCGAGTTTGCGTCCGAGCGCCTCGAAGTAAGCGTTGTTGGAGTGCGCAATAGCGGTGGTCAGATTCATGCGGCTGCGGCCACCGAGGGCAACTTCGGTTTCCTTCGAGACAAGCCCTTCGCTCAGAGCCGCTAGGGCGACGGAAAGTTTGATGGTAGAGCAGGGCTGCGCACCGCTGGAAAGAGCCAGCCTCTGGTTGACCATGGCCAACACGCGTCCGCTGGTCGGTTCGATCGCGACGACGGTGCCGTTCATGTTGCCGAGCGCGTCAACCGCGGCCTGGCGGACCACTGGATCTTCACCGGTCGTGATGTCACCGGCCGTAATGTCTTCCGCGAACGAACTCATGCTGAACCGCTCGTGATAGCGATGTCGGCGCGTGCTGATGGACACCGAGGTGACCGTCGCGCTGCGGCTGTGCGCCAGGTGATGCAGGCGCCGCCGCGTGTGCTGGCTTTCGCTGATCTTCTGCGATTTCGATTTCGTCGTGGTGTGCGTGCTGGTGTTGATATGCGCCGCGAAACTCACGCCGACCAGAGGAAGACAGGTCAGCAAGGCCATGATCAGACGAAAGAGGCTCGTTCTCTTCGACATCTTGTTGATTTCACTCCCCGGACGGTAATACCCACTCTTGGATGCACGCAGGGTGCCAGCGGGTGGTAACCCGGCCAGATCACTCACCTGCGCTGATAGTACGGGACTTACTACAATTCTGGCAACGGAAAAGTTTAGATTGCGAGAAACATTAATTTCGATTTAACCCGTTTCGAAACAGTGATATGCATTGGGATTACCTCCGGCCAGACCCCTTCAGTAATGCGTTACTGATTACTGGAAAGGTACTTCCCACGTGTGAAAAGCTTTTCCTAGCGCGGAAGTGAGCGTTGACTTACGTCAACGAAGGTTTAAGGTCGTAATTTTGCTGTTGTCGGAATTGTCGCTCGGTACCCAAGAGTCCGGCCAAAGCCTGACAGCAACGGCAGATAGTCCGCAAATCGTCAATGCGCATGCCGCCAGGCCCATTGCCATCGCTACTATGAACCAAAAATCGGACTTGGGCATTCGGCCGCGATTAAAGAGCATAACCGTGCCGCGAACTACGTAATACGAGAACGGAAGTGCACAGAGGGTCGAGTTATAAAGTGTGGCGACATTACGCAGCGGGCTCACCCATCGCCTCTTTCCGCTATGTTCCCGTACATCTTTGCGAAACTGGGTCCAAAGGCTCTGTGTACCCCAAGTCATCGCGAACCAAGCCACGCAATCGGCGGCAAATGCGATCTCAATCGTTTTTCCGAAGTTACTGAGGATCGGTTGGTAACCTGTTCGCCTAGCTATTTCCACGCCGAGTGTGACATATACAGCGCCAATCCATGAGATGAAAGTCAGGACCACAGAAGCAAAGCTCGCGATGATCGTGCGACTCAGGTAGTTGTGCTCGTTTGCCATGATCTCCACGCCAAGCAGTCCAGCGTGTGATTGCCGAGGGCGACGTCACTCTGGGTCATCGCGCGTTGGGGCTTCTTCCGCCTCAACGCGTATGGACCGAGAGTTTTTCCAGCTACATCACTTCATTGCGCTTGCGCAGGAACGCGGGAACGTCGAGATCGTCCTGCTGGAAATTCGTCACGACGGCGCTACGCATGCTGTCGAGCGAAATCACGTCGGCTGCTACGTGCTCGGACGCGTGCGATACAGGCGCCAGGGCCATGTCATCGACGTAAGCGCGATCGTCCGTCATGCTATCTTCGGTGACCGTCGACTCCATGATGTGTTTGGGCGGTTCTGGTACGAAGTCGCGCGTGCGGTCTTCGGGAAATTCCATGGCGTCTTCATGCGCTGCGGCGAAGGAGGTGCGAACCTCCGGCACCCGGTGGCGAGACGTAGGGGCCTCGCGGAATCCGGTGGCGATGACGGTGATCTTGACCGAATCTTTCATCTTTTCGTCCATGACAGCGCCAAAAATGATGTTGGCGTCTTCGTGCGCGGCGCTCTGAATGATGGAGCACGCCTGCTGCACTTCGGCCAGTTTGAGCGACGTCGAGCCGGTGATGTTGATAAGGATGCCGCGCGCGCCGTCGATGGCTCCGGCTTCGAGCAGCGGCGATGCAATCGCTTTCTGAGCGGCTTCAATGGTCCGCTTGGCGCCGCTCGCGGAGGCCGTACCCATGACGGCGTATCCCATGCGTGCCATGATGGTCTTCACGTCGGCGAAGTCGCGGTTGATGATGCCGGGAATGGTGATGATGTCAGAGATTCCCTGCACGCCCTGACGAAGAATATCGTCGGCGATGCGGAACGATTCGAAGAAGCCAGCGTCTTCGGCAACCGCCAGCAGTTTTTCGTTGGGGATCACGATGGTCGTGTCGACCGACTCCATCAGTTCGGAGATGCCGCGCTCGGCCTGCTGCATGCGGCGCTTGCCTTCGAACGAAAAGGGCTTGGTCACAACCGCAACTGTGAGCGCGCCCATTTCGCAAGCCAGCGACGCGATGATAGGAGCAGCGCCAGTGCCGGTGCCGCCGCCGAGGCCGGTGGTGACGAAGACCATGTCGGCGCCTTCGAGGGCTTCGATGATCTTGTCGGAATCTTCGAGCGCGGCCTTGCGGCCGACTTCCGGATTCGCGCCCGCGCCCAGGCCGTTGGTCAGCTTCACGCCGAGTTGCAGCTTCACGGGGGCGTGCGACATGCGCAGCGCCTGCAGGTCGGTGTTGGCGACGATGAACTCGATACCCTCGACGCCGGCATCGATCATGCGATTGACCGCGTTGCCGCCGCCTCCACCTACGCCGATGACTTTAATCTTGGCGTCGTTGCGGGCCTCTTCGTTGAAGCTGATGCGAATGGAATCTTTGCTCATTGTTTACTCCTGGTCTGAAATTCAAAACCTTTCACCACGAAGGGCACGAAGGTTCACGAAGGAAAGCAATAAACATCCTTCGTGATACTTCGTGTCCTTTGTGGTTTCATTACGCTCCTTTGCCGACCAACAGCGCTTTCAATCTCGACCCCCAGCGGTCCTCCTGCAGGCCGCGCGCGATGCGGGCGCGCTGGCCGTAATTCACCATGCCCAGAACGGTAGCGAACTCGGGCTCGGACAAAGTCGACGGCATCTTCGCCAGCGGGGCGGGCCAGGAAAGGCGCACCGAGCGGCGCAATACCGATTCCGCTACATCGAAGATTCCGGGCAGGCGCGACGCTCCGCCGGTGAGCACGATGCCGGCGATGCAGACATCGAACATGCCGCTCTGGCGAAGGCTGTCGCGCATCATCTCGAACAGTTCGCGGGCACGCGGTTCGAGAATCTCGGCGACCAGGCGCTGCGGCATGAGCCGCGAAGCGCGGTCGCCGACGGATGGAACCTCGACTTCATTTCCTTCGGGAATCAGCGTGACGATCGCGTTGCCGTAAATCTTCTTGATCTTTTCCGCCTCGGCGAGCGGCGTGCATAATCCAACAGACAGATCGCTGGTGAAATGGTCGCCACCTACCGGGACTACGCCGGTATAGGCGACTGCGCCCTGCTGAAACACGATCAGTTCGGTCGAACCCGCGCCAATGTCGGCGAGGCACACACCAAGTTCACGTTCGTCGTTGCGAAGCACGGAATCAGCAGCCGCGAGAGGCTCGAACACCGTATCGTCGACGTGCACGCCGGCGCGGTTCACCGCGGTGATTACGTTTTGTGTGGCGCTGGTGGCGGCGGTCACCATGTGGACGCGCACTTCGAGCCGTGCAGCCATCATGCCGAGGGGATCGTGCACTCCGGCCTGATCGTCGAGAATAAACTCCTGCGGCAACAGGTGGAGAATCTCGCGATCGGCAGGCAGCGGGATGGCGCGGGCGCGGTCGACGGCCTGCTTGATCTCGTCGCGTCCAATCTCGCGTGGACGCGTGCCCAGGCTGATGCCGCCGTGGCTATTGATGCCCCGCACGTGTGCTCCTCCGATGCCAACGATGGCATGCTCGACCGCGGCACCGGCGATGTCTTCCGCAGCTTCGACGGCTTTCTGTATCGCAGCGACTGCCTTGTCGAGTTCAACGATCACGCCTTTGCGCGAGCCGCGTGATTCGGCCTCGCCGTGTCCGCGATAACGCAGCCCGCCGTCGGTCATCTCCGCCATCAGCGCGCACGTCTTGGCGCTGCCCACATCGATCGCGGTAAGAAAACTTCCCTGCTGGTTCCCCATCGTCTATGAATTCCTCAACGTCATTCGTAATTTAATCCGCATTAATCTGAACTCGCATTGGCTTCCTGCTTTGCAATCGCCGCACTCGGCTTCGGAATCGCCGGATGCACCGGCGCGGACGGCACCGTCTTTTTCGCTTCCGGCTTCTGGGGCGTCCCATGCGTGGCGGCGGCTACAGTTTTCGAACCCGATGCGGGAACCTTCGCCACGGTCTTTTTCGGCGGAGGCGCCTTAGCCTTTGCCACCGTCTTCCTCGGCTTCGGCCTTGCGGCCGGCTTTTTAGCAGCCGTCGACTTCGGATCCAGTTTCTTCTCGGTCAGCTCAAACGCCGGCTTGGGCAGAGACTTGTCATGCGGATTGAGGCGCGTGATCAGAGCCGCAGGTTTCACTCCTGCGGCGGCGGCTGCTCTTGCCGCCGACGCAGCCAGCGCGGCCTGCTTGGGCCGGCCCTCCATGTCCGGATTGACGATCACCTGGTTGTCATAGCGCAGGTTCACCGATTCGAGCTTCTGAAATTGCTGGCGCCATTCCTGCACGTGGCTCACGTACGTTTTGTAGCGCTTCAGATAATCGGACGAACCGAGTTCGACCAGCACATCTCCCGCAGGATCGTTGACACGAACCTTCAAATTCTCGAGATCAGAGAGATCCACCTCGCTCAAGTCCTGGGAGTAACGGGCACCGCCCGAATCGAGTTCCTGCACCAGATCGTTGTAGGCCTTCATGCGCGGGGCGCGCGTAGAGAGCGGCTCACCGGGATTCATCCCAAGAATGACGGGGAAGGAGTATTTGTGCTTCTGCGGCAGTTCCATCAGCGTGCCGCCGGCGTCGATCAGCGAAATGCGCGGGCCGACGCGCGCGAACGCCACCGGAGTGCGCTCGTGAATTTCAACCTTCAGGCGATTGGGCACGAAGCGCATCACACTGGCCGATTCGACCCAGGGAATCTGCTCCAGCTGCGCCTTCTGCTGGGCGAGCGGGATGAAGAAAATGTTGCGGCCGATGTCGGCGCCCATGACTTCCATGATTTGCGCCTTGGTCGCGTTCTGCATGCCGGTGACGTCGATGTTGTCGCTGGAGTCGACGCGAAAGCGCCACGAGTGCTCGCCGTATTCGTAGAGACCGGCCGCGGCGATGCCGGCGATACATAGAACGACGGCGGCGATCGACGCCCAGAGCAGGCGGCTGGCTGTTTTCTTCGGGAGCGAACTGCGACGGGCGGAGACACGCTTCTGCCCGCGTAGGAAAGGAGATTCCTCGTCTACATCCAGATCGACCAGGCGCGCATCGTCGAGTTCCGCGCGTGCGGCTTCTGAATGCGAAAGCCCGGCGCTGGCCGTTGGGTACAACTCCTCCTGCAAGATGGTGCCGCTGGATTTCCGCGCCATCAGTTCAGGTCAGTTGTCGTGAGGAATCGCTGAGCTTTTTCAATATAACTTCATTTCTCGAAATGAGATAGACAAAAAGTTAAAGGATTTGCACAGGCAGGAACCGGATTGGGTACGGAGGCGAGCGCGACCGACAAACCCTGTGGACCTTGTCATTCCGACGCTGCGCGGAGCGAAGCTGAGGAATCTGCTGGCTGCCGGCCAAATGTGCCGGGGAGGAAGCGAATTCCTCATCGCTTTCGCTGCTCGAAATGACAAAGGCCTTAACAATAACGGAAAAAAGGGGCGCGGTTGGTAGTCCACGCCCCGTTTGCCGGGGAGGCAAAGTTCCAGGAGGAACTGAATCTCGGTTAAACCGGACCAGACGCGCCGGTCTCGACATGAATCTGAGGAATCACCGGCATTTTGATCATCGGCATGCGCGGAACACTCACCCGCACCCGGGGACAAATCACCGGAGCCGGAATTGCCCTGACATCGATCGGGCCAAAGCCTGCAGTCGCAATCCTGATGTGCGCCGTCTGGGCTTGGATTCGGGCTTCCATCCGCGCCCGGCTTGCCTCCAACCTCGCCAACTGGCGCTGTTCCCGGGCTGACATAACATCAAAACGCTCGACTGCTGTTTCGGAGCTGGCAATCCTGGTCTGTACTCGCGCAAAAGTCGACGTGAGAGGGCAGGAGTCGGCTTTGGTCTGCGCCGTCAGTACCCGCGCCTCGACCAGGAACTGGTTGGCATGCCCGGAAACCAACGCCAGAGCCACGGTCGAGCGCTGCTCGACACGGTCCGCGATCTGGTGCGCCCATTGCAAGCCGCCATTGTGATAGCTCGCGTTCAATCCCGCCGCCAAGACTGCGGCGACTAGCCATCCCCATGCTTGTGTCATGTTCTTCATCGCCTTAACCCCTTCTGGCTGATAGACGAAGGGCTGCAAAATCCGTTAGCAATGGAAGATACGGGTTTCGGGTTAGTTTAGTTCCCCGGCTGGCAGCCAATACTCTTAATGCGAATGTTTTCAACAACCGTGTTGCGGACCATCAGCCTCTCGGGGTTTACGCCCAACTGTGTTGACCCCGATTTCATCCAGATATGATGAAATCGCCGGGTCTGTCTCGACGATAAACTTCGCGACCGACTGAATCTCGTCTCTCATCCCATTTGCGGCAGCCTGTTCTGGGTTTAAAGGTGCGCCGCCTCTCTCCCAAGGATAAAAGTTGGATTCCTTGGGGTTTCTAATAACGAACTGAAATTTGTCAGGCTCGGTTCGTACGTCAATGTGGCACCACGAACGCTGTGATGGCTCAGTATCTTCCCACCACGGTCCTATACTGAGCGTCAGTCCGACCCTTGGCCTGTCTTCCGTAACATTGAGTAGAGCGTAATAAACCGCGTACGCGTCACCGGACAGGCTAACGAAACCCCACACACGCTTCTTCTCGTTCCCGCAGCATTCACACGTAACGCGAACTACATCCTGGCCAGTTTCAAGACTGAAATCGGTCATGGGGTGCAGATTGTATGCGAATCGGGCGTCGCCTAACCCAATTGTCGCAACGGGCATTTTCACACTGATCCGGGTGTGGTCGTATCGGGTCGAACGGAGCGGTCGTTGGCTTAGCGTCGCAACTAAGTTACGCTTCCCGTTCTTTCAGCTTCTCCAAAATCATCGGCCCGAATTGTGAGACGCTGCCCGCGCCCAAAGTCAGGATCATGTCGCCATCTTGCGCGACTGCGGCAGCGGCGTCCACAGCATCGGCGGGAGAACTTGCGTACCGGCCATTCTTCGCATTTCTCTCACGGATGCGTTGCGCCAGGATTTCTCCCGTGACGCCTTCGATGGGCTTCTCGCTGGCGGCGTAAATGTCGAGGACGAACAGCGAATCGGCGTCGTCGAAGGCAGTCGTGAATTCCTCGATCAGGTCGCGGGTGCGGGTGTAGCGGTGGGGCTGGAAGATGACGTGGATCTTGCCGAATCCGCAATCGCGCGCTGCGGCCAGCGTGGCCTTAATCTCCGTGGGATGGTGGCCATAGTCGTCGATGACGCTCACGCCCGCCACGCGGCCGCGCAACTGGAAGCGGCGGTCGACGCCGCGGAATTGATCGAGGGCAGAGCGGATTGCGTCTGGGCTCACATCGAGGCCGATGCCTACGGCAATGGCCGCCGTCGCGTTCAGAACGTTGTGCACTCCGGGCACGTGCAGCACGAATTCGCCGAGCTCCTGGTTCCGATAGCGCACGCGAAACCGATTGAGAGGGTGCCCTATCCTTGTCTCGCCGTTCTCTGGCGAGACAGGGTGGGGATTTTGATTCTTCCCATGTACATCTGACAGTCTGATCAAGAAATCGGAGCCGCGCTTGGTTCCATAAGTGACGGTGCGACGCTGCACCTCGGGCAACAAACGGCGCAGTAGCGGATCGTCGTTGCAGGCGACGATCATCCCATAGAACGGCACGCGGTCCATGAACTCGAGAAACGTCTTCTTCACATCCCGCATGTTGCGGTAGGTGTCCATGTGCTCGCGGTCGATATTCGTGACGACCGAGAGGATGGGCGACAACTTGAGGAACGATCGGTCGCTCTCGTCGGCCTCGGCGACTAGATACTGCGACTTTCCGAGGCGGGCGTTGGAGCCCATGGCGTCGACGCGTCCGCCGACGACGACGGTGGGATCGAGCCCGCCAGCAGCCAACACTGAGGCGACCATCGAAGTCGTCGTGGTCTTCCCATGCATGCCAGCGATGGCGATGCCGTACTTCAGTCGCATCAACTCCGCCAGCATCTCGGCGCGCTGAATCACGGGAATGTGCAGCTTATGCGCTTCGGTGACTTCGGGATTCTCAGCGGCGATCGCGGAACTGGTAACGACAACTTCGGCTCCCGCAATGTTTTCCGCCAGATGTCCCTCAAAAGTCGTCGCGCCCAGGCTCGCCAGTCGCTGGGTAACCGAAGAGCTCTTCAAGTCGGAGCCGGAAACCTTGTAGCCAAGGTTGAGCAGCACCTCGGCAATGCCGCTCATGCCGATGCCGCCGATGCCTACGAAATGAATGCGCTGAATTTTGGCGAACATAATGTCAACTTCTTGGCCGCGGATTTAGGCGGATCTCACGGATAAACCAAGCCAAGAAAGAAATCAAAACAAGTATCCGTGAAATCCGTGTTAATCCGTGGCAGATTCTTCTATCCCGGCCACGCGCGCGGCCATCGCTGCGATATCCCGTGCTGCATTCGGATGCGCCAGCTCCCTCGCCGCGTGGCTCATCTGCTGCAGGCGTCGCGAGTCTTGCAGCAATGCCGCAATCGTTTCCGCAAGCCAGACGCCTTCCAGCTTTGACTCTTCCACCACCACCGCAGCTCCGTGGCGCGCCAAGGCTTCGGCGTTGACGCGCTGGTGATCGTCGGCCGCGCGCGGGAACGGAACAAAGACCGCCGGCTTCCCTGCTGCTGCAATTTCCGCAACCGTGCTCGCACCCGATCGGCAGACCACCAAATCGACGCGCGCGAAGGCCGCCGGCATGTCTTCAATGAACTTGAAAACCTCGGCAGACTCACCCAGACCACCGTACGCTGCCAGCGCGCCATTATAGTCACGCTCGCCCGTCTGGTGCAGGATGTGAATCCCCGGAGCCTCGCGCTGCAGAACGGGCAGGCATCGGACCATCGCTTCATTGATCGCATGCGCGCCCTGGCTTCCTCCGAACACCAGCAGTGTTGGAGTGCCACCGTGCTTGGGCGGGATCTCGAAAAACGCCTGCCGGACCGGGACGCCCGTGACTTCGGCATGACGAAAGTATTTTGCGGTTTCCTCGAAATGTACAGCCGCGCCTGACACAAATCGCGCGACCATCCGGTTGGCAAACCCCGGCACCACGTTCGGCTCAAAGGCCAGCGTCGGAATGTGCTTGATCACGGCCGCGAGCATGGCCGGGCCAGAGGCGTACCCGCCCACGCCGATCACCACGTCGGGCGCGAATTCGTTGAGCATGCGGCCTGCATCCCACACGGCGTGCGGCAGATCGAAGGCGGTCTTCAACCGCGTGGTCAGGCTCACGTTTTTCAGCGCGCCCACCCGCACGAGTTGCAGGGGATATCCCGCGGCGGGAACGAGGCGGTTCTCGATGCCGCGAGCGGTGCCGATGAATAGCACCTCGGCGTCGTAAGTCTTCTTGAGTTGATTGGCGATGGCCAGCGCGGGGATTACGTGACCGCCCGTCCCGCCGCCCGCCAGGATTGCGCGCATGAGGTGACTATAACGGAATTGAGTGATCGAGCGATTGAGTCATTGGGTGATTGGGCACCCAATTCGCAGTTACACAATCACGCAATGGCTTAATCACTCAATCTCTCAATCCTTTTCATTCCGCTTGCTTGGTGATGTTCAACAAGACGCCGACGCAGGCCAGGGTCACGAACAGTGACGATCCTCCGTAGGAGACCAGCGGCAGCGGAATTCCCTTCGTGGGCATCATGCCTAGCACCACGCTGATATTGATGAACGCTTGCAGAACCACCATGCTGGTGATGCCCACTGCCAGGTAGCGGCCGAAAAGATCTTCGGTGCGCCAGGAAGCGCGCATCCCGCGCCATAGGAAGATGGCAAACAACGTTACGACGAACAGGGCGCCCACTAGTCCCAGTTCCTCGGCCGTGACGGCGAAGATAAAGTCAGTGTGCGGCTCCGGCAGGTAGAACAGCTTTTGCTTCCCTTCCATCAGGCCTGTGCCCGTCACGCCACCCGTGCCTACTGCAATCAGCGATTGAATGATGTGGAAGCCGGTCCCCTGGCGGTCAGCGTAGGGATTCATAAACGCCAGGATGCGGTCGCGCCGCCAGCTGACGTGAAAGATCAGAAAGTACAACGGCAGCAGGGCCGCGCCGAAGGCATAACCGAAATACCGCATCCGCATGCCGGCAACGTACAGGATGCAGGCTGCGATTCCGGCGCAGGCAATGGCAGTGCCGAGGTCCGGTTGCAGCACGATCAAGCCCAGACAGACCAGCACCGGCGCTGCGGCCGGCAACAGTGTGTTTCGTACGTCGTCGATGGTTTTGGCGCGGCTCTCGAGAAAGTAGGCAAGAAACAGAATCAGTACGGGCTTGGCCAGTTCCGACGGCTGGAACGAGAAGCCGCCGGCGTGGATCCAGCGGTGCGTGTTGTGTGAGCGGTCGAGAAAGAACACCGAGATCAGAAGCAGAGTGGTGAAGCCCATCAGCGAAAACACGAGCGCGGGATGCTTGTAGCGGCGATAGTCCACCCGCATGGTGACGACCATGGCCATAAGCCCCGCGACCGCCCAGATCAACTGCTTCGACAAGAAGGCATACTCGGACCCGAACCGCTCGCGGGCCATGACCGCCGACGCCGAGAACACCATCACCAGGCCGAGAAACACCAGCAGCATGGTGACCGTAAACAGCCAGCGATCGACGCTCACGCGCTTTGCCATGGGAACTTCATTTCACCACGGAGTCGCGGAGACACGGAGGAGGATTTTTGGATTGTTGATTTTTGAGTGTTGACTGTTTTGGTTCGTGGCGAGCCGTCACTGGAGAACTTCATCAAGGTTGTCATCGTGAGAGAAGCGAAGGACCTTTGCACTCCCCGGCGGCGCCGTGAATCGCGGGCAGTGCACAGATCCTTCGCGGCCAACATCGCCGCTCAGGATGACAAGTTTGGATGAGGGTTTAGACTTCGCGGTGTCGTTGGCCAG
>Ga0210396_10006253_pt1 | contig 11430 bp, 8 predicted proteins | sample IncBWH17OmetaG_FD_155466 | JGI IMG/M metagenome (GOLD analysis project Ga0210396, IMG submission 155466) | Forest soil microbial communities from Barre Woods Harvard Forest LTER site, Petersham, Massachusetts, United States - Inc-BW-H-17-O ...
GATATAGTTGGACTCGCCTATTTCGATACGAATGGAGTGATCCTGCGAACCGCCATGCGACCGCATTTGCGTGGGCTCGATGCGTTACCGTTTCCGGCCTGGCACCTTGTTGATGCGAATACCTATCGCGATGCGTGGATGACGCGGCATGGCCGGTTTTCGTGGAATATGGTGTCTTCACGCGGCTGCCCCTATGCGTGCAATTGGTGCGCGAAGCCTACATTCGGCCGTGGATACGAACTACGATCCGCGAAATCCGTGGCGGAAGAACTGCGCCTGCTCAAGGAACAGATCGCGCCACAGCACATCTGGTTTGCTGATGATATTTTCGGCATGACGGCGAGCTGGCTGAGAAGTTTCATGCTAGAAGTTTTGGCGCGCGGCGCGCGCACGCCATTTTCGATGCAATCGCGTGTCAACCTCATGTCCGATGAAGCCGTTGACGCGTTGGCTGAAGCGGGCGCGGAGGAGGTGTGGCTTGGCGTGGAATCCGGTTCGCAGAAAATTCTCGATGCGATGGAAAAAGGTTCAACCATCGCCGAAGTGCGCGCCGCTACACGAGCTCTGAAGGCAAGCGGCATCCGCGCGTGCTGGTTCATTCAGTTAGGCTATCCCGGTGAGAGTTGGGATGATCTTTCATTGACGCGCGATCTCGTCAATGAAGAGGCGCCCGACGATATCGGCGTTTCCGTCGCTTACCCGTTGCCCGGCACGCGATTCCACGAACTCGTAAAAACAGAATTGGGCACGCGACGCAATTGGCAGGATTCCGACGATCTTGCGATGCTATTCGAGGGTACATACAGCTCCGCTTTCTACCGTCTTGTGCGCGATGCGTTGCATGATGAGGTGCGGGCGAACCAGTGCAATGATGTTCGATGGGCGCAATTGGGACATGAGGGCCGCAAGCGCCGTTGCGATAACCCTGTGTTGCTCGCCACCGGCTCGTGACATGAGCGATACGTTGCGCCCGGCGGCTCTGGCATTCGATACGATAGCGCCTTTATTTGACGCCCGCTTCGGAGAGTGGCTGAGCGTTGCAGCGCAGCGCCGTGCCGTGCGCCGCGAGGTTTTGCGTGCGCTTCCGAAAAATGCGCGCGTGCTCGAACTGGGTGGCGGAACCGGTGAAGACGCGGTCTGGCTTGCGCAAAACGATTTTGACATAACACTGACCGACGTTTCGCCCGCAATGGTCGATATCGCGCGGAAGAAGCTTGCTTCTTTCGGTGCGCGTGCGGAAATCGCCGCAGCAGAAGACTTAGAATCGTTCGCAAAGAAGCATCTACACGAAAATGCAGCATTCGATACCGTTTTCTCCAATTTCGCGCCGCTCAATTGCGTTGAGGATTTGACACCTGTCGTGCGCGGGCTTGCGCGCCTTATCAAGCCGCGTGGTATGGCGCTCCTGGTTCTGTTCGGCACAAGTTCGCCGGGCGAAATCATCGTCGAATTGTTGCGCGGGCGACCGCATCAGGTGCTCCGACGCTTCAAGCGCACACCTGCACCTGCGCGTCTCGGAGAAAGCCGTTTCACGGTGAAGTATCATCGCGCGCGAGATCTCAATCGTGCGATGCTGCCATGGTTTCGCGTGGTGAGCAGAACCGGCATCGGTATATTTGTACCGCCAAGCGCGGCGGAGCCGTGGATCTCAAGCCATCCGAAATTATTGAACGCGCTCGAAGCACTCGACCGTGTTGCCGCGCATCCTCTGGCCGCGCTTGGCGATCATGTTCTCTATCAATTCGTTCGTACGGATGTGCCCGCGTCATGAACGCACTCAGCGCGCAATTTCTTTCGGACTATGCGGCGCATCGGGCCGCGGAAGGGCGCGGTTATAGCGGCGCTGCATTGCGTGCGCTGCCTTATCTAAAAACCGGGCCTTTCGCCGAACAATGGGCCGTGCGGGCTAAAAGTTTTGACGCTTTCGTTCAGCATGTGGTTCGTCCTATGGCTCGAATACACGTGGGACCGCTTAAAGTGCTCGATCTTGGCGCGGGCAATGGTTGGCTTTGTCATCGTCTGGCACAATTGGGACATAAAGCTATCGCGCTCGATATACGCGATGACGATGTCGATGGCTTGGCCGCAGCTTCCGAGTTTTCAAAGGGAATCCCGAATCTTTTTGAATGCGTGAGAGCTTCTTTCGACGATCTGCCGTTTGAAATCGCACGCTTCGATATTGCCGTATTCAATGCCTCGCTGCACTACGCGCGGGATTTGCATCTTGTCTTGCAAGAAGCCGCGCGCGTGATCCGGCGCGGCGGGCTGCTCGTCATTCTGGATTCTCCTTTTTATGACAATGAAGCAGGTGGCGCCGCTATGGTCACCGAAAAGCAAGCGCAGAGCGCGGCCTATTTCGGCATGCGGGCAAATACATTGCTGGCGCCGAATTTCATCGAGTTTCTGACGCGTGACCGGCTGGCCGCTGCCGCGCCAAATCTCGCCTGGTCGCGGAAACGCGTACTTTATCCACTATGGTACGAGTTGCGTCCGCTGATGGCGCGTCTCAGAGGAAAGCGTGCGCCGTCGCGTTTCGATCTCTGGATGGCGCGCGTGCCATGATTGTTTTCGTCAATCCCCGTGCCACGCGGCCCGCCAACCGCCGCTTTCCGCTTTCGGTGATGGCGGTCGGTGCAGCGCTTCCCGAGAGCGAGGATTGGGAAATCGCGGACGGCAACATGCCGAACCTCGATGTCCCCAAACATATTTCCGAGATCGTCAACGCACGGCACGGTACAACAAATCCCGTTCGCGCTATCGCATTCACCGTGATGCCCGGACCGCAACTTGCCAATGCCGTGCCGCTGACGAAAGAAATCAAGGCGCATCATCCGAACATTCCCATTGTCTGGGGCGGCAATTTCGGCAGCCTCTATCCCGCGCCCGTTTTGAATGCACCTTACATAGACTGGTTGGTGCGAGGGCAGGGCGAAGAGACATTCGTCGAATTGCTCGACGTGTTGAACGGTACGCGAGACCCTGCAAGGGTTGCGGGCTTGAGCTATCGCAAGGCGGATGGCAGACACCACATCGGCAGCGAACGGCACTGGTGCGGACCGGATGATTTGCCCGCGCCGCCCTATCACAAGATTGCCGTACGGGAATACCTACATCCGACATTTTTGGGCCGGCGTTCGGGTGTTTATCAGGCGTCGATCGGTTGTCCCTATGCATGCAACTTCTGCGGCGTCATTTCGGTATATGGACGGCGCGAAAAAGTGCAGACGCCTTCGCGCACCGCGGAACATCTTGCGTTTCTCGCCCACGAATACGGCATGGATTCTGTGCATTTCTATGACAACAATTTCTTCCTCAACGAAGCACATGCGCGTGAGGTGGCAGATAACCTAATGCCGCTTGGCTTGCGGTGGTGGTGTGAGGCGCGCGTAGATGCGCTATTGCGCTTTTCTGATGACACGTGGCGCAGATTGAAGCGTGCAGGTCTGACAATGGTATTTTGCGGGGCGGAATCGGGCAATAACGACGTTCTCGCGAAGATGCAGAAAGGCATCACCGTCGAGCAGATCATGCACGTGGCCGCGCGCACGCGAGAGCATGGCATCATTCCGGAATTTTCCTTCGTGTTCGGCGATCCGGACGAACCGGAACAGGAGATCGAGAATACGCTTGGTTTCATCCGCAAGCTAAAGGCCATCAATCCGGATATGGAATTGATCTCGTACTTCTATACGCCTACGCCGCAGCGCCGCGATACATATGGCAATATCGATCCCCTCGTGGGTACGCCCGACACGTTGGAGGAGTGGACGCACACTGAATGGGTCGATTGGATGACGCATGAGAATCCGCAAACGCCATGGTTGAACGAACGCCTGAAGGCACGTGTCGAGAATTTCGAATTGGTGCTGAAAAGCCGTTTTCCATCTGTCCATGACCGGCGCACGCACAAATGGGGCAAAGTGGCAGGACGGTGGCTTGCGGAATCACGCTGGCGGCGCGCGCGATATGAAGATCCACAACTTCTTCGGCGGGTGCGTGAATGGGCGCGCATCGAGCCGGACGATCGCCAGGCCTATGGTCATCTGCGTGGTGAAGGTGTGTCACCATGAATGTACTCAGCCCTCGCGAAGCCTATCGCCTGTGGGCACCAACCTATGCGGCGGAAACCGCAATCAGTTTTCTAGATGAGCAATTGGCGGGGGCGTTATCGCCTCCGCTTCGGGGCTTAAGATTGCTCGATGCCGGTTGCGGTGTTGGACGCCGTTTGAATCGTGCGGGCGCATCGCCCGCAGTCGGAATAGATTTAAGTTTCGAAATGTTATCGGCCGGTCGAGCAGAAACCGTCGCGGCTGCGGATATTTGTGCTCTGCCGTTCGCGGCCGGGCAGTTCGATCTGATCTGGTGCAGGCTTGTGCTCGGGCATCTGCCGGATGCTGACGCGGCCTACTCTGAGATGGAGCGAGTTTGCGCGCCGGGCGGCCACCTGTTCGTGACCGATTTTCATGCCGATGCTGTAGCAGTGGGCCATCAACGCAGCTTTCGCGATTCGAACGGTGTGGTGCACATAGTCGAACACCATATGCATGATGCGGATGCGCATAAGAAAGCTGCTGAGCTCGCGGGATTTGAACTCGTCGAGCAACAAGACGGCATCATTGATGAGCCGGTTAGGTCTTTTTATGAACGCTCGGGGCGCGCAGTCGCCTATGAGAAAGACAAAGGGCTCTCGGTAGTCGCCGCGTTTCTGTTCCAGCGCTCCGCTTGATGCGCCTTCTTATCGAAGCGGGCAATATAGCAATCGGTGTTGAAGATGGGCGCATCGTCGATCCATCGGGCGCGTTCGATCGTGTCATTGCGCTACGGGATTGCGAATTGCGGCCGGGCCTTATCAACGCGCATGACCATCTTCACCGCAATCATTATGGGCGGCTCGGCAATCCGCCCTATGACAACGCCTATGAATGGGCGGCGGATATTCAGACGAATTATGCCGAAGCCATTGCAAGGAGACGTACGATACCGCGTCGCGAGGCGCTTTTGCGCGGCGCATGGAAGAATCTGCTTTCCGGCGTCACGCATGTGTTGCATCACGACGCATGGGAAAGCGAGTTTGAACGCGATTTTCCGGTCAAAATTGTGCGCATCGCCAACGCAGACTCGTTGAGTATGACGCCCCAGTTGACAGGTCAGCACAACGGCCCATTTTCGTTGCATGTCGCAGAAGGCATAGATCGGATCGCGGCCGATGAAATACGCGAACTTGATAAACGCGGCCTGCTTACGCGCGATCTCATCGCCGTTCATGCGGTGGGCGCCGACCTGGATGGCATCGCAAGATTGCGCGCGTCCGGGTGCGCGATCGTGTGGTGTCCGACTTCCAATCATTTTCTGTTCGGCTGCACCGCGCCGGAAGCATTGCTGGACGAAGGCGTGGATGTTCTCATAGGCTCGGACTCCCTGCTCACGGGTGCGGGCACTCTGCTTGATGAGTTGCGCGCGGCACGCGGGATTATATCGGACCAAGGATTGCGTGACGCAGTTGGTACGATCGCGGCCAAACGGTTCGATCTAGCTGAACCAAAGCTTGCGCCGGGCGCGCCGGCGGACCTCGTCGTATTTCGCAAGCCTTTGCTGGAAGCAGAACTCAATGATGTCGCGCTTGTGATGGTCGACGGAAACCTGCGTGTTCTTGATCCGGAACTTGTTCCCACCGCAGGCGCACATGGCGGACAGATATTTGAATGGCGCGGTGTGCGGCGCTGGATTAGCGAAGAAATGCTGCCTTGATTAGCGCGATGGCTCCTCTGATTGGGTAAGGGCGCGGTCCGATTTCATCAGCGATCCGGCAATCTTGCGTGCCAGGCTAGAGGGTGCTGCTGACATTAATATACGTGCGCGTGTTGATGGCGCTTCAAAGACAAGCCAGTTCGCCTGCAACGCGATCAGCGCATTGTCGAGCGGCGAGAGTTTCCAATCCCGATCGCGGCCGATCATATCCGCATAGCGCGCAAGACGTCGTTTGACCGAAGCCTCTTTTTCCTTTTGCTCCAGCCACGCATAAAGGCCGCCCAACGATACAAAAGGAAACAACGCGTGCAGCAGCAATAAGCTCGCCGCAATGGAGTTTTCCGCGCGCGCAAAACGGGCGTGCTCGATAATACTTAGCTTCTCGGCATCGCTCAGCTGCGCGAACAGAGGCACAAGGTCTATCAGCCATTTGAGACGTACCCAGAAGCTGAGCGCGCCATGTGCGATGAGATAGAAAGCAAGTTCAGGTCCGGTCCGGGGCATTGGCAGAATCCCCGGCGTAGTTTCGAGATGCAGGCCCGCGCGTTTCCCATTCGCGAAGAATAATCTGCGATGTAGTTCGACTGCACAGGTACGATCATCTCGCGCGATGAAAGTGACATCGCGGACGGCATTCAGGATCGGCTCACGAAAGACTCCTGCGCGCGGCATGGGTGGATTGCTGGCAATAAAATCGAGCTTGATGAGCGCATCGACAGCGCGGGCGAATTCACGCGGCGGAACGAGCAGGTCTATATCGGCGGAATCGCGCCACGCGGGATCGGGATAAAGTCGGGCCGCTTGCGTTGCACCTTTAATCGTCATCCATTCTATTCTGCTTGCGCCAAATTTCGCGGCGATCTTGTGTAAAACATCCAGAGCCGATTTCTGACGTGCGGCGTTTAGAAGATAGGTCTGCTTGAGCTTTTCAAGCTGCTCATGCGCGATCGTATGACGACCTTTCTCTGCCGCCGCAAAAAGCAATGGGCCGACAAAATGCCGATGCGATGCAAGACAAACGAGCTGTTCGTCAATCGTGATGGTCGGTAAAAGCGGCCCGCCAAGCGCTTCGCCCAACAGCGATGCGAGAAGCTTCAACGAGGCGGGTAGGGGGATGCCATCCATCGCATAGTTCTAGCAAAACCTCAGCAGGTCTCGAAATCCGGTGAGCGAACGTGCAAGACGCGCGAATTCAATAACTGCCGCGTGCGGCCAATACGCGGGGGATTGTCAGCAAAAGGATTTTGACATCGAGCCAGATGGACCATGTTTTCGCGTATTGCATGTCGAGCGCCGTGCGCTCAGCATAAGTCGTATGACTGCGGCCATTGACCTGCCACAATCCCGTTATGCCTGGTCGGCATGCGAGATAGGCGGACGCCTGCGCGCCATATTTCGACAATTCCTGCGGGATCACGGGCCGCGGCCCCACCCAACTCATCTCGCCTTTCAACACGTTGAGTATTTGGGGAATTTCGTCGAGGCTTGTCTTGCGCAGCAATCGTCCCAATGGCGTCACGCGCGGATCGTTTTTCAGTTTGAAATGGCCGAGCCATTCCGCGCGCAATTCGGGATCGTCGGCAAGCAGCATCTCCAGGGCTATGTCCGCGCCTGCAATCATGGTGCGGAATTTGTGACAGACGAAATGGCGACCATCGCGGCCGACGCGCAAATGATTGTAGATCGGTCGGCCGCCACCAAGCGCGATGAGAAGTGCAATCGGAACTCCGAGTACAAGCGCAATCGGCAAAGCCAGAAGAGACAGCGCGATATCCACGCAACGTTTTACGAAAGCACGCGCCGGAGAAGCCACGGGAAAATCGTCTGGTGTGAAAGCCGCGTCTTTCTGCGTTGCCACCACATGGGGACGAAAACGCGTGGGCCGCTCAAGCGCCGCGCCGTCTGCGGGCGCATTCTGTTCCGGCCAATCCAGCACGCCCGCCTCAACGCTTTTCGCCGCCTTCATGTGACGAGGCCGGACGGGCAGTTATTCCCCTGAGATCGGTGGATCCTACGGCTTACAGCTTAAAATGTGCGCTCAATGCTGAACGATACGAAATCGCGGTCCGCCAGAGGCTGGGCGGAAGGGGACCCGATGAAAGACGTCACCGTAAAGGACGCTTTCCACACCGAAAGGTAGGTCGCAGAAACACCGGCTTCAAAATCGCCCGCGCCGGGATTTTCGGTGTAGTCGATGCTCGATCGGCCGGCGATATTATATCCAAAGCCCAGCGGTATCATGATGTCGAGATTGGGCATCACCTCGAAGTAGTGCGGCTCGAACAACGCGCGCCCACTCATCGCGAAACGGTCGCGCGCCGGATCGAGCATTTGCGGGCTCTGTGTCACACTCAGCACATCGTTTGCGGCGATCTCGATGCTGAGATTGGCGCTGTCCCAAACGGAAGAGGGCGGAAGCGTCGTCACACTGGAAAGCTGCGTGTGCAGCGTATCACCTTCGGCATAGCCGCTGTGACCTATAAAGCTGCTTTGCTGTCCAAAATAATAAGCGCTTGCGGACGTGTTACTCACAAGCGGCATGTGCCTGCGCACCGACAACTCGCCAGCGATATTGTCGTTGCCAGCATAGGTGCTGAAACTCACGCCATAGAGATCGATGCCCGTCGGATAAACGAAATCGTAATAGCCCGGATGGCTGGAACCAATTGCACCGGGCACTAGCCGCAATATAGGATCTTTGGCATTGTAACGGAGCGCATAAGCGCCAAAGTCTATATCGTCCAATGTCGTGTGCAGCGAGGTGCCGAATTGTCCGCCGGAAGGAGGCGCATAATCCCTGCCGTGATAAAGATATTCACCCGGCGCATAGATCAAACGCTCGCCGCCAGCGCCCAGATAATCGAGATAGCTGAAATAGCTGCCCACGCCCGGAAACCGCGATGCGCGCCAATCGAACTGATAATAGGCCGACAACGAAATATTCGAGAGCGGCTGTACAGTCAGCGAAACCTGATCGACAGGCAGGAACACATCCTGCGCATAACCATCCGGCGCGCTGATGTTCTTGATGTGGTCAATGGGTGCCTGCGCAGCGGCAATGCCATTCTCGTCGAAAAACAGACTTTCGCCCCACAACAGCGTTTGCCGCCCGACACGCAGCGAAGCCGGCGCACCGCCCAAAGCAAAATTGCCGTAAGCAAATGTGTCGGTCAGATCGATATATTGGCCCATAAGGTTGCGCACGGGCCGCGCGAATTCGGTGTTCGGCGCGGAATCCGGATTGTATGTGGCGGGCGAGTTATTGTCCGTGCGCGCGTGATAAACGGTGTCGTACCAGGCGGCGATGCTGGCATGCACGCCGAAATCGCCGCGCGAAATATCGAACTCCGACAAAAGGTCGAGGCGGTTCGAGATGATGCCTGGCGCGAAATCGCGGTCGCCGTCATCGTTGTTGGCTTTGGCAACAAGCGCATCTTCTGCGGGCGTGAGGCGAAACGCGGTACTGTAGCGAAGCGTGTTGTCCCAGCGGATTTCGAAACCATCCGACGAATAAAGCTCCGCGGCCCCGGCCGGAAATATGGCCGCGGAGGTCAGGGCCGCGATAATGAGAACGCTGTAAAATTTCGATGAGCGCATCACTCCGGCTATAGCAAAGATAAGGCTCGCGCGAAACGCGGGGCGCTCCGGCGCTTGCCAATGGCGTGTCGATAGCCGCTATCGTAGTTTTCCGGCAGGGGCTGGCTTGTGCGACATTCCACTTATCGGCGCGATATAGACGGGCTTCGGGCTTTCGCGGTTCTGTCGGTCATTTTCTACCATGCCCATGTGCCGGGCTTCGGCGGTGGGTTTGCGGGCGTCGATATCTTCTTCGTCATTTCCGGCTTTCTCATCGGCGGACATGTCGGCGAGGAAATCGGTGCCGGTGAGTTTACGCTTGCGGGGTTTTACGAGCGGCGCATCAGGCGCATTTTCCCGGCGCTGTTTTTCGTTTGCGCGGTCGTGCTGTTTGTAGCGGCCGCTATCGAATTTCCGCCAAGTTTTGCACGCTTTACTGCCATTGCGCCTTATGTCGTACCGTTTCTTACGAATTTCGCGATTTATAAAACATTGGGGACCTATTCCGGCGCGTTTGCGCAGAATGTGCCGCTTCTGCATATCTGGTCGCTTGCGGTTGAAGAACAGTTTTATGTAGTATTTCCGCTTCTGATGCTGGCGAGCGCGCGCCTCGTGCGGCGGCGCTATTGGCTCGTACTTGGGCCGCTTGCTTTGCTATCATTTCTTGCCTGCGTGGTCGCGGCGCGCATGGTGCCTCTCGCCGATTTCTATCTGCTGCCCTTCAGAGCGTGGGAATTGCTGATGGGCGCATTGCTCGCGCTTGCGAGAATTCGTCCGCCGAGAAATGCGGTCCTGCGCGCGGGCATCGCAACGCTTGGCCTTGCAGGTCTCGCAGCATCGGATTTTGTCCTGCACAATGGTGTGCCGTTTCCGAGCGAATACGCGTTACTGCCCTGCACCACGGCTGCGCTTATTCTTTATGCCGAATGCGATTCCCGTTTCGTTATCGGACGCGTTCTCGACAATCCCGCCGCGGTGAATATCGGACTTTGGTCTTACTCGCTTTATCTCATTCACTGGCCGCTTCTGACGCTGATCCAATATTATATTTTCGATCCGCTTTCCCCCCGGGCATGCGCGACTATCATCGCAGCAAGCATCGTACTCGCGGCGCTTTCCTGGTGGTTTGTCGAACAACCGTTTCGCAGCCGGAGCAAATTGTTCAATCGGCGCCAAATCTATGTCATCGCGGCAACAGCGAGCATGGTCCTTCTGTCTCTCATGCTTGCGGTGCAATGGGTTTATCCGAAATTGCATTCCTATACACGCGACAGTCTTTTTCCCGCATATACGGAGACACAACGCAAATGCTGGGATCTCGCACCTGCGAATGGCGCGCGCAACACTGATTGCAAGCTCGGGAATAAGGCCGCCCCGATCACTGTCCTTCTATGGGGTGACTCTCATGCGAGGGCGCTCATTCCGGTTATCGACGCCGTTTCGAAGGAGCATGGCGTGGCGGCAACGCCGATCGTTCTAGGCGGCTGTCCACCTTTGTTGGACGTGCAGTTCCGCCACTTCCGGGCAATCCGCCCACCCGCTCTGCTCGCGGTGTTAAACACGTTGGGCCTCAAGCCGCGCGCGGATTGCAAACGCCAAAACGATGCAACATTGCGATGGATAGCGGATCACAGAATCGAAACTGTCATCCTTGCCGGTCACTGGATTGCCTATGCGCAAACGGACGCCGTCCCCAGTGCCAAGGATACGCAAATGGTTCTGGCGGACACGCGAATGCCCGAAACGATCAAACCGCCCGACGATGCCACGATATTCGAACGCGGCTTCAATAGAATGCTATCCGTGCTCCAAAAGCGGCATATTCGCATTTTCGTCGTAGCCGACGTGCCGCAATTGGATGTCGATGTGCCTTATGCACTGGCGTCCGCAAACCGCCTTCACATGCAACGCGATTTTCGGATCACACGCGCCGCTTATGAGCAACAGCAAAGCGTCGTAACGGAAATTTTCGCACATCTTCAGAAGAAATTTGCATTCACGATCCTGCGGCCATCAGATGTGCTCTGCGTGGGCAACACTTGCGCGATTACAAAAGACGGAATTCCGCTTTATGTGGACGACGAACATCTTTCCCCGTCCGGCGCC
>Ga0210396_10006256_pt1 | contig 11427 bp, 9 predicted proteins | sample IncBWH17OmetaG_FD_155466 | JGI IMG/M metagenome (GOLD analysis project Ga0210396, IMG submission 155466) | Forest soil microbial communities from Barre Woods Harvard Forest LTER site, Petersham, Massachusetts, United States - Inc-BW-H-17-O ...
CGCGGCCGCGGCCCGGTCCGACCGGGCCATGGCCGGGGAGCGGGTCGACGACCTGACCTTCTTCTCCTCAGCCTGCAAGTGCCTGGCCTCCGACGTGGCCATGTCGGTGACCACCGACGCGGTCCAGCTGCTCGGCGGCTACGGCTACGTGAACGACTTCCCGGTCGAGCGCATGATGCGCGACGCGAAGATCACCCAGATCTACGAGGGCACCAACCAGATCCAGCGCATGGTCATGGCCCGCCAGCTGCTTAAGGGGTGAGGTTAGGCCGCTGAACTGCTGGGTTCGGCATTCGGCTGTACCGGCCCGGCGTGGGACCTGACCACCGGCATGGACGCTCGAGGGTGACGGCATCACCATCAGCTTCGGCGCTCCCGGGTTCACCCAGTACCTGCGCCGCCCGCCGGTCCACGGCTCCGGCCAGGTCCTTTTCCGTCGAGGAGCCCGGCGGCTTCAGCTTCGACCGACGCCGCACAACCCCGTGTAAACTCCGCTCCGCGGGTGCGAATTATCAGGATCAACATGTTCATGTTCCTGGGGTCCGGCGGAGTTCATCTGTAAGTGGGGAGGCCTGCTATGTACGGTATTGTCCGATTGCTGGCGGCAGGCAGTGCCGCGCTCATGGTAGGCGGAACGCTCGGCCTGGCCGGGACCGCAGCGCCGCCACCTCGTTGAGCGTCACATTGTCCGCGAGCGGAACGGCTGCGAGCGCCGTGTGGGACACGGCGGGAGATCCGGTGCTGACCGTCGGGACGCCGAGCGACACGACGTATGCCAAGATCACGATCAACAGCCCGCCCGCGGTGGCGCCCGCCACTGCCCCCACCTTCACGACGAACTACGACGACGCAGGCTCCCCGCATTGGGTCATCCAGTTCGCGGACGGCGATTCGCTGGTCGGCTATCCGTCGAATGCGGATCTGGGCGACGCCAACTGGTCGGTCGTACCCGCTTCCTCGGGGGCATGCAGCGACCTGACCCACACTCCGCAACACGACACCTACGTCAACGTGGTGGCGTTCGTCCAGAACGCCGGCTGCGGCGGGAACTTGACCGGGGCGGCCATCGTCGCGGACGGTAACCAGGCCGCCGAGACCAGCGACACGATCACCGATATCGTCTATGACGGCGAGACGCTGGTCTCCGGTCCGGACACGATGACCGTCACCAACCCCGGTGCAGAGACAGGCACTGTCGGTATGACGATCAGCGCGCTCGACATCGCGGCATCCTCGAACAAGGGTGACCGGATCGCTTCCTACGCGGCTACCGGCCTGCCCGCCGGGTTGTCCGTCGATACCAGCACCGGTGCTATCACGGGCACGCCCCCACGGCTGGTACCTACGACCTCACGATTTCCGGGACCGACAACGGCGGTACGACTGGCACCGCGTCCTTCACCTGGACGATCCAGGCCCCGACGGGCAAGGCCGACATCGCCGCGAAGCTGTCCTGCCCGCGCACCCTCGCGCGCGAGGGCACCGGCATCTGCACGCTGACCGTCAGCAACAACGGCCCGGCAACGGCCGGCGCCGTAGTCGCCCAAGTGGCCCTGCTTGCCTCGCTGACCAAGACCACGTGCAGCACCGGCTGCGCCCGGCACGCCGACGTGATCAGCTGGTCGCAGCCGTACCTGGCCGCCGGCGCGTCGGTGCAGGACACGATCACGGTCAAGGCCACCAGCGCAGGTGTAGCGCTGGTCCTGGCGGTGGCATTATCGGCCAATCCTGATCCCCGTCCGTACAACAACTTTCAGCCTGGCCATCGTCAGGATAACCAGGTAGCCGGGAAAGCAGGCCGCTCCACTCAGGAGCGGCCTGAAAACGTCCGGGATGAATGCCTGACTCTGATGGGGGTTCATGTCTGCGGACCGAGGGCACCCAAATGCCGAATGCTTCCGCACAGGTGAGTTTCCTGCTGGACGCGTATGGCGCCCGGTTATATCTGCTGTTGTCTTACCGGACAGGTTCCTGGACGATCCGCCACAGTTGTACGGCGCTGGAGCTTGCGGTGAGGCAGCGTCTGGTCTCGGCGTCGAACGCGATGAACCGGCCCAGCCGGTCCATGTCGAGCAGCCGCTGCCCACTGCGGACATCCCAGATATCTCGGCCCCGCCCCTGGACCCACCGCCCGCTATGTGCGAACTCAATGCCTGTGTAGGCCCCGCGATCCGGGATGAGGCTGAGCTCGGCGCCGCTCGCGACGTCCAGGACATGTATCTCGGGCTCCGTCTGCGGCTGCTTTGGCCACGGCGCAATGCGGACCGCGATCATGCCGTCGTTGCCGAAGGCCACGGCGTCGACTCGCCCGGTGAACGCGAAATCTTGCGCCTTCTCGCCGCTGCCGAGATCCCAGACCTCGACGTTATGGTCGTTACGGCTGGCGACCGCTATCTGCCGGCTGTCACGGCTGAAGGCTGCTGCTGCACCGAGTCTCCGGAGCACTTGGCGCTCAGTGGCGACCTCCCAGACCGTCATCCCGTAGTCGTCGTTGGTAAAGAGCCACCGGTCGTCAGGGCTGAAGATCCCACGGTATCCAATGCCGCCGCAGTCATGGAGCCGTAGCCTCTTGTCGGTGGCTGCTGCCTGTCTCAAGTAGAGGAGCCCCTGGCAGTGGACGAGCAGCAGCCGGCTGTCGTGACTGAAGGTCATCCGTATCACATTCAGGCTCGCGGGCTTACGGCTCCCCGAATGAAGAGCCAGATTGGGCTCGAATGGTTCGAACACTGTCTTCAGTACGCCGGACGGGTTCTTTCCGGTGGTCGCGTCGTAGATCCGCACAAATCTAGCCGATGAGGTCGCGACGGAGTGGCCATCACCCGACAGCGCGAATCTGCTGATTCGTTCGTCGCTGAACCGTCGCGGCCTGATGCTTCGCGTCCTGCCGCTTGGCAGGTCGATAACGCTCAGGCTCCGATCGCTGGTCGGGGCGATCAGCCGGGTGAGGCCCGGGTTGACTTTAATGTCGTAGAGGTGGGATTTGGCGGGTAGCGGGATTTCTTGCTGGAGTTCAGCGTGGAGCTCGATGGGGGCGGGTGCTGGGGTCTGGCTGGTGCCGGGTGTGCGGGCAGGGCTGGTGCTGGCGGCGGGGCGGGCGGCCCCGGCGTGGGGGACGCCGGGGGGTGTCGGGGCGGGCTGGTGGGCTGCGGCGATTAGGCCGCCGAGGGCGACGACGGATTTGGGGTCGTCCAGCGTGGCGGGTTCGATGCCGAGCTGGTTGCGCATCAAGGTGGCGACGAGGACGATGCGGGAGGATCCGCCGACCAGGTAGGTCCCGGCTAGCTGCGCTGCGGCCGGGGCGGCCCGGCTGAGGATGGCGGCCAGCTTGTTCATCGACCGGGTCAGGTCGGGTTCGATGATCTCATCTAGTTCCTTGCGCCTGATCAGGGTTTCGGCGAGCGGGTGATTCAGCAGCCGGCAGCTGACTTTGGTCTTGGTGGAAAGGTCTTCCTTGGCGGCCTGGACGTTGTCCAGCAGCCGGCGCCGGTCGGTCCAGGCGTCGTGGTCGCCGCCTGGGTTCAGGATGGCCTGCCACCGGTCGGGGTGGCTGGCGGCCAGCCGGGTTCCGGCGAGCTGGAACAGGGCGGCGTCGAAATCCTCGCCGCCGAGGTCAGCCAGCCCGTCATGGGCCATTACTGCGAAGCCGGCGTCGGCGCGGCGGGCCACCACGGCGGTGTCGAACGTGCCGCCGCCCAGGTCGTAGATGGCCAGCGCGGCATCGTCGGCGAGCTGGTAGTTCTGCGCGTAGTGCCAGGCGGCGGCGACCGGTTCGGGGACGAGCAGCGGCGCGGGCAGCGATCCGGCGGCCGCGGCGACCGCCTCGGGCAGCCCGGCTGCGATCAGGTGGGCAGGGAGCGAGGCTGCTGCCTGGCTCAGCGCGCTGGTCAGCACCTCGGTGCGGGCTGGGCCCCAGCCGGCCGGGCGGGTCAGGACCAGAGCCTCGGGCGGCCGGGCGCCGCGCTGGCGGAACGCTTCGGCCAGCACCCGCAGCAGCACCGCCGCGATCAGCTGGGCGGGGGACAGGCGCGCCGGGCCAAGTGAGACCGAGCGGTGCCCTATCTCCCGTTTGGGTGCGGGCAGGAACCGGGCCGGGTCCTGCATGGCCTGGTTGACCGCCCGGCGGCCCGCGGCGAGCTGGCCATCTTCCTCCAGGAACACCGCTGATGGCATCCGGTTGCTGTCCTGCTCCAGCTGCAGCAGCATACCCGGGCTGTCACCGGCCGACACAGCCGCCGCGGTAGACGTCGTGCCGAAGTCGATCGACAACCTCCACGGGGGTACTGCGCTAGCCACGACCACCCTCCCGCTAACCGTTCATATCTTGAGCCGGCCCTTGCTGGGCTAGTGCCCGCCATGCGGGCCGCCTGCAGGTCCGTGCTGGTCACCGCCCGGCTGATCGTCAACGATCCCGCCATGATGGCCAAAGGCCGGCCCGTCATCGGAATGACCGGCGGCGTGATGGGCAGCCTGGTACCAGCCGGATTCGTGCGGCCCGGATTCGTGCGGCCCGGATTCGTGCGGCCCGGATTCGTGCGGCCCGGGCTCGGGCGGCGGAGGCACTCCGTGTGGCCAGGCCCGCTGCAGCGCCACGGTGATCTCTGCGGCCCGCTGCGCGGGCTCGACGTCCGCCCTCGGCACGGCGTGCAGCGCGCTGCGCAGCACGTCGGCCAGCATGGCGTTGTCCGGCTCCGACTCGGGGTCGGTCATGCCTGCGCCATCAGTCACTGCTGCTCCCCAGCGGGTCTCGTTCTCGCCATGCTTTGACACCGGTGCTGTCCGGTGAGTTCCCGAGGATCACCCGCAGGTCGCCGAGGGCGCGGCGCAGCCGGGTCCTGACGGTATTGAGCGGGATCCCGGTGACGTCGGCGATCTCCCGGTAGGACAGGTCGCATAGGTATCTCAGCACGATCACCTCGCGGCGGGCCGCGGAGAGGCCGTCCAGGGCCGCGCTGATGTCCAGGCGCGCGTCGGCTTGCGGCTCGCCCGGTTCGGCCGTGACGGTGTCGGGGATTCCGGCCGGCATTGGGACCCGGTTCCGTGCACGGATCTCATTCAGGATCACGTTCCGGGCGATGGCGAACGCCCAGGTCCGGAACGAGCTTTGCTGGTCGAAGGAACGGATCCGGCTGGCGATCCGGTACAAGACTTCCTGCCGCGCGTCCTCAGCGGCGTGCCGGTCGCGTAGCATCCGCAGACAGATCGCATGGATGTAGTCGAAGTGCCGCTCCAGCAGGATGGTCATCGCCGTGGCGTCGCCTGCCGCCGCCTGGCGGGCGAGCTCGGCATCGTCCCGGGCTGCGGATTCCGCCGGGAAGTGCGGCGGCAGTGTCATAATCCGGAACATACACCGCCGTGGGCACGTGCTCCGCTTCAGCTTGCTGTGCCGGACTTGCCGGCGGCCCGGAACTTCCCGCACGCTGGCTGTGTCGAAGGGGCCGTCAACCATATTGCCGTCAGCGGTCAGGATGTCCAGAGCGTCCGGTTGCTGGCCATCGCAGGCACAGGAGGCGACGATGACACACATCGACCATGACGGGGGCCTCGGGCTTGGGCCCGAGAACCCCGTCCACAGCCCAGCCGGCCTGACGGCTGAGGCTCTAAGCCCGGAGTTCCACGACACCGGCCTGCCCCTGGTGGGCCTGGGCAGCGGCGCGGGCCTGGCCGCGACCGCCGCGACCGCCGCGACCGCCGCGCCGGCTGCGCCGGAGGAGATCGGGAACCCGGGCGAGTACCAGCATTTCTGGTTCGACGAGGGGCAGAGCGGCTATTGCGTGCCTGCCTCCGTCACTGAGGTGATCGAGTGCCAGACGGGGATGTCGCTGCACGGCTTCAGCGTGGTGGAGCAGGAGGCCAGCAAGCTCGGGATCAAGCTGGGCAGCCAGGGGCTGACCCTGCAGCAGGCCGGCGAGCTACTCGCTGGTGTCGGGATCCCCTCGCACATCGAGGCCCTGCCGCCGCAGGAGGCCCTGAGCGTGCTGGGGAACTACCTGGCGCAGGGGAGCAACATCATCTTGTCCGTCAACGCGAGCCCGATCTGGTACGACGGCTCGGACACCGCGTTGAACCCCGGCGGTTCCGCCGACCACGCCCTGGTGATCAGCGCCATCGACCCGCAGACGCAGACCGTCACCCTGTCTGACCCTGGCTCCCCCGGCGGGAACGAGGAGCAGGTGCCCATGGGCACGTTCCTGCAGGCGTGGTCGGCGAGCGACTACGAGATGCTCGTGACCGATAGCCCGGCCGGCGGCGCCGACCACGCCGCGGCGACCAGCGCGGTCGACAACCTCGAGGACAGCAGCGGCGCCGGCTACGGGATCGGCTATGACCTTGGCCACGACGCGGGCTGGGCGCTGCATAACCCGGCCGCCGTCGTGCTGGGCTTCGTGCTGACCGGCACGGCCGTGGCCGGCGTCGGGAAGCTCGGCCAGGTGGCCCTGGAGCAGGTGCGCAAGCATCGCGGCGGGAGGCGCTGAACAGTGACCGCAGGCATCCTTGACCGGGTGCACGCATTGTGCGGGCAGGCGGCAGACCGCCTGCCCGCACAGGCCGCCGCGTCGGTGCGGCAGGCTGCCGCGGGACTCGCCGGGCCGCTCCGGCTGGCCTTCGTCGGCCGGGTCTCCTCCGGCAAGTCCACGCTGGTGAATGCCTACCTAGGGCGGCGGCTGGCGCCGACCGACGAGGGCGAGTGCACCAAGGTCGTGACCGTCATCCGGTTCGGCCCTGCTGACCGCGCCAGGGTGCTGATGCGTGACGGCTCGGCGCTGCCGCTAGCGCTGGAGCCGGCCGGGACGCTGCCGTCCCGCCTCGGCGCCGAGCTCGACGAGGTCCAGCTGATCGAGGTCGAGCTGAGCTTGGAGGTGCTCAGGGACACGATCATTATCGACACTCCCGGACTGAACTCCTTCCATGCGGAGAACAGCGAGCGCACGCACCAGGCACTCGGCATCGACGCGGCGTCGCAATCCGCGGCCGCTACGGCCGACGCCATCGTCTTCGTGCTCAATGCGCAGGCCCGCGATGACGAGCGCGAGATACTGAGCCAGTTCAGAGGAGTCTCGCTCGGATTGAACGCGGCCCCTTCCAATGCGGTCGGGCTGCTGGCCAAGGCGGACGAGGTCAACGCGGATAACCCGTGGACGGCCGCCACCGAGCTCGCGGCCTGGCAGGCTCGTCACCTTCGCCACGACATCGCCACCGTCCTGCCGGTCATCGGTCTGCTGGCCGAGACAGCCGAGACGCAGTTCGGCGAGGACGACGCGGATGCTGTCCGGCTGCTCGCCTCGCTCGGCCCGGATGCTCGCGAGGAGATGCTGTACAGCGGTGACTATTTCCTCGACTACGAATCCGCCGTCGATCCGGCCCGACGTTTCCGCCTGTACGACATGCTGCGCGGCTACGGGCTGCGCTGCTTGCTGACGGCCGCCGACGCCGGCGCATCCACGCCCGCCATGGCCGCCCTGCTGACCGAGCGCTCCGGGATGGCGGCGCTGCGGGCTGAGGTGGGCCGGCGCTTCACCTCGCGCACCGCCGCACTCAAGGCGGCCCGGGCCCTGGCCGTCTTGCGCGCAGCAGCCGACCGCCCCGACGTCGACCAGGACACGCACAGCCAGATCCTCGGCGGAATCGACGACCTCATGCTGGACCCCGCCATGCACGCGCTCGAGGAACTGCGCGCCCTTTCCCTGGTCAGTTCTGGGGAAGCGCAATTTCCAGACGAGGACCGCGCCGCGGCTCTGCAGATCCTGACCACCACCGACCCGGCCGCCCGGCTCGGCCTTCCCGCCGCTGGCCCGGACGCGACGCTCGCCGCGGCCGGAGCCACCGCACAGCGCTGGCTGGCGATCGCGAACACCGCACTCAGCCCGCGCTCGCGTGATGCAGCCCGGGTGATCGTCAGGTCACTGGACATCGATCGTGACCAGCTCGGAGGCCAACAGCCATGATTACCGCTGCTTTCCCCGTCGTCGGCGCCGCGCCGCCGCCACGCACCGCCGGCTCCGCGATCGGCCTGCCGTTCGAGATCCTGCTGGTGGCCGCTGCCCTCGTCGCCGGAGCCGTGATCGCCATCGGGATCGGCTCGGCGACCCGGCGCCGGGCCCGCGGTGATGCGTCGGCCAGGCCGGCGCGTGCGAAGCCGCCGGCCGAGATGTCCGCAGTCGCCGCGCGGGCCACCGTCGTGGCGGGATCGGCCGCCGCGCCGATCACCGATCCCCGGACCGAGCGGGACATCCTGGTACGGGCCTGCATCCGGGCCCGTGACCTCGCCACCAGCAGCGCGCTCCGGCAGGTCCTCGGCGACGCGCTGACCCAGGCCGGGGTGACCGAGGAAGATCCGACCGGCGAGCGATTCGACCCCGATCTGCACCGCTCCGTCGGGGTTACCAGCACGGCGGATCCTGAGCTGGACGCGGTTGTCGCGTCCTCGCCGCGGGTCGGGTATTCCGACCACGGGCGGCAGATGCGCCCCGCGGAAGTCATCGTCTTCGCCTCCCGGGCCGGGCGGTGAGCGGCATGCCCGACCCGCTCGCCGGCGGCCCGCACGATTCACCCTCTGGTCTCGCCGTACGCGACGGCGCCGGGGCCGGGCTCGCCGGCGACACCGACAGCTTCCTGGCCTCGGTGCGCCGCGCGCTGGCCCAGAGCAACGCGGCAGACGCCCTGGACCTGCTCGATGAGACCGCCAGTGACACGAGCCGCTTCGCGGTCGTCGTCGTGGGCGAGCCGGGCACCGGGAAAAGCTCACTGATCAATGCCCTGCTCGGCGACGCGGATCTGCTACCGGTAGGCCACCGGGCGGGCACTGGCGCATACTGCGTGCTCAGGTACGGGCCGCACGCCCGGGTGCGGGTACACCTCCCGGACGGCCAGGTCCTCACTGCTCCCCAGGACCAGTGGCGCGCGTGGCTGCAGCGACACGGCCGCTCCGACGCGGAGCCGCGGCCGGCGTGGATCGAGGTGGAGCTCCCCGACACCCGGCTCGAAGGCCTCCAGCTGGTGGACACGCCTGGGGTCGGGGGCCTGGACTCGACGCTCGGCGAGCTGACCCTGCAGAGCCTGCGGCTGGCGGAGGCAGTGGTATTCGTGTCGTCCTGCACGGCGCCGCTCGGCCAGACCGAGCTGGACTTCCTGCGCCGGGCCAGCGCGCAGGTGGACCGGGTCATCTTCGTCCTGGCCAAGGTGGACAGCAAGGCGGGCTGGCGCAAGGTCGCCGCGGAGGACCAGACGCTGCTGGCCGAATCCGCCCTGCGTTTCGCGGGCTCGTCTGTGCTCCCGTTCAGCGCGAAGCTGGCTGCGGACGCAGCCCGGGCGTCCCGTCCCCAGCTCGCCGGGCGGCTGCTCACCGATGCGGGAGTTCCGGCCTTGTGGCAGCAACTGGCGGCCGTCACCGCCCGACGCGGTCACATCCGGATGGCCAATCGCGTTCGCACCGCGCGGTCCGCGCTCGAGCTTGCTCATCAGGACTGCAGCCTCGCCATCGCACTCCTTGAGGACATCGGCGATACCGCCGAGGAGACAACGGCCCGGCGAGCCCAGCTAGAGGAATGGAGCATCCGCGCCGACGACTGGTACCTCAACCTGGACAAGATGTCCAGGGAACTGAAACGGGCCGTCAGCATCTTCCTAGCGGACCGCGGGGAGGCGCTCATCGCGGCGTTCGATGCCGGGCATCAGCCGGCCGCGGGCAACGACGATCCAGCCGTCCGGAACCTTATCGCCGACGTCAGCGAACTTCAGCAGGAGATCGCCCAGCTCCTGCAGGTGCGGGTCACGGGGATCGCCGCCGAGATCGCCGGCGGTCTCACCCTCGACCCGGAAATGCGTGACCGTCTGGACGAGGCGGCGGGCGCTGACCTAAGGGTCCCGGTCCGGCCGCTGTCCGCGCACGGCAAGGGGTCCGGAGAGGGCATGCTGCAGACACAGTCCACCTATATGGGGACGATGATGGCCCACACCGCGCTGACCGTAACGGCCGTGGCGATTCTCGGCGCCAGCAATCCGGTCGGCTGGGTGCTGGCGGGAGGTTTCGGCGCGTTCTGGGCGTATCAGGGAACCAAGACGCGCCGCACGGCGGCCGAGGCCGCGGCGCGTCGCGCGTGGGCCCAGCGCGCGGTGAGCGAGGTCATCCGGCGGATCGAGCTGGAGTGCGGGACGCGGATTGAGGACGCGATCCATCTCATCACGACCACGCTGCGGCGTGCCTATCCGCGCGAGATAGCCCGCCTGCGCAGTGAGCTGGAGGCATGCGAGCGAGCCGCCGCTCAGAGCACGGTGGAGCGAGCAGCCGCGCTCAAGGAACTCGGCAACCAGCGAGCGGCACTCAGACTGCTGATCCAGACCGCCGATGACCGGCTGGCGGCGCTCGCTATCGGCCAGGCGGGACACCAAGCTGATCCGGCCACCCGCTAACCGGTCAGGTGACCTGCCCGTAATCTGAACCCGACACAAACATCAGTCCCTGACCCGAAGATACTTACCAAGCAAATTGTTCCTCATGGCATAACCCAGGCCAGAACACGATCATTTGTGTCCGAGGTCCGACACTACACACCGCTCGGCCGCATCGCTCCCTCAGCCAGCTCACACCACCAAGCCGAGAGCCAGCCCCAGAGCCGGTCAGCCTCGCCCACCACCGGGTCTACCGGAAGCAGGTTCTCCCGGGGGACTTGCCAACGAGGACTACCCGCGCTGCTACGGAAAACGCAGGTAACGACCCGAACCATATTTCCGAGCGTTACAGAATAGCCAGCGACGACTTCGACGATCTTGCGGCCAGCACCGTCCGCCCGGCGTATCCCGTCCACGAGCACGACCAGTTCATCGCCCACTCCTGCGGGCTGCTGGACTTTTGAGACTGCGACAAGGCAGCATTCCCCCAGACACAGACCTAACCCTGTTCTGCGTGCGTCGACGGACGAACGTCGAGGCTCCCGGTGCCATGCATATCGGCGGTTCCCGTGGAAATTGGTGCTGAATCCGTGCTGACGCCCAGCCGCCCGACACGCCACCTACCTGCGGAAACTGCCACCCGGTCCACGACCACCCAGATCTACGAGGGCACCAATCAGATCCAGCGCATGGTCATGGCCCGCCAGCTGCTTAAGGGCTGATTCCTCGTCGCTGACCTGCGGCTCGTTTCCGGGGCGGGTGCTGCCCCCCGGGTCGCATGAGGCGACACGGTATTCGACACCCGCAGGATGCGGAGGATCTTACGGTCTTCGGTCGTGCCGCCCGCTTCCCGTGTGCGCGAACTACGGTCGAAAGATGGACGACCCAGAGGTCGCCGCGGCGATTGCGGCAGGCGAACTGGACGGGCTCGCCGCGGCCCTCGACAAGTACGCGGCATCCCTATACGAGTACTGCTACTCGATAGCACCTGAGGTCGCGGCCGACGCGGTACAGGGCACGTTCATCATCGCCTGGTCCAAG
>Ga0210396_10006258_pt1 | contig 11425 bp, 10 predicted proteins | sample IncBWH17OmetaG_FD_155466 | JGI IMG/M metagenome (GOLD analysis project Ga0210396, IMG submission 155466) | Forest soil microbial communities from Barre Woods Harvard Forest LTER site, Petersham, Massachusetts, United States - Inc-BW-H-17-O ...
TCCTCAAGGCGGTAGGGCTGACCTTAGGACTTTCCGACACCCTGGTCCTCCTCGGCGCAGCGAGCCTGAGCACGCTCGTGCCGTCCGGCCCCGCCTTTCTCGGAACATTGCAATTTGCCTATGCGCTGGCAGTCGAATTTGCCGGCGGCGCTCGCGCTCTCGGCATCGCTGCGGCAACTCTGGCGCAACTCTGCCTCTTTCTCCCCCTCGCGGTGATCGCGGCTGCGATTATCGTACACGGCTCCGGAACCGCTCTTTACACCATTTTTGCAACGCGATCATCCGATGACGGGCAGGCTGGCCAATGAGTCATTGCCAACCGCCCCACCCGCGGCAAAGAAAGAGATTTCGGAGACGGCTTTGACCGCGGTTCCTGCAGAGTGGGAACCGGCGCCTGTGCTTTCGATCGTGATCCCCGTATACAATGAAGTGCAAACGCTCGGGCGAATTCTGAACGAGGTGGCAAAGGCGCTGCCTGAAATCCCAAAGCAAATCGTCATTGTCGACGACAGATCGAGCGATGGAACGTCCGATTGGCTGAGAAAAAACCTCAACCAATCAGAGGGGAGCTGGCGCCGCTTGTCGCTGAACGCCCGCGCCGAGCTCGAACTCTCCGTCGATGGTCCGCCCAATCACGCCGAGATTTCGTTTACCGTGCTGTTTCACGAGCGCAACCGAGGCAAAGGCGCCGCGGTTAGAACCGGCTTGGCGAGCGCGTCCGGTGATGTCGTCGTCATCCAAGACGCCGACCTCGAATACGACCCGAACGACTGGTCGCGCATGCTACCACTAATCGTAGAGCGGAAGGTGGCCGACGTCGTCTACGGATCCCGTTTCTACGGCCGGCCGCATCGTTCGCTTTATTTCCATCATTACCTCGGCAACCGGCTCATTTCGCTTTTATTCAACGTATTATACAATCAGATGTTGTCTGACATTGAGGTCTGTTATAAAATGTTTACGAAACAGGTTTTAAAAGACCTTAGACTCACCTCCGACGGTTTTGGCATCGAGATTGAAATATCTGCACAGATCGCGCGCGCGCGGCGGTGGCGAATCTACGAGGTGGGGATCAGCTATTATGGCCGCACCTACAATGAGGGGAAGAAGATCAACTGGATCGACGGCCTCAAGGCATTGGTTTATCTTTTCAAGTTCCGAATACAACTCAGATGAACCATTACGAAAGGCGGTCAGGGTTTCGCCGAGGTCTCGGGCTTTTTCAACGCAGCGGAAGATGCAACCACAATTCCGGGGCAAACTGCTCCACTTGTGGATAGACCTCACGCATAGCGGCATCCACCGCCGGGGTGCGGTGGAAGCTGCCGCCTGGCGCGTTTTCGGTAGTGATCATGAAAGCAAAACCGCCGGAGCGGATCATGTTCACCAAAGGCGCCTGGTCCCATCGTCCAAGCGAAGCTAATTCTGTCACGATCGCGGGCTCGAAGATCACCGGTTTCCCGGCGCGCATCAGCAGGGTCATGTTCTCGGAGGCTACCGGCTTCTCGGTCGCCCCGATGCGGCGCACGAGCGCTGCCTGCCGCTCGAGTTCGTGTTGTGGAATCGGTTCCGGGATCTCCCGGAACGGCAAGTTCAGCAGGCCGAGGATCAGCAGTGCCGTGACAAGCGAGAAGCGCCACCCGGTGCCCACCAGGTCGCACAGCAGCACGCCGACCAGCCCGCAGCCGACGCAGAGCCAGTCGAGCAGATAGTTAAAATAGGCCCCGGACTTGAGCACGGTGAACAGCATCAGGCTGGCTAGAGTGAAGTGAAGCAGCAGCATGGCTCGCGCCGTCGTCGCCCGGTCCGCCAGGCGAAAGCGCAAAAGGAGTTGGCCTGTGGCGCGCAACCTCGAGTCGATCCTGTTTTGCGGGTACAGCCCGAGCAGGGTCACGCCGCCGGCCGTCAGCATCAGCGCCATAAACGGCAAGCTGCTCCGCTCGGGCCAGAACACCCAATAAGCATGCCGCGGGGCGAAGTTGTTGATGTTGTAGCCGATTATGTTGTGCAGGAACCCGCCCTCGGTCAATCCCTGCATCAGTCCGAGCGCTCCAAGGCCGAATATCCCTGCGAGCGCCGCGGCGCCCAGGGCGCCGCGTGGATTGCGCAGCTGCGCGACCACGTACACCGCAACGCCGACCGGCAATTGCGTCTGTTTGGTGAACACCGAGGCGACGCAGAGCAGCAGCGCGATGGCGGTGCCCCAGAACCGCCCATTGGCCCAGGCGCCCACGACCAGTCCCATCATGCCGAACGCGATGGCGGCCATGTCGACCCGCATCAGGATGCCCCAATTACGCACCGCATGCAGGCAAAGCACCAGCAACCCGGCTGCCAGTGCGATTGCGAACTCGGCCCTGGCGATCGGCCACCCAGGGCGGCGAGCCGAGATCCATACGAGTCCGGCGACCGAGATCGCGATCAGTCCCGCAGAAAGCGATGAAACCAGGCGGCCGGCCGAGAGGAAGTCCGGTTGAAACCACAGCGCCGCCCGGGCCAGCAGATAATATAACGGCGGATAATGAAAGACGATGAACGGCAGAGCCTGCGAGTTGCTGTACATACAAGGGCCCGGGATCAGCACGGCCTGCTGCCATACGATCCCCTCCCCGTAGTCCCATTGGAAGGGGTAGCGGATGGACGCGATGAAATCGAGGATGACGCCCGCCGTGTGCACCGACAGCAACGTGAGGAGAGTCCCCAGCAGCAGTAGACCGATCCAGTCCGCGATCCCGCGTTCTAGGCGTGGGCCGCTACGCATCACGACATCTCGCCGCGCAGGTTCAACGTCTCGGCCGGGCGCGCACGAGCATCTGCTTGCCAATCGGTTTGTACGGCGCGGCTAGCCAAACCCGAATAAGGAATGGCCTGACCGGCAGACGCCCCTTCACCGAAAGCGGCATGAACCGGGGTTCAACCAGGAACACCCCGTAGCCGTTGGCGACGAGGTAATCCGGTAGACTGATATGCGAGTAAACGCTCTTGTGATCGAAATCGTCGAAGTATTCGCGGAAGGCGTAGCGGTAGTTCGGCTGCATGATGGTCAGCGTACCGCGCTCCGACAGCTTGCCGCGCAGGGCGTCGAGCGTGGTCGAGAACTCGTCTTTCGTCAGGTGTTCGAACAGATTACTGGCAAAGGCGAAATCGACGGACCCGTCGTCCAGGAAATCGAGGTTAGTGACGCTGCCCACCTTATGCTCGATCCCAGGCGCCAAGTACGCCGGAAAGCCGTCCCACGAGTCGAGCGCGATGCGGCGGCGAGCGACGACGGAGTTGATGAAATTACAATAGCCCGCACCCAGGTCCAACACACAATCATCTGGCCGGACCATGGCGCTGAAGCGGTATCGCCACAGGCTGCGCCATACCACCTCCCGGCGGTCGTCCGCGACCAGCCGGGAGCCGTGGTAGTCGATTGCCGTCATGCCTGGGTGGTCCTCCAACCCCAGACGATTCCGAATAACATCCCAAATCCCACACAAAGCGCCCGCCTATTGTTGACGTTCCCACCCTTGCTGACGCCGACGCGCGGATGAAAGGTGATCGGACATTCGACGATGTCGCAGCCGTGGCCGAGTGCGGTATCTAGGAAATGAGCGTTAAATTCCAGGTTTACGCTCGGGTTCAATTGCAACATCAGCGGGATGAGAGCCTCGCGGCGGCAAAGCTTGTAAGTCGTGCCGACATCGGTGATCGTGCTCCGGCCGAGGTGCTTTGCCTCGAGCAGCTTTCCAACGAACAGGTTGCCATAGTAAATAAACGTGCTGAGCTGCGTCGCGCGTGCCCGCAGGCGCTCTACTGTGCGGGTGCCGTTTACAATATCAGCATGCGGTGCGTAGGCCAAGAATTTGTCGAGGTCATACGCCCGGAACGTTCGGTCGCCCTCGCACAGCACGATTAATTCATGGCCGCGCGCGATGGCCTCCTGGAAGCAACGGTAGACACAGCGGCCGTAGCCCTGCCGCGGTTCATTGACTGCGGTCGCTCCGGCCTCTCGCGCCCGCTTCAATGTATCGTCGCGGCTATTGTTGCTGACAACGATTACCTCGTCTACCAGCGGATGCGACCGGAAATCTCGAACTGCATCCGCGATGCTCGCCTCATCATTATAGGCGGTGAGCGCGACGACTAGACAGCCGTCGACGATCGGGTCGTGCCTCACCTCGAGCTGAGGCGAACGCTTATGTTTAAACAACAAGAGCAAGTCAACCAAGGTCAAGCCCAGGCCGAGCATCAGCGGCATCCCGCTGTACCAGACAATCCATTCGTTGAAAGCGAGAAATCGTTCGCCGCCGCCCAGCAAGTGGCGCGGCACCGACATCAAAACGCCCAATAGATACATCGTTACACCGAGGCATACCAGCAGTATCCCGTACATCAGTAGCGGAATACGACGAGTGCCTGGTCTCGTCATTGGTCTACACCAACATTCCCCCGATTTCCTACCGGGACCGCCGTCGCCTGGTTTTGGGCGTCCCTCGCAACCAGCTCCGCTGGAGACGGGTGCGTGGGCCGCCGCAGCGGAGGGGGTGCCTGCCTCGCGGTGGCGTCGGCTGGGTCGCTTTGAGACGCAGTGGCTGACCCGGTCCGCAAATCCCGCGCTCTCGTTGATCTGGATGCCCGCGGATTGATGCCGCTTGCGTTGCGAAGATCTTCAAGTCGATATTGTTTGACTTGGTGCCGGATCGAGTGCCGACGGGATCGGTCCCGCTACAGCTATGCATCGAATATCCGGCGTATCGCAAGCTGGAATGTGTGCGACGGAGGAGATTATATGCCCGAAGCCGGATTGGTTCGCTTCGAGAATGTCGATGGGATCGCGGTCATCACCGTCGACAACCCGCCGGTTAATGCGCTGAGCCCCGGGGTGCCCGAGGGCATCGTCGAGAATGTCGAGCGCGGCAATGCCGACCCGGCCGTCAAGGCGATGGTGTTGATCGGCGCCGGCCGCAGCTTTATCGCGGGCGCCGACATCCGCCAATTCGGCACGAGACGGCCGCCGTCTGTACCGGGAAGGCGCACGCACGAAGTGCTCGACAACAGCCAAAAGCCCGTGGTCGCGGCGATCCACGGCTATGCGCTTGGTGGCGGGCTGGAGATTGCGCTCTCCTCGAACTACCGGATCGCCGTGCCGAGCGCCAAAGTGGGCCTACCTGAGGTATTGATCGGCATTCTGCCCGGTAGCGGCGGAACGCAGCGGTTGCCGCGGCTGATCGGCCCGAAGGCGGCGATGGAGATGATCGTCTCCGGCCGCCACGTTCCGGCCGAGGAGGCGAAGCGGCTCGGAATTATCGATGAGCTTGTCGAGGCGGGGGGTGATCTGCACCACGAGGCGATCGCGATGGCGCGGCGGATTGCCGACATCCGGCCACTGCCATGTATCCGCGATCGCGACGAGAAGCTGGCCGAAGCCAAGGCCGACCCCGGCATTTTTGACGCGATGCGGAAGTCGATCGCGCGGCGCGCCCGCAACCAGAAGGCGCCCTACAATTGCATCGCCGCGGTCGAGGCGGCCTGCACCTTGCCTTTCGAAGACGGGATCCGGCGTGAGCGCGAATTGTTCGACGAGCTCGAAAATTCCGCCGAGGCGCGCGCCCTGCGCTATGCCTTCTTCGCCGAGCGCGAGGTCGCCAAATTGCCCGATATCCCGCGCGACACACCGCTGCGCCCGATTAAGACCGCGGCGATCGTCGGCGCCGGCACGATGGGCGGCGGCATCTCGATGAGCTTTGCCGAATTCGGCTTTCCGGTGAAGCTCCTCGAAGCGAGCCAGGAGGCGCTCGACCGCGGCATCGCGCGCATCCGCAGCAATTACGAAACCAGCGTCAGACGCGGCAGCCTCAGCGAGGCCGAGATGAACCGCCGGATGGCGCTGATCGAGCCGGTCACCAGCTATGACGACATCGCCCAATGCGACGTCGTGATCGAGGCGGTGTTCGAGCGCATTCCGGTCAAGGAGGAGGTGTTCAAAAAGCTCGACGAGGTCATGAAACCCGGCGCGCTGCTCTACACGAATACCTCGGGCATCGACATCGACATCATGGCCAATGCGACGAAGCGGCCGCAGGATGTGGCCGGCACGCATTTCTTCGCCCCGGCCAACGTGATGAAACTGTTCGAGGTGGTGAAGGGGGCGAAGAGCGCGCCCGACACCCTGGCCACGGCGATGGATCTCGGCCGCAAGATCGGCAAGATCAGCGCGATGGCCGGCAACGGCGACGGCTTTGTCGCCAACCGCAGCCGCACCCCCTTCGGCACTGAGATGAACATCATGGTCGAAGAGGGCGCATTGCCCGAGCAGGTCGACAAAGTCATGGTCGATTTCGGCTATCCGATCGGCCCGTTCGCGACCGCCGATCTGTCGGGTCTCGACATCGGCTATGACAGCCGCCAGCGCCGTGCGGCCGAAAACCCGAACTACCGCAAAATGCCGATTGCCGACGCGATCGTCGAAATGGGGCGCTTGGGGCAGAAGACCGGGGCCGGCTGGTTCCGCTACGAGAAGGGCGACCGCACCCCGCATCCCGACCCGGAAGTTGCCCGCATCATCAAAGAGAAGGCTGCCGAGATGGGGGTCGCGCAGCGCAGTTTCTCGGACGAAGAAATCCTGCGCCGGCTCCTCTTCGCCTCGGTCAACGAAGCGTGCAAGATCCTCGAAGAGGGCAAGGCCTACCGCGCCAGCGACATCGATGTGATGTGGCTCAACGGCTTTGGCTTTCCGCGCTACCGCGGCGGGCTGATGTACTGGGCCGACGGCATCGGCGTCGCCGAGGTCTACCGCCAAATCCAGGCCTGGCACCAGCAATACGGCGAGCGCTGGGCACCATCAGCTCTGCTCCGCCGCCTCGCCGAAACCGGCACCCCATTGCGCGAAGCCAAACCCAGCCGCCCGATGTAGCCCACAACGGCGCATACGACGTGGGACGAGGAGAACGGCTGTCGAAATCGCAGGGATGGGGCCATCGTGGTTGCCCAGCTCACCATTCGGGTCTGAAACTGGAGCGCGGGCTTCTCGCACCTCGAGCAGAAGTTGATGATGCGATTAATTCCGCTGGGACGCCGGGCGGCGGCTTAGCGCCGATTCCGGCCGTTCGAGCGCCGATGATCGGTCGGCTCAAATCGGTCAAATCCCCGACAGCTACGCGACTAGCGAGACTGCACTTCGATGGTGAGATGGGAGAGGGACCGGAACCGGGCGAGCCGCGCGCGATAATAGTCTGCCCCCCGCGTTTGCGTCGTGATGACCGAGATAATTCCCCCCAAGTGTCCAGGACCCAAGCGCCACAAATGGAGATCGGCGAGTTCATCGCCTTCGCTCTCAACGGCCTGACGCAGATTGTCCGCCATGTGCGGATCGGGGTTCATATCCAGCAGGATCGCACCAGTGTCGCGGATCAGCCCGTAAGACCAACTCGCGATGACACAAGCACCCACGATACCCGCGAGTGGGTCCATCCAAAGCCAGCCAAAGGTCCGGGCGAGCAGCAGGCCGACGATCACGCACACCGATACAGCGGCGTCGGCAATCACGTGGATCACGGCGGCGCGCATGTTGTTGTCACGTTCGGCTGCCCCATGCGCGTGCTCGTGTTCCTCGAAGACGACCGGATAGTCCTGCTGACCGAGCCGCACATGCGCGGTGAATGCGTGCGGCTCCGGTATCTCTTGCTCCGATTCCAGGTAGCCACCCCGGTCCGTCATCGTGAAAAGCTGCCGTGCCCCATCCGGGCGCACGGTCTCAATCGACACCGCTTGCGCGGCTAAGACGAGGCCGGTTCCTCCACGCAGCCGAAATCGTGGCGGCACGCCGTCCTCGAACACTTCGACGACGATATCGCCGAGACCGCTCGCAATGTGGTGAGCCTCGTCATGGGCGTGCCCCTCGTGGGCGTGCCCGTGAGAGTGACCGTGGTGATGCCCGCCGCTGCTCAGCAGCCAGGCACTCGCGATGTTTACGGCTAAGCCCAGACACGCGATTGGGATCGCCTGGGCGAAGTGGATCGGAACTGGCGCGAAGATACGGCCGACGGCTTCGTAGCCGATCAGCAATGCGATCATCGCGAGAATGATCGCGCTGGTGAAGCCGGCGAGGTCGCCGAGTTTGCCGGTGCCGAACGAGAAATTTCGGTCGTGAGCATGTTTGCGCGCGTAGGTATAGGCGAGCGCCGCTAGCAGGAGAGCGCCCGCATGGGTGCTCATGTGGAGACCATCCGCTACGAGCGCGATTGAACCGAACAGCAGACCGCCGGCGATTTCGGCGATCATCATGGCCCCGCAGAGCCAGATCACCGCCCACGTTCGGCGCTCGCTCTTTTCGTGTTCTTCCCCGAGAAACACATGGCTGTGGAAGGCCAACCAAGCGCCGCCGTTGCTCTCGATCATGGCGTTCCTCACTTCATGTAGGCGCGGACAACTTCCAGGAGTTGCTCTGCGGCATCGCCATTGAGAGCATCCGGATATTTCTCGGTATCGACGAGGTGCGCCTGCACGTGGTCTTCCACGACCTCGGCCATCAAACCGGCTATAGCGCCTCGAACTCCTGCGATGAGATGCATGATCTGATCGCAGCCAGCTTCCCCGTTCAGGGCGCGCTCGATGCCGTCGACTTGACCACGGATGCGGCGCACGCGCGCCAGCAGCTTTTGCTTTTCACGGACGGTATGTGTCATACTGGGAACATAGGCTACCCCCCTATCCTAAACAAGATAGATGCCGCGCGGTTGGCATGGAAGCCGCAGCGGCGCCGGGCTTGCCGCGCCAAGGGAAAGCAGACGATCCGGAACAGGCAGCGCTAATTCGAGCGTTGGAAAAAGCTCACGAGCGTGAAGCGAGGCGAGGAACGGGCGACAGCTAGGTTAGGATGCACGCTCTTGGGCAGCTGCCTACGGCCGGGGCGCGGAGCGGTTCTGGCCGTCCTCTGCCACGATCAGCTCGATAAAGCGCAGCGGCTCGGTCGTGCTGGGATTCCAGTGGGTGTGAACGGTCCCGGCTGAGGCGAGAAGCGTCTCTCCTGCGTGGAGGGTCACCGGTGGTTTCCCCTCCTCTTGCCAGTTGCCGGTGCCGGAGATAACGCGGAACGTGACCGCGGCCGGGTGGAGATGCCGCGTATTGACCGCGCCGGGAGCGTATCGCGTGTCCCACACAATGACCTGCTCGTCTGTGCCGGACACCTGGCCCTTGAACAGCAGCGTGTGAGTGATGCCCGGGTGCTCCGCCGAGATTAGGCTGCGGAGCGTGGTGCCGGATAACAGTGCGGCCAGCAATATCGAAAAAAGAAAGACCCGCAGGTTAGAGCAGTTCATTGAAGCCTCGCAAAAACGTGGAAGACATCCTCCCCGCCGATGAAGTCTTGCTTCGGGGGTCAGATTAGGCCGAGCCCGCCGATGGCGCCGGCGGCAATGAGAATCCACAGTGGATTGATCCGCGTCCCAAGGATGAGACCTGCCGCCGCACCGGTAATCGCCGCGGCTTGCCATCCATTATCCGCAGCGCGCGCCAACACGTAGCCACTGGCGATTACGATCCCCACCGTCACTGGGACAAGACCGCGGCGTACAATTCGTTGCCACGGTGCATCGCGGAAGCGATTACCCAGACGGGAGGCGACAAAGGCCACGGCGGATGACGGCCCGCATGTCGCGACCGCGCTGGCGAGCGCTCCTGCCAGCCCACCCACCTTCCAGCCAATAAGGCTCATCATGAGAATCATAGGCAGACCGGGCATCGCTTGGGCGATTGCATAGAAGTCGGCGAACTCGCGGTCTGTCGCCCAACCCTTCGTGACGACTACCAGGCTGTGAATATCCGGGAGAACGGAAGGAATGCCGCCGAAGCTGATGAGCGAGAGCAGGGCGAGCTGCGCTGCGAAGGCAACGGGCGCGGGCGGGCTGCTCATTCAGCTCTCAGACTCATGACGCCGGCGAGCGCGATGCTGAGCGGCACCAATCCGACTAGGACGGTCAGGAGCGGCAATTTGGCGAAGATGATCCCGGCGAAGGCGAGCGCGGCGAAGAACAGCGCTGCTGCACGACGACGATGCGGCATCAGCATCTTGATGCCCGTCGCGATGAGCAGCCCGGCCGCCGCGGCCGATATCCCACCGAGGACCTTCTGAATAACAGCCGGGTGCGGATAGCGGAGGTATAGTGTGCCGAGTACGAGACCAACGGCCAGTGGCGCAGCCGTGAGGCCCAAAAGGGCGACGAGCGCCCCAACAGGCCCGCGAAATTTTGCCCCCACGTAAATCGAGATGTTGGCATTCTCCGGGCCGGGCAAGAATTGGCAAAGGCTCAACGTCTCCGCGAATTCCGCTTCACCCATCCAGTGCCGTTCATCGACGATCACGCGGTGCGCCCACGCGAGCATGCTACCGATGCCGCAGAGCCCGATCTTGGCGAATTCAAGAAACAGTGCTCCTAGCGTAACGTCCGCGCGCGAATTCAGCGTATCCATCATCTGTAAGCTTCCTAACCCTGTTTGCAGGCCACCCGGAAGCATGAGGACGGCCGAATCGCGGCATCCTTACCTGAGCACCTGAACCGCCGATGGTTGTTGATGCCGAGAACGCCACCGATCTCGGCGCAACGGCGACTCGGACACGGCGATGCGGGCAAAAATGTAGGTGGTTGCGAAGGGCGAGCGCATACCATAACCTCGAGAGAGACCCTTCCGAAATTTGGAAAGTGGGTGATGGACCGCCTCGACGCGATGTCGGTCCTTCTTGCGGTAGTCGAAGCCGGCAGCCTGTCGGCCGCTTCTCGCCGGCTTGGAACGCCGCTCGCGACAGTCAGCCGCAAGATCTCCGAGCTAGAATCGCACTTAAAGACCAAGCTGCTCCACAGGTCGACACGGCAGATGACGCTGACTGATGCGGGGCGATCCTATCTCGATGCGTGCAGACGTATCATCGAACAGGTGGAGGAGGCCGAGCGGGAGGCAAAAGGCGAGTACCGCGCTCCCCGGGGCGACTTGACGGTCACAGCGCCGACAGTCCTCGGACACCTCCACCTGCTGCCGGTCGTGCTGGAATTCCTGGTTGCATATCCCGACATCGATCTGCGGCTTCTCCTCAGCGATAATATTCTCAATTTACTTGAGGATCGGGTCGATCTCGCAATCCGGATCGGCACCCTGCCGGACAGCAGCATGATTGCGACCCGCATCGGTACGACCCGCCGCGTCGTCTGCGCCAGCCCGGCCTATCTTGCCGAGCGCGGGCGTCCGCAGAAGCCGAGCGATCTTTGCGATCATGACTGCATCACATTCGACAGGTTCGCATCGCCACATGCCTGGAAGTTTGCGAACGGCGATGGCGAAATTCTCGTGCCTATCCGGTCAAGGCTGACTGTGAGCACCGCAGAAGCTGCTATCGCCGCGGCCGTCGCAGGCGTCGGAATCACCCGAGTAATGTCTTACAGGATGGAGA
>Ga0210396_10006259_pt1 | contig 11424 bp, 11 predicted proteins | sample IncBWH17OmetaG_FD_155466 | JGI IMG/M metagenome (GOLD analysis project Ga0210396, IMG submission 155466) | Forest soil microbial communities from Barre Woods Harvard Forest LTER site, Petersham, Massachusetts, United States - Inc-BW-H-17-O ...
ACGATTACCTGACAAAACCCTTCGCACTCGCAGAATTGCTAGCAAGACTGCGTAACCTGTTGCGGCGTAATCACACTACGAGTGAGCAGGCGACCCGCCTCCGCGTACTGGACCTGGAGCTCGATTTCATCAGCCGTAGAGCTTCTCGCGGGGAAGAGGTCTTAAATCTAAGTCCGCAAGAATTCGTGCTTCTAACCTATCTATGTCGGCACGCTGGGCGAGTTGTTACTCGATCGATGCTTCTCTCCGAAGTATGGGGGATGCGAATTCAACCTAACACCAATGTTGTTGATGTGCATATCTACCGCCTGCGCGGCAAGGTGGACACAGAAGGCCGTGAGCCGCTGATTAGGACTTTGCGAGGTATTGGCTATGTCCTCAAAGACCGCTAACCCCCTCATGCGTAGCGCCGCATGGCGTATTTCTCTTTGGGCGACGCTTGCATTTGCAATTGGAACAATGCTGATTTTTGTCATGCTCCATCGCTTCGTCGCGAGCGACATTCAGCGCAGGAGTGACGCGTGGCTCACTGGAGAGGTGGAAGTCCTCTGTGATGTAGCAGAGCGAACACCAAAGGATCGCCTCTACGGTCAGGTAGTGAGAGAAGTTGCGGAACTTGCAAGCAGAGAGGTGCCAGACAAACTCCGCTCCAACAGCAATGAGAACGACTCCGTCTTTTTTCTTCAGGCGGGGGATGATGGGACTCTGAAACTTTGGGTAGGTGCCGGGGACGGGTTGCCAAACTTAGCCGCGATTCGCGCGCGCAAGTTCATTTCCGACGTTCCCGACGACTTGAATGTCAGAGGATTCAATCATCCCTTTCGAGTAGCATCGGTACGGCTCGATGATGGGAGCCATATCTATCTCGGACTTTCGGAACGAGATGAATTACGTGTACTAAAAAATCTTCGTTTCCGTTTTTTCTTCCTTTGGCTGCTTATCGTGCTGTTCGGTTCCGCAATTGTCTTCTTCGTGACAAGACGAATGCTGAACCATGTTCGCGAGATCACAGAAGCCGCATCCAGGATCGGGCAATCTGATTTGAGTAGCAGGGTTCCGACCGGCAAACGTAACGACGAAGTAGGGCACCTCGCGCTGACGCTCAACCACATGTTGGACCGGATAGAAAGCTCGATGCATCAACTGCATACCATCACTGAGTCCCTTGCCCACGATCTTCGTAGCCCGTTGACGGCAATTCGGGGAAAGCTGGAGATCGTTCTATCGGGCGATTTCAAGGTCGAGCAAAGTGAGCCAATCGTCTCGGCCATCGATGAACTGGATCGACTAACGGAATTCCTCAATACTTCACTTGATGTTGCTGAGGCGAAAGCTGACGCGCTTAGGCTTTCGCTCACAGAAGTCGATCTTGATGAACTGATTCGAGTCATGATTGATCTGTACGAGCCTTGCATGTCAGAGAAAGGGCTTCGAATGAATTTGCGCAGTTCTGGTCCCGTCACTGTACTGGCAGACGCCGCTCTTCTGCATCGAGTGATCGCAAACCTTCTCGATAACGAACTTAACCACTTGCCCGCGTCATGCACTGTCTCCATAAAACTTGGCGCAAGCGAGGACGCTGCGGCGCTGATTGTGGAGGATGATGGTCCGGGATTTGCTTCGGAGATTGGCCTCCACATGTTCGAGCAGAGGGTGAAAGGAAGAGACTCCAAAGGGCATGGCCTTGGGCTTGCATTTGTTGAAGCCGTAGTGCGCGCTCACGGAGGAAGTGTGACGGCGTCGAACCGTCCAGAAGGAGGGGCATTGCTGTCGATTTCCTGGCCTCGTGAGACCGGAGAGAAGATCGAAGCTCCTCACTCTTTGACACTGGTCAACAGGTAAGCCCTTGCACAAGATCGGTGTGACCTACTTTCTAGTCATGTTGCTGGTGAGCTTCTGGATGAGCAATCGGCTTCGCGCGGACTACGCACAATCCGTCGCTCTCCTTCACCGCTGCCGGGAACAAATTCGAGCTGGCGATTGCCGTCGCGGCCTTTGGCCTGAACCCTTGAGAGGGCATTCGTTGGCATCGTCGGCCCTCTGATCGAAGTGTCGGCTCTAATTGGCCTCGTGAATGTGGCGATTTGGATACGGCGCACAACGTCGGCCAATCTGCATCCTCGTTTGAGGTACATCCGATTGAGGACGGTCCGCAGGTGGTGGATCTCAGTTCAGTTTTTCGCGGAACTGTCGCTCAGGGGCGAGATCTCGCGGGGATGCTCTTCATGAAGTTTGTGGTGTAGCTCGTCAGCTTTCGCTCTGGCCTTGTCTACAGCCTTCATGCCGGCAGCGGGGATCTTGTAGATCCGGCGGCTGTGCCCTCCGACATTTGTGAGGACAGACTTCAACAGACCGCTGCGTTCTAAGCCGATATGCGATTTCTTGCTATGTTGCTCCGGTCGCTCTCCAGCTGGGGGTAATTTGCAGCTCGGTAGTCTTTTAATCCTTGAGGTCTTGCGCCATCGTTGCAAGGGCTCGGCGGCGGGCGGCTCCGCTGGGGTCAACGGAGCTTGTTTCGTGGGTGGGTCCACACGCGTGCCCGTTTATCACTGGGCGCTGCCGGAAGACCTTGAACCGCTTCGCAGTGCAGTGCGATCGATAGTCGCAGGCAGCAGAGATGTGGCCCTCTTCCAGACCGCGGTCCAGGTGGTGCATCTGGTAGAAGTGGCAGAGCAGATGGGTGAGACCTCAAAGATGGGCGTTCTCATCCACGAAGCCGCGGCGCGGGCGAACGATCTTCTCAACGCGAAACGGAACCACGGCTGAGGGGGCTGCGATGCCGCGGCATGAGGACAGCTTGCCCGCATCATCGCGCGAATCAGCTTTGTCCGGCAGGTATCTGTTTCCCCGTTCACGGGGAGGGCGTAAGACGGCCCGGAGCGGAGACGGCAGCGATGTGGCGGCTCTCCGTCATGCGACTCCAGATCTCTTCAAAGCGGGAGTTGTCGTGTGACGCGGACCACTTCGGGTCGGTTGCGATGGAGATCAGGAACGGCGAACGCGACATGTAAGCCTTGTCCAGCCACGCATACGTGTTGTCGCCGTCGTTGAGCCCGAGATACACGAGCGCAATGAGGTACGGATCCACAAAGGTGATTTCTGACTCCTGTTCCAGGCGCTTCACCGTCGCGAGTGCCGCCTGCCGGTCGCCGGACGCTGCCTCGGTGTAGCCAATCTCTGCTGTGATCATTGGCGGCTCAAAGCCGTTCACCGCTTTAAAGCGCTTGAGCACTTCCAGCGCCTCGTCATAGTGGCCCTCGAGCGCCAGCGACCGGCCAAGTCCCCAGTAGGTGATTGCAGCCTGCGGATCACTGGCGATTGCCTCGCGATAGTAGCGAATGGAATCCTTATATCGACCTCCGTAGTAGGAGACGGAGCCAAGCTCGTTAATCAACGACGTTTAGTGTGGATCGAACTCCAGCATGCGATGAAGATCTTCTTCCGCGTGTCGCATGTGTCCGGTCGCCCAGCAGATGCAGATGCGCGGTGCAGCTCAGCGCGCGGATCGCGCTTCTCGCGCATCGGCCGCCGCTAATTCGCTCTCTGCGGCCGCATAGTCCCAATCGTAGACCAGGTGAATCAAACCGAGCGTGCCATGCGCCTCGTGTAGGGATGGGTCGATTGCCAAAGCCCGCTCGGCGTACTGGCGTGCGAGCGGCATGTGATCGCGTGCAGGCTCGTAGTAGAGAATCGCTCAAGCAACACCCGCCAATGAGGTTCGTGGCCCTGGCATTTGTCTGGGCTTCGGTTCTGTTGATTCCAACATTCGTTCCGGCACAGGATTGGCGAGTGCAAGTCGGCGCCCAAAGTGAGGACAAGGCACTGCAGGTTATCGCTTTCCTGCCGAATGAGCTGTGGATTCATGCCGGCGACTCGATAGCTTTTAAAGTCGCAACCGACGAACCGCACACGGTGACGTTTCTGACGCCAAAGCAGGTGCTCCCGCCCTTCTCGGTCGGCCGTCCAGGAACAACTCCGAGCGGCGGCGCGGAAGATGGATCGAGCTGTGTGAATAGCGGCCCGCTGACAAACGGGCAAAGCTACTCGGTGACGTTTCCGGAGCCCGGAAATTACAAGCTCGTCTGCCTGTTCCATCAAAACCATACCGCCGTGATCCACGTTCTTGATGTCTCAGCGCAGCTTCCTCACGAGCAGGCATTCTACAGCGCTGAAGCCGCAGACATGCAGAGGGATCTGCTCTCTTCCGCCGGCAACATGATGGTTCATGACATGGGCAGCTCCCGGAGGGGGTGGCCGCGGGAACGGGCGCGATCGTCGCGACGGGCGGCGGTTCCGATACGTTGTCCATAGTGCGTTTCATGCATCCAGACAAGATTGTGCATGTCAGAGAGACCGTGGAACGGACAAACGACGATCCGATCACGCCGCATACGATCACATTCGGGGCTGAGCCGGCAGACCCCATGCCCCTTCTACGAACGTAACCGTGGATCCGGACGGAGCGCTGCACGCTACGGTAAGTTCGCCGAAAGACAATGTGCACTCGGGCTTTATCGCTGCAGCTCCACAGAACCAGATCGGTTTACCGCAACCACCGGTGAGCATAACTCGGTTCCGTGTGACATTCACGCGGCCGGGCATTTTCGAGTACAAATGCGTGCTGCATGACAACCTGGGGATGCTCGGCAGAGTGATCGTTCTGCCGTGAGCAAGGGGCGATTTCCGCTGCCAGCAGGCTTCCCCACGAAGACGTGGCAACGTGTCTTTCAGTCCCGACCGCGATGACCTTCCGCCCGGACGACAAGCTGTACGTCTCGAACTTCGGAGCAGCGCCGGCAGGGTGGGGTCAGATTGTACGGATCACGATCTGGTAAGCAGCGACACGTTTTGAACGGTGAGGGAGGCGCAACCGATAGCGAATCCGGTGCGCCTCGCCCCTTTTTTCACGGAGACTCTGACAGATCGGGCCAGTGCGCTCGAATGCGCTCGATGACATCCAGTGGATTCACCGGAGATTGGGTGTCGACGTCGATCACTGGGGACAGCCCGACGGGACGATCGAATTCCTCCAGCAACTCCGCGGATAGCGTCTTCATCGAGTGCGCCGGATGATGACGAGCCGTTGTTGCACGTTCTCGAAAACGCCGCGCCGCCTCCTCGGGTGTGCAGTGGCAGTAGACCTCGAGCTTCCGCCCCTCGAGCGAGGTAAAGCGTTCGCGCTCGTGAGGGTCCTTGGGACGGAAGTTCGCTTCGAGGATGACCTCGGGGCAGTAGGGCGCAAGCGACCACAACAAGTCGATGGCAGCGCGGCTCAGCAGACTGGAGAGCGTGGCGGCCGAACCAACGTTGCCGCTGAGATGACTCCCGAGGGAATCGAACAGAGACTCCTTGATGGTGTCTTTCGTGAGGAGCGGGAATCCGAGGATTTGCGCCAGGGCAGAAGCCAATGTGCTTTTGCCGCACGCCGGCGCGCCGCTCACCATGATGATGGAGCGAATGGCGGAGCGCTCCGCCGATCCCGCCGCGCGGCTCACTTGTTGTAGTTCAAGGTGAGTTCCGCTCCCTTGCCGCTATCCGGAATCGTAGCCAGCATCGCTCGCCGCTGCGCGTTGTAGGTGGCCAGTGTTCCGTCGCCGCCCTCAGCCTTGGTGGAGGGTCCGCCATAGACCTCGATGTGCAGAGCCTTCCACCACGGCGTAAAGCTACCCTCGCGCGGTGCGGCTTTTACCGTTACAGTGTCCCCGCTCACCGTGCAGGAGAACTCCTCCCGCATGTATTCGCCTTTTTTGTAATTCAGAGAGACGCCGTCGTCGAGATAGACCGAGCCCGCGCAGGGCCGCGTGCCACTCTCGTTGGCGCCGCTCTGCTTTGGAGCGCCCGCGGCGGTGTTGGGTAAAGCGCCCGCGGCGGTGTTGGGTAAGTAGACGCGCAACGTCAGTGGTCCCTGCGGCGTCTCTTTCGTGCTCTGTGTCAGCGGCTGGATGGGCAGAATCGCGCCCTCGCGCACGTAGACCGGCAACACGTCGACACTTGGCGTAACGTGCAGCGGCGCCATTAGCCGAGCCATCTCTTCCTTTGCCGCAGGCTGCTCCAGGTCGCGGCTGCTCATCTTGGGCAGGGGCGGCAGTTTCACGCCGGTCCAGTAGTCGTACCAGGTGACCGGTGGCAGCTGGACGAAATAATCGTCCAGCTCATCCGGATACGGCGCAGGAGCGACCAGGATGTCTGGGCCAAAGAGAAATTCACTTGCCGCGTCCAGATCCATAGGGTGCTTGTCCGCCGTGGCATCGGGGAAGTCGACGAAGATCGGCCGGACGATCGGCACGCCCGTCCGCGTCATCGCCTCGGTCGTCGTGTAGAGATACGGCATCAGCCGGTAGCGCTCTTCTATGAAGCGGCGGCGGATGTTCTCCTGGGCCACGCCATGGACCCACGGCTCCTGATACGCAGTGCCCTTTGCGGTGTGATCGCGGTCAATGGGTTGGAAGGCTGCGATCTCCAGCCACTTCGTCAGCAGGTCCGGCTGCGGCGTGCCGGCGAATCCGCCCACGTCTGCGCCCACCATCGCAAAGCCGCTCAGTCCCAGATTCTCGATCATCGGCGTCGTCATGCGCAGATGGTTCCAGGTGCTCGAGTTGTCGCCGGTCCACGTAGCCGCGTAGCGATGGCCGCCCGCATAGCTGGCGCGCGTCATCACGAAGGGCCGGATATTCGGTGCGAGTGCCACCATTCCATCGTGAGTTCCTCGCGTATTCTCCATGCCGTACACGTTATGGATCTCAAGGTGCGTGGCAGTGCGCTTCTGGAAGCCCGGCTCATCAATGCGATGCTGCACATCGTCCGGCATGGTCTTCGATGGAACCAGGAAGACCGCGGGCTCGTTCATATCGTTCCAGAAGCCGCCAACACCATCCTTCATAAAGGTCGAGAAGAGTGTGCCCCACCAGTCACGCGTGCTCGCCTGGGTGAAGTCAGGAAAGACAGAAGGCCCCGGCCACACGACACCTACATATGTCGAGCCATCCGGCATCTTCACGAAACGGTCGCCCGCAACTCCTGTGTCGTATGGCTTGTAGCCCGCGTTCGGAAGCTTAGCCACGTGCAAGTCTACGATTGGAATGGTCGTGAAATGCTCGGCTGCAAGATCCTTCACCATCTGCTCAAAGTGCGGAAAGCGCTCAGGGTCCACCGTGAACGGCCGGTTGTCCTGCTGGTAGTCGATGTCCAGCCAGATCACGTCGGCGGGGATATGGTCCGCGCGCAGATGCTTTGCGATGTTGCGCACCTCGGATTCGGGATAGTAGCTATAGCGAGACTGCTGGAATCCGAGCGACCACTTCGGGGGCAGCGGGGTGTGCCCGACCAGCCAAGTCCAACTGCTCAGTACCTGCTTCGGGTCTGGACCATAAAGGATGTAGTAGTCGAGTGGACCGTTGGGCGCAGTGAAGCTCCACGCATCGCGGGCGACCTTGTTGAACTCCCAGCTCGTGCGCCAGGTGTTGTCCAGAAATAGCCCCGCTGCGCGGCCCTCATTCATCGTGAGCACGAAAGGAATCGACTTATAAATAGGATCGGTCGACTCCTGAAAGCCGAACTGGTCGGTGTTCCACATGGTGAAGGCTTCATTGCGGCGGTCGAGCGGCCCGGTCTTGTCGCCCAGCGCGAAGTAGTGCTCGTCCGGCGGCGAGACCTTGGTGACACGAAAGCCCTTACCCCCTCGTTCGCCCTCGTAATATTCGACCGGCCGCCCCGCCTCATCCTGGTCGATCACGTGGCCCTCAAGATCAGTGACCTTCAGCGCCATGCTGGCGCGGTCCACGCTGACAATGAGCTTCGCCGTCCTGAAGCCGACTGCCTCGCCGCTATTAGCCGCCGTCACGGTTACCTTTGCCGTTCGCGCCTCCGGCAGCACGGCCCAGGAGGCGTCCTCCGGCAGCGCGCCTTCCGGCCCTACCCGCACGCGCAGCACATCGTCGCGCAATGCGGTGATCTGCATGACCGCGCTTCCGTTATGCAACTCCATGCCGTTGTCCAAAGCCTTGCTCGCGGTTACGCGATCGAGCGCGAGTATGGGGCGAGCTGCTTCCCGAGTCGCAGCATGGGCCAGCATCACGCCCGGCAGCAGAAGTGCAGCGGCAGGAAGCGTGAGCAATGAACGGCGATGGGAAGCGGCAGAGCAGGGAAGGGTCAAGGGGTTAGTCCTCACGCATGGAATCAGGTTGCGGCGAAGCAGCGGAAACCGCACTTACTGTACCGCGCTAGCTCCACTTTCAGGAAATCCACTTTAGCGATCAGCAGGCGGCCCTACATAAGGCTCATGCAGCTCACTGTGATGTCCGCGTTCCGCGTCCTTTCCTTCGAGGGTGTCCGCATAACGTTCCACCCAGAGCGAAGGTACGGCATAAAGGAGGGCTACCAGAAAGGTCAGACCCAGCGAGATGCTGGTGCGATAGAACGCGATGGGGATTGCAACCGCATAAATACCGATTGAGATCAGATTCTTGCGCTGCGCTGCACGACGCAACAGGAGCCACTCTTCTTCAGAGACTCCCTGGCGGGCAATCACACGGTCCAGTACGAAGAATGCCGCCCCGGCAACGAGCATGGTGCCTGCGTAAACCGCGGTAGGGAAGGGGCTGAGGCGCGTGCTCTCCATCCATTCCGTAGAGAAGGGAATCAGTGACATGAAGAACAGCAACGCGACGTTCGCCCACAGGATCGGCACGTCGACGTGCTTTACGCGGTGGAAGAGGTGGTGATGATTGATCCAGTACACCGCGATGTAGAAGTAGCTGATGACGTAGCTCACGAAGATGGGCCACTCGTGTGCGAGCGAGCCGGAATCTGCGCTTGCCGGCACCTTCAGTTCCAGCACCATGATGGTCAGGATGATGGCGATCACGCCATCGGAGAATGCCTCCAGGCGCCCCGACGACAATGGTTCGTCGCCCACCAACCGGTGTCTCGCTTTGCTACGGGTCATGCCCGCCAGTAAAACATCTTTTCGACTAGGGGTGAGGACGAAGTTCCGCGTGGCCATGGCAGCGAAACCTCACCGGATTCGTCGTTCGTCCCGCTCCACCCATGGGTCGTCCCATATGCCGGGAAAATAAGCTGTGATTTTGCATCTAGGGCTTCCAGGTGAGGGCTACAATTTGCGCGGGTCCTCTCTCAAGGGAGGCTCGTATGCGCTCCGTAATTCTCATCCTCTTGGCGGCCGGGCTCGGCCTCCAGTGCGTCGTCGCGTCGTCGGGGTTCCAGTTTCAACACGGCCGAAGACAGATGCCCTCCACCACAACGCAAAACCAGCCCCAGTCGCCTGGGACCGTTGTCGGCAACTCGCCGGACGCAGAGATTCCGGACTCGATGGAGCGGAAGCGGCTGGCGATGTACAGCCGAGAACGACAAGCTCAGGCCATGAGCGATGCCCGCCTGTTGGCGGAGCGTTCCAGGGAACTGGAGGCCGAACTCGAGCAGTCAAATGGCGACACCCTGCCTGCCACCGTATTCAAGAAGGCCGATGAAATCATCAAGCTGGCCAAGAGTGTGAAAAGCAAGATGCGGCCCGCTTATTAAGCGGACGAGGTCGCCGCTGCGGAAGAGACAACCGCATCGGTCACTAGCGCTATGCAAGTCTCAAGCGGCGGATCTGCGCCCCTGTTCGTACGCAAAATTCATCAGGTCGGCAATCTCTTCAGCGACTCCGCGATCGTTATAGATCGCGCATTCTTCCACGCCGTCGGGCCCTACAACCGTATATCCGACCTCTTTGCCGCACCCGCTGCAGCCCCGGCTATCAATTTCTACGGTGTACATCTGCGCTTCTTCTTTCGCTTCTTCTATGGTGTAGATCTTCGCTACGCTTCCCATACTCCCTCACTCAATTAGGTTTTGAGGAGAACATGCTACGAAGGCCCGGTACCGCCTCAATGGTTGCCTCTGTCCAGCTATTTGGAGGCGTCTACCTCAATCCAAAGTTGCATAGGGCTGAAATCCGCTGGACGAAATTTTCGATTGAGGTCGCACACAGGTTGTCTGATGCAATGGGCGTGGAAGAGCTGAATTGCATCTGATGCGTTGAGAAACTCGCATGGCGGTTGGCCGGCACCGGTAGAGGAAGCAACAATTCGCAGCGTCTGGACGCATTGCCCTGGAGCCGCTGGCACACGCGCCCGGTCGTTGCGCTCGGCATTACCTGGCTTCTCGACGGACTGGAAGGCAGCCTCGGCGGGTCTTTGGCCGGCGCCCTGAGGTCCCACGAAGGGCTTTCTCTTACCGATGCGCAGCTTGGCCTCAGTTCCTCTGTCTATCTCGCTGGTGCGGTGCTGGGGTCGATCGTTTTCGGCGCGCTCGCAGACCGCTTTGGGCGGCGAAAGCTTTTCTTCTTGACCTTGCTCGGATATCTGGCTCCGGAGGCTGCATGGCGACATTCGCCTTTTGTTTGCTTTTCCTCAGGCGCTTCGCCTAAGCTGCGCTTGTGCGGACTCATTCCCAGAAGACTGACCTGCCGGTGACGGCAAGATGATCAGCTATGCCAGCCGGCTGCGTGAAGAGCTCAGTCTTCGCGCGCTTCACTGGGCCACGCGCAATGACCTTTCGCACGAGTGCACCATCGGAGATCTGCCGTCGGTCTTGTTTCGCGAAACCGACGATGCGACTCATGGAAATTTCCACCCCGCCTCGTACAAATGCATCCGCAGAAGGCCGGAATGGAATCGCCGGCTTGCGAAGTCGCACACCTCCGCACGGCGCAACCTGCCAAGTCACGACTCCGGGCGAAGCGAATTGGACACCGCGGCCAGTTCCGATGCGCTGCTCATGAACATCTTTTGTCACCCGCAGGCCTTCGCCGCCGGCAGCTCTCTGCGTCTCCTGCTGGCTACTGAAGCGCCGGAGCGCCTCCAGTTCGGCTGCAAGCCGCGGATACCACTGATCGCAAATCACGTCGAGCGCACAGAGATGGATCTCCGCATCGGAGATCTATCCATCGAGGCGAAATTGACGGAGGCCGAATTTCAGCGTGCTCCCCGTCCTCGCGTCGAGCGATATCGCGACTTCTCCCACGTATTCGATGTGGATGCGTTGCCGCAGACGGCCGAAGCGTACCTTCACTACCAGCTGATTCGCGGTGTTCTCTGTGCCTTTGCAGAGGCAGGGGCACGGTATTGCGTCATCTGCGATGCCCGCCGCCCCGACCTGATCGATGCCTGGTTCAGTGTGGCCACCGCCGTCAAACTCGCTTCGCTTCGCTCGCGTCTGCAATTGGCCACCTGGCAGGAGATCGCGGCAACGCTGCCAAAATCGATGAGAGCGTGGCTGGCAGACAAGTACGGCATCGAGCCTTCTTGAATCAAGTTTCCCAGAGATGTTCAGGCTGCCCGTTCAAAAAACCTGCGACTCATCATCTCCTCGCAGATATGGAGCCTGACCATTATTAGGAGAATTGGATGAAGGGAATTCAGG
>Ga0210396_10006260_pt1 | contig 11424 bp, 3 predicted proteins | sample IncBWH17OmetaG_FD_155466 | JGI IMG/M metagenome (GOLD analysis project Ga0210396, IMG submission 155466) | Forest soil microbial communities from Barre Woods Harvard Forest LTER site, Petersham, Massachusetts, United States - Inc-BW-H-17-O ...
GGTGACTAATCAACTCACCGATATTGCGTGGCACGATCTGCCAGCAAAGACCGAAACGGTCTGTAAGCCAGCCGCAGGCCATGGGCTTGCCGCCTTGGATCAACTTGCCCCAGTAGCTGTCAATCTCCTCCTGGGAGTCGCAGCGGACAAAGAACGAGAAGGCGGGGTTGAGCTGATGAGCGGGACCGCCGTTGAGAAAGACCATCTCCTGACCTTCGAGCTCGATCGTGATCGTGGCGATCTTACCCACGGGCCATGGACCGACACCCTTCGAACGCAGCTCGTCGATCCTGCGCGCGTGCGGAAAGACGCTGAGATAGAATTCGGCGGCTTCTTCGGCATTGTCATTGAACCAGAGGAAGGGCGCAAGTTTGTTCATGGCTGGCATGGTAGCAGTCAGAACCCCCCAATCGGCAACCCGGATTTCTCCTTAGGAACCCTCGGCGTCCGATCGCCGCGTTTTATCCGGCGTCTCTCCCGAAACCCCGCGTCGATGGCGCTATCCACAATTTGAAAGGCGTCGACCCTCACTGAACATCTTCTTCCACCAGAGGATCCAACAGTTCTCCGTTCGGACCGGTGTAGAACATCTCCTTAGCCTTAACTTCCATTCGCAGGATGCTTCGGAGGGCTTTCTTTCCTTCACGTGTCTTTGCCGTATGACGGGGATCTTTAGTCGCCGCAAGGTCGATAAGCTCTGCGCTGTTTCCCTTAAAGTTGATCTCGAGAAAATCATAGCGGCGGCCAATGCGCGGCAGTTGCACTTCCGTGAGAAGGACACGCTTACCTGAGGCGCGTAGTTTACGCACTAACTCAGGTGTCAGCTCGGCATAGTGCAAGGTGGTCTCCACGCCCTGCATCCCGGCTGATATGAGTTTCTCCAGTAGGTTGTCGTACACGCGGCCGAGGCGCCAGCGGTCGTTCGGGCTGACATTGCCCCACTTTGTATCGTCTCCCAACTCTTCAGCTCTTGCCGCCTTAGCGACCTTTTCCAGTCTCTTGGCTTGCTTGGGAGTGAGATCCACTTGCAGCCCACCTTTGTCGGTGCCCTTGTCCACAACGCCTTCATCGCCCTTCGATGATGTTTGGCGGCTCTTATCTGGAACAGTGGCGCCCTTCTTCTTGCTTTTCAGTGCGGCATCGGTCTCCGCTTCCACCCTGGGGCCCACGGAGGCGCCACGCTCACAAGGATTCCAGCAACGATCCCAAATGGTGGTGTTGCGTTCTCGCTTATACGTGATCTTGCCGTCAGACACCTTGATTTCTGCATCGAATCTGGCATCGTCCGGCTCGCGAACGTTGGCTGGGTCCTGGGCAACGTCGGTCAATTCGGCTACCTCGTGTTCAGCCGTCTCGCGGGAGATGTGCAATCTCTCAGCCGAGGCATCGACCGCCTTTTTCACGCTGGGATCGGTAATCTTTTCCGGAGGCTTACGTTTCGGAGCAGGCTCGCGACGTTCGTTCGCGCCAGCCCCAGGCTTTGTCGGTTCAACAGCCTTCTTTCCCGCGCCACGGCCCTTCGGACCGGCTTCATGAATAGCTTCGTGGAGGCTCCTCATGACCTCTTCGGTAGGCAGGAACATGGCCGCGACTTGTCCACAGGACTCGCAACTTCCGCTCAAGCACTCCACAGCCGACTCGCCCAGCGGAATGATTGGAAGCACCAGTTCGGCCGCTTGTTTCAGCGACTCCTTCAGAAGATCCGTCTGGCAGTGGTGCTCTTTTGGATTTTCCGTGCACTTTTCGTATTCGCGGCAAGTAGAGCTGAGACAGGTATAAGGAACGTCCACGCCATATTGCGCTTTGTACATAACGGCGTTGAACAAGCTGATCGTGTCCACAATTTTGGCGCCGGTGTCGATAATAATCGTCCCGATGCCGGCCACAGCTTCAATGACCCCTTTGGAGAACTTGCCTATGCAGTCTCCTATAATTGCCCAAATCTTCGTGCTGTCGTAGACCGACTCGCTGACCTCCCCAACGAAGGGCCTCTGATTCGCGAAGTCGGCGCCGGATAGTTTGAAGTAAATGCCGGGGTAAGCGTCGAGTTCAAAATACAAATAGTTCGAGTAGCTGTACTTCGGGTCTTTTTCGCTCTGATGAATCGATTTGATGGTCTTGCGGTCCCACTTAGTACCGACTTTGGCATAGCTTGGGTTGTTCCAAACCATCTCTTCCAGAGTTTGCCCATGCTCAGGATTGTCTTCGATCTGAGCAACCCTCTTGGGATCGTCTATCACGAGATTTGATCCGCCAGGCAAGAATTTCGACTGCAGAGCCTTTAACGTCTCGATGTCAAGCCATTCCTGCGCCCGCCCTTCAACTGTGGAAACGATGCCGTCTCTACCAGCCTTGAGATATTTCGCGAAGTACTCACGGGCCCAGCTAGCGCCCACAAAGACTGGTTTGCGATGGTCGCCGTCGATAACCGCAGAACCCACTATCGCAATCGCTTCGTCCACGTCGGTTTGGACCTGCTGATCCAGCTCTTTTGACTTGCGTTGCAGAATACTGAAGATACGTTGCTTGCCGGGTTGTTTCTCCAATTCTTTCCAGACGCGCTTATGTATCCACGTAACCAGGTTCTGTTCAGTAACTTGTTCGTAATGCACGGGAGGCGGTCCGCCAATCGGCCTCTGCACGGTGGGATGACAGGAGGTGCACCCTTCCTCTGGTTCCGAGTAGTAGTAGAGTCCCTGATATTCAGGTTCTTGCGAGCCTGATGGCGTAAAAGGAAACGGCGACTGAGTACCGAATCTGTCCGGCTGAGAGAGCACCTGGAAATCCGGCGACGGCTGTCGCCGCACAAAACCGCCCTGCTGGACAGTGTGGGTCAGCTCGTGTGCCAGGAGTTGCAGTCCGGCGTTCGACCCCGGACTATATTGCCCAGACGCGAAAACGATATCGGGGCCAACGGTATAGGCCCTTGCGTGAACAGCGCTTGCTGACTCCGCTGCACTGGCGTCAGTATGAACTCGCACTCTGCTGAAATCTTCGCCGAAACGCGGCTCAAAGAAGGCGCGTGTGGCTGGATCAAGAGCTTGGCCAGGAGAGCGCAGAACTTCGTGCACGACAGCAGGGGCCTCCATGGAAGCGCTTCGCGTGGTTGAGCCAAAACCCGAAATCTGTGGCAAAGCAGGCTTACGTTGCACCGTGCCAAGTTCCTCGTCATCATGTTTATCACTGCATTTCGCGCACGTTCCGCCACAGGAGCACTTACGCTGCACTCCCGGACGCGCGCCTGTATCTGGCGCGCTTGCCGCAGCACGTGGAACGGCCATCCGCATCACGTGTTCCGCCATGCGGTCGGCTTCCTGTTCGTATCTGTCTCCGGGCTCGTTGACTGTCAGCTTGGTTTGCAGAACCGGCCGTGCACTCGGCATCATGTGGAGCATGGCTTGATTGCCCATCGCGCTTTGTAATCCCCCAGAACGGCGCTGTAGCTGTGCGCTCCGAAGCTGGCCGGCAAGACTGATTCCACGAGTCGGCGTAAGAGGGTGCATTTCGCGTCGTCGTTCCGGAGAGTCGGCTGTGCGGCTGATCCCGCTCTTCTGAGGTTTTTCGGTTGTCGGTGCCTGCAGCAACGTTACCTCCTGGTGGTCAGCCCATTCCAATAGCTTTGGAATCGCACCCGTATTGGGATAGTCCGAACTTCAAAAAAGCTTGCAGCGCCCCGATTGATCTGTCTCCAAGGCCGAATCTGATCGGCCGGCCCTACCCGACGTAGTTGTAGGTGTCCCACGCCGGCAGGCTGGCTGGGGTCCTCTGCGGAAGCTGAAGTCCCGTTGTCAGGATGTTGCCGGTGATCGCAGCCACCGCCGCGTTGTCAGCCGAAGACGTTCCGTCGGGCACATAGATTTGCAGACTGTTCGCCGGTTTCAGATTGGAGTTGGCGATGAGGTTTCCAGTTACCGTACTGGCCTGGACCATCAAGGAAGCCGTGTAGTACGTTGCCGTGTTTCTCATCCTGTTGCACGTGAGAGTAAGAACTCCAAATGTGGTTTCGGTGTTGGGGCCAGGACTTCCGCCAAGAGCCGAGACGATTGCGGCCAGATCGACAACCATTAAAGCCCAGAGGCTCAGACCGCCGGCGACAAACGCATCGACATTGTTGTTGGAGAACTGGACGCTGAAGTTCAGGTTTAGGTCTGGCGCGCGAGAGATGACGCCGACCGCAGACACGGGAACCCGCGCGAGGAGACTCGAGATATTTGCCGCCAATGGTTGTTGCGTCTCGAGTTTCACTGATGTGAGCGGCGCGGAGGCGGGCGAAGGCGCTCCAGTAGGTTGCGATTGAGCGGATGCCGCGCCGGTCGCCCTGGCGGTGAGCGCCCGCGTAGACACGCGCTTGCCTGCAGTGGCCGCCGGCGCCGGCTTCGACGCTTGGGCAACCGCCGCTGCCGGCTTTGCCTCTTCGGCAACTGCAGCTGGAACCAGCGAGATCTGCTTGACCGAAGTGAGGATGTTCTTGTTTGCCAGCGCGGAAGATGTTCCTGCCGCACCCTCCACGGTTCCGGTGAGGCCGGTGGGGGACACGGGACGAGTCACGACGGGCGCAGCGGAGAGAACGACATGGCGCGACGCCTGAAATGAAGCCGGACGTGGATAAGCGGTTGCGATTGTCATGGCGCGCTGGACCGTCGGATCGTTCAGGGCCTGGGCTCTGATGTCGTTCGCCGCGAACTCGGCCTGGCCCGCAAGTGAAGCAATGAGCGGCAGAATGGTAAAGCCTGTAGCGCAGGACGCCACGATGTTCCTTTCAAAGTTGGCCAGACCCACTGCAGTTGCGATCATCACCGGAAATGTCAGGTATTTGAAGCTATTTCCCGAGAAGACGATATTATCCAGCGACGATGGAACGATGGTCGCGCCCGTGAAACCTGTCTGGTTGTCTCCGGGCGAAGCCGGGGTTGCATTCAGGCTGTCAGCCTGAATGTAGCCCGCAGTCAATGCATAGGAAAGAGAAGCTCCCGCGCTGCCCGCCAGCGTGGTCACGGCCGCCGGCCCAGTAAACACGTTGTCAGTGATTCTCATGTCGGCGCAATCTGAACCCACGAAAATTCCAGCGGCAAAGAAGATCTCGTGGATCTGCATTGCCGGATAGCTGAATGTGCACCCGTCAATGGTCAGGCCGCTGCAACCGGAGACCATCAGTCCGACCGAACCCACAAGGCTCAGGAGCAATCCCTCACCGATACTTTCAAGTGCGGCCCCACTCAATCCTGCCAGGGTGCTGCCTTCCTGGAAGACTGTGATCATCGGCATCGCAAAAGTCAGTCCGCGCAGCGTGATGTTATTCGCACCATTGATCTGAAACAACCCCGTGACGAATTGTGCGAGCTTTTGCGATTGGGCAACGATTGAGGCACCGTTGCAAGCCTCGATGGTGATGTTCGATTGTTCAGGCCCAAACGTCAGCGGCTGGGTGAGCGGGTAAATGCCCGGCCGCAGGCATATCTTTACCGGATCTCCGAATAGAGCAGCCTGCGCTGCGGTCGCGTTGCTTCCGGTGGTCGGATCGGGCTCCGTGCCCCCGCTCAGTTGGGCGATTCCCGCGGCCGGAAATGCGGCGGGCGCCGTAACTGGCAGGCTGGCCACGATCTCGTAGTTGAAGCTGTTTTGAATCGTCGAGAACAGCGTCGCCATGGTTACGCCCTGCATGGTCTTTTGCCAGGTAACGGTCAGATCGAAGGTAGGAGGTTGCACTGTCTGGTCGAGATTGAAGACTGCCGCTTCGGTTAAGTTCCCATCTGCACCCGGATTTCTTGCCTGCAGCGTGAATGCGAGGTTCTGCGAAGTGGTGTCCAAGACATTTCCTGTAGCGCTGGCATTCGTCGCGCCCCCGCTGAACGCGACGGACTGGTTGTTACCAGGCAGCGTCTTGGTGTTGACCGAGCCAACGAGAATGTGGGCCAGGCCATCGTTGGGTCCTCCCTCCTCATCGCCGATTACAGCCTCGATTCCGGTGTCTCCAGAGGCTACGGTCAGACCGGTATAGGTGTCGATCTCGGTGACGATCAGATCGAATGCAGGCGGAGATGCATTGAGTTGAAGGTTTGCAATCTCGACCGTGATGTTATTTCCCGGCGCTCCGGGATTGGCGGCATAGACCACCATGGTTGGCCGAGAGGCCTGGTTCACGTAGCTCTGCAGTGTTTTGCCAGCCGGAAGGTCCTGCGGGCTCACGAAGAATTGGCAGCAGCCCTGCTGCCTTTTCGACAAACCGACAAGATTGCAGAACTGGTTGCGGCAGTCCGAAACCAGCTTCCCCTGTCGCTCATTCCAGGCGATGACTCCCAATGGGCAGGCCCAGAGCCGCGGGCCCGCAGGTGGCTGCGCGAACTGCTGATACCGTTCTGGATACACGCTCTGTGGTGTCGCAGGTCGCACGGCAAACTGCCAGTAGTCGCCCAAATGAAATGACTGGCCGGTCTCAAGGGTGACCTGCACACCGGTGTCGCCAAGAGCGATTGGAACACCCGGCGTGAACACCACCTGGTTCTGCCACACGCGCAGGAAAAGCGGAGCCGGAGGCGACAGGGTCGATTCCAGATACTCGAGCGGTAATGCTACTCCGTCAGGCAGGGTGATCGACTGTGTGTCCCGGTTGTAGCTCTTGTTGAGCGTTACGGGAAAACCGCTCAGCGCTGCGACATAGCCTCCGTTGGCAAGCTCTGAGGCTGCGCGAAGAACCTCGACAGTCTGCCCCGAGACCGGCTGATGGTTGGTATCCACTGGAGCCGACGCAAGCTTGAGGGTAACTGGATCGTTATTCGTAACGCTGATGCGATAGAGAAACGACGCGTTATCGAATCCCCATAGAAAAGTAGGGTTGCCGCTAATCGGATCGATTGCCGAAATTTGTACACGAATGAGTTGATTGTCGGGTTCGAGATATCCTCCTTGTGCCTGCGGCTGGCAGGGTGTCGACTGCCCCTGATTCGAAAAGCTGACTAGCAATGTGTCCTGCGACTGGAGTTGCATCGTCGAGGAATTGAAGTAGAGTCCCTGCGAAGCCCATTGCGCCTCTGCGGAATCCAGGCCAGTCATGCAATCGGAACCCTGGCAACCGACGCGCACGATGTGCTGCAGCAGGCGCGTCCGCGCAGCCGTGTCTGGGCCGCCCAGAGCCACGTCGGCCAGGTCAGGATCTTCGACCGCGCTCACCTCCTGCTCGCGCAAATAGAGATAGACGAACTCGTCGGCGGAGCGCCCAAAGCCTGCGCGGTTGCCAGGAAAGACCGGGGCAGGCGAAGCGGGAGATACCCAGTCCACTGAATCGTCGCTCAGATCTTCTGGATCGGGCGAATCGCTCGAATTGAGCCAGTCGGGCTGGCTGCTGTAATCCACGGCCTCAGAAAGGTTGGCGCGGATGCCGCCCACATACATCGTGCCGCTGCCAACGGAGAAATCGTAGGGAATCGAGGGATTGGGCAGAATGATCTGGTAGCCATTGTCGGGAGTTCCGCATGGGCCGATGATGTCCAGCGTCTCAAGCCGCTGCTCTTCGCCGGTGATCGATTCCGCTTCGTTCCAGTCCGCTTCCAGCGTTACGCGTCCCTGCTGCATGACTACCGAGCGATAATGCTGCCGCGGATCGTAGGTAACTCTCGCTCTATCGCTTCCCATAACTCCTCCTTGCAACCTGTATCAACGATGTTTCCAGCTCCGGTGCAGAGTCATTCTTGAAGCTCGTTAAGTTACATGGATCAAAACAGGATTCAGCCCAAGCGGCATATATTCCTGGTATTTGATCAGGAGGCTTCGTTCCTTGACCGGGTTCTGTTGCGATGCAAAAGCGCCCATCTCGGAACCATCGGTCGATCCCTGTGAAATGGTTGCGCCTTGTGCTCCGCTGATAATCGCGTTGTCGACGTTCTCGAGCAATTGCGAGTATCCTGGCTGACCATAATCGCGCGACGTGAAAAGCAGCGATGCGGCCGGAATCTGAACGCTCTCGTACTGCCGCGGAATCACGCTGCCGCTCGACCAGGCGCTGAATCGCACGCATCCGTTCTGGGTATTGTCCACCACAAACACGTCGTCGAGGATGCATTCGCTGGCTTGCAGCTCGTGCACATAGGCGTGGCCCATGACCGTGCATCGGCTCAGCGTGGTCGTGCCCGTAATAAACGACAAAGCCAGGTCGGGCAGTTCAGGCCCGAAGGTCTGCGCCTGTGTGCTCGGCTCGACGGTAGGTATCGCCTGAATAATGCTGTTGGTCGCCGTCAAGCTCTCCAATTCACCGTCCGCCCGCGTGCGAATCGGTCCGAGAATGCAACGGTCGATCGTCAGTTGCGCTATCTCACCTTCAATCCAAAGGCACGTTGGCTTCAGGTCTCTGCCGTCAATCGATTGAGCAAAAAGGGCTGGGGCTGATTGCACCGCAGCATTGCCTTTTTCCTGAACACTCGTGGCAGTGCCCGGATCGAAAGTACAGCAGGTCAGTGTTACGGTTTCGAATTTCCCGCTCAGCACTACATCGCATCCGCTCACGAGCAGCCCTTCCAGCACCAGGCTGCTACCTTCGGCACCGTTGAAGATCCACTCAATTGATCCACCGCTTCCCGGCGGCCCAAGTCGGATCACCGGCCGAGTCTGATTCTCTGCGGTCACTGTGAGTTGTTGAATATCGAAAACATTGGAAACTGCGGTGTAGGTTAGCGAATCATCGATGCTGAGGGTGCCGGTGGGAGGGATCGATCCAATCGCCGCGATGCCGTTGCCGCCGCCGAGAACAGTCAACACGGGCACGGGATTCGGGTTGGGACTCTGGCCAAGTACACGACGATCGTAAGGGCCAGCTCCCATGGGCGCCGAAAACCCGGAGTGATACGCTACGCTGGTCGGGCCATTCTGAGGATCGAGCACGGAGAAAACTCCTGTCTCGGGGAAGACAATGATCTCGGGCGAGGAGCTAGGCGGAATGGGAAACGTGGAAATTTGAGAAGCGTCGACGAGCTCGTAAAAGCTGCCGGGGAGGGTGAAGATCCCCAGCGAATTCTGGAGCAAGGTAACGCCGTCGGGATCGATGGCCGCGTAAAGCTGGATGGTCTTGGGATCGGCAAGTGCGGCGGTCAGAAGCGGCGTGCTGATCGGTGTCGGAAGCTGCCACTCCTGGGGCGAAATCCATACATCGTAAGGCGGCCGCGAGGAAGCTGCGAATAGTGGAATCTGCCGACCAGTGGGATCGAAGGTGTAGCAGCATCCGTTCTCGACTGGCGTGGTTTGATCCACGCCGAAGCTGATCAGCCGCCAGAGAAACACACCCAGCTTCGGAATGTTGTACCAGCCGGACCGGCCAACACCGGCGCGAAAATCGGCGGTGTGGAAGTATTCGTCAAACGCCGATGGCGGGCGCGGGGAAACTGCGATGCTATTCGGTCCTTGCGCCTGCGATGCACCGTATGCATTGCGTAGATCCGCCCATCCACCAATCGAGCTGTGTGTCCAGTTGCCCGTCAAGCCTTGCGCCAATTCCAGGGTCAGATTGTCGGCGGGCGTGTCGCCGCCTACCGCGATCGCAGGATCCAGATTGTGTCGCGTCCTGCTCAACCGGCGAAAGAACTCGACAACTCGTGCCTCCCATCCAGTAATGTCTGAGGCGATCTCTTCAAGAATGGCCACAGTTCCCTTACGGCGGCGATAGTAAATCGTGTTGTAGACATCGAGCCTCTGACCGCGTGCATCCAGGCTCGGAACGAGATTCGTGGCCAGAAGGTTGCCGATATAGGAGATCACCCAGTTGTCGCAGCTCTCGATCGACTGGTCCTCCCACAAGCGGTCGATACTGCGCCGCACGGTGGCTGCCTGCGCGCCAATGCGGTTGACTAGTTCGCGCAGAGGGCCGTTGGCGTTATAGACATCGGTATCAAGCGTGCGATAGATCGCCGGGATCAGATTCCAGAGCTTGTCGGCGTAATAGATCTCATAGTGGTCGAGATCAGCCATATGCGCCCACCTCCGATGCGATTGTCAGGTTAGGGCTTATCAACTGCAGGAATCGGCCTTCGCCGGGATTCAACTGAAAATCTGAGCCGGTGACCGGAACGCCAGCGACCTGAAGCCCGTGCACAGCAGTTGCGCCGGCCACGCCCAGGCAGGCCTTGTAGATCTGGCTCGCGTAAATCGCCTGCCCGATACGAATTACGTGGGTGCCAAGTAATCCTGCATTCGGATCGATCAATGCGGACGCCGCTGCGGCGACGACGTTTGTGGCCACGTATGTAGAATCGACGACCAGAGTGAGGGTGACGAAGATTGGGACTGGGACGCCAAGGACCACACTTAACGAACGATTCGGATCGGAGGCTCCGGCAAGCGCATTTTCGGCGGCGACAACGGCGTTTGCATCGTCGCCTACATAGACTTTGGTGAGCATTCGTTGCTGTGCAGGGTCCCAGCTGAAATACGCGCGAGCGCGGGCCACGCCGGGGGTCTGCGCGGCGATGGTCTCGTAATCGCTAGCCGAGATTGCGCGCCCAAAGGTAAGAACTGACTGGGGCGCATAGGTCCTGATTTGTTGTGGCGGATCGGGATCGGCTCCGCCGCCGACTTGAACAGGGTTGAGAATCGAGTTGAGACCTGGCCATGACTGCAGGATGACGCTCAACGAGCCAGCGTCGGGAGCATCGGCGCCGCTTCCATAGCGATAATTCGCAACGACGTTGTTGACGCCGGATGGCAGACGCGAACCGTTCACTCCGTCGCCAAAGAGCACGTGAGTCTGGTTTTGTGAATCTTCGCTGGTGACAAAGACCTGTGAGTTCGCAGATTGCCCGTAGAAGCCGGGTACCTCATGCCACTCGACGCCACTCACCCAAACCCGGAGAGTGCTTGAGTAATCATCGCCCGATGTCGAGTCAGAATTCTGAAGGTAGGTCAGCGGGGACTTTTGCAGTACAAACTCCTGCCCGGTGATGATTGTCGCATCGCCGCTTCCCAGGATTTCCCCGGTAACCGTCTGTCCTCGCGTCACCTCAAGAAGATTGAAGAGAATATTGAGTGGCGGAGTCAGATTGCTGGTCGAGTCGCTGAAGTTTGAGAGCGACAGAGCGGCTGGCGGTCCCGAGGCGTAGCTTGCCTCTGCCTCCACGCCGTTGCCATTCGCGTCGCTGATCAGCACGCTTCGTCCGTTCATCGACCACATTGCAGCGGGGATCGGAGTGTTCAGTGTGACCGACGCGATGGCCGGAGCTGTGCTGAAACTCGTAGCCGGCATGCTGATGATTGTTCCCACACTTTTCCACGCGTAGAAAACGAGTGCGGTTGCCCGTTCCGAAGCCGAATCGCTTATGGAGTTGAGCGAAGGCGTGAACTGCAGACTGGTGTGCGGAATGGGAATCGCAATCTCGGCCGGCGAGACCGAAGGGGGCTGGCTGGGGCTTGAGGCATTGGCGTTGGCGTACCATATCGCCTCGCTGT
>Ga0210396_10006261_pt1 | contig 11423 bp, 7 predicted proteins | sample IncBWH17OmetaG_FD_155466 | JGI IMG/M metagenome (GOLD analysis project Ga0210396, IMG submission 155466) | Forest soil microbial communities from Barre Woods Harvard Forest LTER site, Petersham, Massachusetts, United States - Inc-BW-H-17-O ...
AGGGCGGCGCGATCTATGCGCTGTCGGCAGGTTTGCGCGAGGCCATCGCCGGTTCCGGAAAGGCAACCCTGCGCATCGCCTTGCGGCCCGATCTCGAAACCACCGAACTCGTCGCGCGGCTGTCGGCCCCGCGCGGCAAACAATCTTTTTCCAACTGGCTGCGCAAGACAGCGCATCTTTCTCCTGTTGGTATCGGCCTGTTGCAGGAGGCGGCGATGATGTCCGGCCTGTCGCTATCGTCGCTATCGGCCGCGAGCCTTGCAGGATTGATCAACGCCGTGCCGATCGAGCTCAACGGCATCGCGCCGATCGCGCGGGCGATTTCGACGGCAGGCGGAATCTCTTTCGACGAACTCGACGCCGATTTCATGATCCGCCGCTTGCCTGGCGTCTTCGCCGCCGGCGAGATGCTCGATTGGGAAGCGCCGACCGGCGGCTATCTGCTGCAGGCGTCATTCGCGACGGGGGCCGCGGCGGGGAGGGGAGTGCTGAAATATCTTGGTCTTCAGAGTGAGGAGAAGGGTTAGCCGAAGTGCTTGTCGTCATTCCGGGATGGTGCGCAAGCACCAGACCCGGAATCTCGAGATTCCCCGATGTGCAATCGCACATCTGAGGTTCGATGCTTCGCATCGCCCCGGAATGACGGCGGAGGATGAGGTCCGAACTACCTCAACTTCCCCCGTGCCCCGACCGGCAACACGCCGATGATCTCGTCGCCGCGCACCATCACCACTTCGTCCATCATGTTGACGACAACGCAGACATGGTTCGGCACGATGCGCACGACGTCGCCGACATTGGGGCGGGTGTTGCTGCGGGTGAGGTCGAGAAAGCCGTGTTCCTCGGCAAAGCGCGCGATCCGGGCTTCCGGGTGTTCGAGAATCAGCCCATGGCCGTCGAGGCCGCTACCGGTATCGGAGGTCAGGGTTTTCGAACCGGCATCAAGGATGCCGCGATCGGGGCCGGCGCGGCTCACGACCGTGGAATAGATGTTCAGCGCGCAATCGTCCCAGGTCGCGACGCCGGCGCCGACCTGCATCCGGTCGTTGTAGATGTAGGTGCCGGGCCGATGTTCGGTGGCGCCCTTGAGCTTGCCGAGGTTCTTCAGGTTGGGTGAACCGCCAGTGGACACCATCGTGGCATCAAGTCCGTGCGCGCGAACACCGGCCAGCGCCTCGTCGTAAAAGCGTTGCGCCTCGGCCCAGCCGGTCTCGGTCGGATACAGCATGAAGCCCGCGAAGGTGAGCCCCTCGGAGGCCGCGATCTCGCGCGCCAGCGCAATGGCTTCCGCCGGAGTTTCGACCCCGGCGCGTTTGCGTCCGGTGTCGCATTCGACCACGACAGACAACGGGCGGCCGGAAATCGTGGCCGCCTGCGGCAGGCCCGCGATCACGACCGAATTGTCGGCGGCGACTGTCATGTTGGCCTTGGCCTGCAGCGCGCCCAGGCGGGCCATTTTCTCGTCGCCGATCAAATTGTAGCTGATCAGGATGTTGTCGATCCCGGCGTCGGCCATCACCTCGGCCTCGCCGAGTTTCTGGCAGGTGATGCCTTTCGCACCGGCGGCGATCTGAAGCTTCGCCAGCATCGGACTCTTGTGGGTTTTGATATGCGGCCGGTTGGCGACACCAGCCGTATCGCAGGCGACCTGAACGCGCGCGATATTGCGCTCGACGCGGTCCATGTCGATCACGGCGGCCGGCGTGCCGTATTCGCGGGCGATCTTGGCGGCGAGGGGTGTGGTCATTAAGTTGGCTCCAGTTAAGCAACCTTGTCATTGCGAGCGAAGCGAAGCAATCCATCTATCCCGGCAAAGAATGGATTGCTTCGTCGCGGAGCCTGTCATCGGGCGCGCATTCGCGCGACCCGTTGGCTCCTCGCAATGACGGCAGAAACGGCGTAGGCGTTAAGCCTGTTCTATTTCTTCGCGCAGAACCTCAAGCTCTAGCCATTTTTCCTCGGCGGCCTCAAGCTCCTTCTGCGCCGTCGAGAGCGCGGCGGAGGCGGTATCGAACTTCTTGCGATCCTTCTTGTAGAGATTGGGATCGTCAAGGTGCCGCTGTTGTTTGGCGATTTCGGCCTGCAGTTTGGCGATGGTCTTGGGCAGCGTTTCCAGCGCGTGCTTTTCATTGAAATTCAGCCGGCGCTTGGCGGTGCCCGAAGCCGGATTGTCCTTGGTTGCCCTGGCGGTCTCGACGGCGGCGGCCTTCACCGCGTCACGCTTGAGATCGGCGCCGCGCTGCTTCAGCATGTCGGTATAGCCGCCGGCATATTCGATCCAGCGGCCGTCGCCTTCCGGCACGATTACCGAGGTCACCACGCGATCGAGAAAGTCGCGATCGTGGCTGATCAGGATCACGGTGCCTTCATAGTCGCCGAGCATTTCCTCGAGCACGTCGAGGGTTTCGAGATCGAGATCGTTGGTGGGCTCGTCCAGCACCAGCAGGTTGGAGGGCTTTGCCAGCGCGCGCGCCAGCATCAGGCGGCCGCGTTCGCCGCCCGAGAGCACTTCGAGCGGCGTGCGCATCTGCTCCTGGGCGAACAGAAAGTCCTTCATATAGCTGACCACATGCTTCGGCTTGCCGCCGACCATCACATTGTCGCTGCCGCCGCCGGTGAGAGCGTCGGCCAGGGTCGATTTGGGGTCGAGGCTTTCACGATGCTGGTCGAGCGTGGCCATTTCGATGTTGGCACCGAAGCGGATGGTGCCGCTGTCGGGCGGGTTGGAGCCGGTAAGCCTCTCGATCAGCGTGGTCTTGCCGGCGCCATTGGGGCCGACGATGCCGATGCGGTCGCCGCGCTGCACCCGGATCGAGAAGTCATCGACGATCTTGCGGTCGCCATAGCTTCGGCCGATGCCCTTGGCTTCGATGATCAGTTTGCCGGACTTGTCGGCTTCTGCGGCTGCCAGATTGGCATTGCCGGTGGCGCCGCGATAATCACGCCGCTGCTCGCGCAGCGCGTAGAGATTGCCGAGCCGCTTGACGTTGCGCTTGCGGCGGCCGGAGACGCCGTAGCGCAGCCAATGCTCTTCATTGACGATCTTGCGGTCGAGCTTGTGCTGGTCGCGCTCTTCCTCCGCCAGCACCTCGTCGCGCCAGGCCTCGAAGGCGCTGAAGCCGCGGTCGATCTGCCTGATCTGGCCGCGATCGAGCCATGCCGTCGCGCGCGACAGGTTGGATAGAAAGCGGCGGTCATGGCTGATGATGACAAGCGCGCTGCGGCGGCTGGCGAGTTCGCCTTCCAGCCATTCGATGGTGGTGAGATCGAGATGGTTGGTGGGCTCGTCCAGCAGCAGGATATCGGGCGAGGGCGCCAGTACCCGCGCCAACGCGGCGCGGCGGGCCTCACCGCCGGACACATGCGCGGGGTCTTCATCGCCGTGAAGCCCGAGTTGTTCCAGAATGTAGCGGGCCTGATAGTGATCGTCGCCGGCCCCGAGGCCGGCTTCGACATAGGCCAATGTGGTGGCGTGGCCGGTGAAATCCGGCTCCTGCGGCAGATAACGCACGGTGGCGCCCGGCTGCACAAATCGGCTGCCGCTGTCGGGTTCGACCAGGCCGGCCGCGATCTTGAGCAGCGTCGACTTGCCCGAGCCGTTACGGCCGATCAGACACACGCGCTCGGCCGTCGACACCGACAATTCGACGCCCGACAACAGCGGCGTGCCGCCGAAGGTCAGCGCGATGTCTTTCAACTGGATCAGCGGAGGCGCCATGGTTTATCGATTCAATTCTGGTTCTGCGCTGGGGCGTCGATACGCTGGCGCTGGAGGCGACGAATGGTCTGGTCGAGCGCCGACAGAAACGCCGAGCGGTCGCGCGGGGCAAACGATCTGGGACCGCCGGTGACTTCGCCGGAAGAGCGCAAATCGGTCATCAGATTGCGAACCGCGAGTGTCATTCCGATCGATTGTTCCGTAAACGGCTTGCCGTTCGGCGCGATCACCTCGGCGCCGGCCTTGACGCAGCGGCTCGCCAGCGGAATGTCGGAGGTGACGACGATATCGCCCCGGCCGGCCCGTTCCGCGATCCAGTCATCGGCGGCGTCCATCCCGGAGCCCGCGGCAATGCGCTCGATCATCGGATCCTGCGGCACCCGGATGAATTGGCCGGCGACCACGCTGACGGGTAGGCCGTGACGGGCGGCGACCCGGTAGATTTCGTCTTTGACCGGGCAAGCGTCGGCGTCGACATAGATGCGGGTGGTATTCAAGATTGGCGTCATCGGTTGGGGATTTGGCCGGAAAACGCTGATCGCGCGCTCCCATGATGCGCGTGGTACTCTATCGGGCCGGGAATTGCGAGCAAAACAGCGGCCGGAACGCGCTTGCCACGGCATTTTGTTCGCGTAGCATTATGGTTGGAAAAATAGCCGAAATAAGGGAAAGACGGGCATGACAAGCCGGCTCGAAGCCTACCGCGTGCAGGCCTACAACACCGCCAAATTATCCGAGAACAAGATGCACGACGACACCGTCGCGAAACGGTTCGGGTTCGATGGCGGGCTGGTGCCGGGCGTCGATGTCATGGCCTATATGATCCATCTGCCGGTGGCCAAATGGGGCCGCGCGTTTCTTGAACGTGGGCTGATCGAGGCGCGTTTCGTCAAGCCGGTCTATGACGGCGAGATCGCCGACGTTACCGGCTCCGAGAGCGACGGTGTGTTGTCGATCGAGGTCGAGAGCCGCGGCCAGCTGTGTGCAACCGGCAGCGCGACATTGCCGGCGTCGGCGCCGTCGTTCTCGATCGCGGATTACATTGAGACCGCCGCGGTGACCGAGCGCAAGCCGGTCAGCACCTCATCCTATCAACCCGGCAAGTGGCTGGGAACGTTGCCTTGGGCATGGGCCGGCGACGCCGCCCGGGAGTATCTGACGGATGTGCGCGAGACCGATGCGATCTATGCGCAGGAGGGACTGGGCCATCCCGGCCTGCTGCAGCGGGTCATGAACAAGGTGCTGGTCGACAACGCCATACTCGGGCCCTGGATTCACGTCGGCAGCCGGATGCAGGTTCTGGCCGCAAGCGCCAGCGGCGACGAGTTGACCGCGCGCGCGAAGGTCACCGGCAATTACGAAAAGAAGGGCCACCGCTTCGTCGAACTGGACGCGCTGGTGGTCGCCAACGGCCGCACGCCGGTCGCGCATTGCCAGCACACCGCGATCTACCAGCCGCGCGAACAGGCGGCGGCGTAGGACTCCCCTTTACCTCGCCCCGCTTGCGGGGAGAGGTGGGAGCAACTCGCGGCTCCGCGCCTACCTTACGCCACCTTCTTCTTCGCATCCTGAATGGCGCGCCAGACTCGCTCCGGGGTCAGCGGCATGTCGATCTGCGTGATGCCGTATTCGGACAGCGCGTCGAGCACCGCATTGACCAGCGTGGCGAGACTGCCGGCGCAGCCGGCTTCGCCGCAGCCTTTGGTGCCCAGCGGGTTGGATTTGGCAGGCGACGGGTGGTCGCCGATCTCCATCAGCGGAATGTCGCCGGCGCGCGGCAAGGCGTAGTCCATGAACGAGCCGGTGATGGGCTGGCCGCTTTCGTCGTAGCTGACCTCTTCCATCAGTGCCTGCCCGATGCCTTGCGCGACGCCGCCATGCAACTGGCCCGCGACGATCATCGGATTGACGATGGTGCCGAAGTCGTTGACGCCGGTATAGCGGACGATCTGCACCACGCCGGTCTCGGGATCGATCTCGACTTCCGCGACGTGACAGCCATTGGGAAAGGTCGAGGGCGTATCCTTGGTGGCGTGATCGACATCGAGCGAGGAGGGCACGCCCTCCGGCATCTTGCCTTCGCGCAACCGTTGCGACAGTTCCATGATATCGATACTGCGGTCGGTGCCGGCGATAGTGAAGCGGCCGTTGGCGAATTCGATATCGCCTTCGGCGGCTTCCATCAGCTGCGCGGCGGCCTGCTTGCCTTTGGCGATTACCATGGCGGAGGATTCGACGATCGCGGTTCCGGTGGCGGTGATGGAGCGGGAGCCCCCGGTGCCGTTGCCGAAACGCACGAGATCGCTGTCGCCTTGTTCGAGCTTGACCTTTTCGAAGGGTACGCCGAGCTGCGCGGAGAGCACCTGCGCGAAGGGCGCCGCATGGCCCTGGCCGTAATCGAGTGTGCCGGTGAACAATTTGACCGAGCCGTCGGCTTCGAACACGATCTTGCCGAGTTCGCCGCTGGGCGGCGCGGTGACTTCGAGATAGGAGCCGACCGCAATGCCGCGCAGCTTGCTGCGCTTGCGGCTCTCTTTTTTTCGTTTGGCGAAACCGGCGTGGTCTGAAATCTCGAGGGCCTTGTCGAAGACCCCCTGGAAATCGCCGCTGTCATAGGTGACGCCGGAGGACGCCGCGAACGGCATCTGTGCCGGCTTGATGAAGTTGCGCTTGCGCAGCGTCAGCCGGTTGATGCCCATTTCATCGGCGGCGCGATCGATCAGCCGCTCCATGTAGTAGTTGGCCTCGGGGCGGCCGGCGCCGCGATAGGCGCCCATATGGGTGGTGTTGGTCAGCACGCATTTGATATCGACGCTCATCAGCGGCGTCCGATAGACGCTGGCGAGGTTCTTGCCGGTGTTGAGCGACAAGGGACCGGGGGCGACACCGGTGATATAGGCGCCGAGATTGCCGTAGCCATTGAGCCGAACCGCCAGAAACTTGCCGTCGCTGTCGAGTGCCAATTCGGCGTGGATGTTCTGCGAGCGACCCTGGCTGTCGGAAAGAAAACTGATCGACCGCTCGTCGGTCCACTTGACGGGTTTGCCGAGCTCCTTCGCGGCATAAAGAATGCACATGTATTCGGGGTAATTGATATTCTTCATGCCGAAGGAACCGCCGACATTCGCGGTCAGGATGCGAACCTTCTCGTTCGGCAGCTTCATGTTCTTGGCGAGATTGACCCGATTGCCGGAGACGCCCTGGGTTGGAACCTGAATCGTGAAGCGTTCGCTGGTCTTGTCATAGGAGGCGAGCGCTGCGCGGGGCTCCATCGCCACCACCGCAACGCGGGTGTTGACGATGTCGAGCCTGGTCACATGCGCGGCCGCGGCGAAGGCGGCATCGACCCCGGCGCTGTCGCCATAGTGATAGTCCAGGGCCACGTTGTTCGGGATGTGATCGTAAAGTTGGGGGGCGCCGGGTTTGGCCGCTTCTTCGGCACTGGTGACGGCCGGCAACGGATCGATATCGAGCACCACCGCTTCGCCGGCATCGCGCGCCTGCGCCGGCGTCTCGGCGACCACGAATGCCACGGCGTCGCCGACATAACGCACCTTGTCGGTCATCAGCGGCATGCGGTTGGTTTGCAGCAGCGGCGAGCCGTCCCGGTTTTTGAGCGGCAGGCCGCAGGTGAAAGGTTCGTAATCGGCGAGGTCGGTTCCGGTCCACACACCAAGCACGCCGGGCATCGCCTTCGCCGCCGTGGTGTCGATGCCGCGGATGATGCCGTGGGCATGACTGGAGCGCACGATCCAGGCATAGACCTGCCCCGGCAGATCGAAATCGTCGGTGTATTTGCCCTTGCCCCGCACCAGCGTGTCATCTTCCGTGCGGCGGACCGGCTGCCCAACGCCATATTTTTGCAGCGCAATAGCGTTTTCGAGCGAGGACGGAGGCGTGTGATCTTGCATTGAAAGTACCTGAAAGGGCTGTTTTTTCGTTATTTCGTGGCGTCTTATCCAGATAATGCACCGATACCCCGACGACAACGGCTGATTGGACATGGTTCCATGTCAAGGGTTGTTGCGTCGTCCTTTGGCGCTGCTAGAGTTTCGATGAAACAAAGTTCCTCGTCGGCCCGTATTGGTCGGGGAAAGAGACTTGATGAGCGATGACACGCGGCTTCGCGACGGCCTTTCGTCGCGCGAAAGCCCGATAACACCGACCGCGGCCGTGGGCGATGACGGGGAGGCCCGGCTGGTTCCGGGTTCCGGCGTTTACGCTGCACTAGACCTCGGGACCAATAATTGTCGTCTGCTGATCGCCTGTCCGACCGACGACGGATTTCGCGTGGTCGACTCGTTCTCGCGGATCATCCGGTTGGGCGAGGGAATTTCGGCGACCGGCTATATCAGCGAGGCGGCGATCGAGCGCGCCATCGCCGCCTTGAGCATTTGCCGCGACAAGATCCAGTCCAGAAAGGCCAGGCGGCTGCGGCTGATCGCGACCGAAGCCTGCCGCGCGGCGTCGAACGCCGAAGGATTTCGGGACCGGGTCGCCGCGGAGACCGGCATCCGCCTCGAGGTGATCGACCGCGAGACCGAAGCCGCGCTTGCCGTGATCGGCTGCTCACCGCTGCTCGACACGCACGGGCGGGGCGCCATTCTGTTCGATATTGGCGGCGGGTCGAGCGAACTGGTTCGAATCGAGCGCGATCCGGGCGAGCAAAACGCGGTGCCGCGCATCAAGGCATGGATGTCGATCCCGCTCGGCGTCGTCACGCTGGCCGAGCGCTTTGGCGGCCGCGACGTCACCGCGCAATCCTATGCCCGGATGGTGCAGGAGGTCGCCAAACATGTCGGACCTTTTGCGGCCGAGCACGGCGGCGATCTCAGGGATATGCACCTGCTCGGGACCTCCGGCACCGTGACCACGCTGGCCGGGGTCCATCTCAACCTGGCGCGCTACGATCGCCGCCGGATCGATGGCGTCTGGATGAACAATGCGGATCTGACCGCCACCATCGCGCGCCTGCTCAGGATGAGTTATCAGGAACGCGCCGCCAATCATTGCATCAGCGTCGAGCGTGCCGATCTGGTGCTGGCGGGCTGTGCCATTCTCGATGCGATCCGCAATGCATTCCCGCTGCCGCGGTTACGCGTCGCCGACCGGGGCCTGCGCGAGGGCATGCTGGTCGAGATGATGCGCGAGGACGGCGCGCTCAGCGCAAGCCGATAGCTGTATCGGCTTGGGGTGTGTTAGAGCCTCGTGGCTTTTAATTGATCGGCATATGTGCAAGTTCGGTCACCTCGCCCCGCTTGCGGGGAGAGGTCGATCACGAAGTGATCGGGTGAGGGGGACTCTCCGCGAGTCCAGCTTGACGAGAGTCCCCCTCACCCCAACCCTCTCCCCGCAAGCGGGGCGAGGGAGCAGGGATCGATCGCGCCTGTGCCTAGCTTAAACTCACCGCTCCAGAGCGGTGTCCGCTCTCTAGAATAAGCAAGATCGAGATGGCGAAAGATACCACCGGACGGCTGCGCGTCACCGTCAAGAGCGGCGGCAGATTAAAACTGTCGTCGAAGCTCTGGCTGGAGCGGCAGCTCAACGATCCCTATGTGGCGCAGGCCAAGCGCGACGGCCTGCGCTCGCGCGCGGCCTACAAGTTGATCGAGATCGACGACAAGTACCGTATCCTGAAATCCGGCATCACGGTGGTTGACCTTGGTGCCGCACCCGGCGGCTGGAGCCAGATCGCCGCCAAGCGGGTCGGCGCCGCCGACGGCAAAGGCAAGGTTGTTGCGATCGATCTCCTGGAGATGCCGGAGATCGTCGGCGTCAGTTTTGCGCGGCTCGATTTTCTGGCTGATGACGCGCCGGAAAAACTAATCGCCATGATGGGCGGCCGCGCCGACGTGGTGTTGTCCGACATGGCGGCCAACACCACAGGCCATCGCAAGACCGATCAGTTGCGCATTCTCGGCCTGGTCGAGGGCGCGGCGGCCTTCGCCGCCGACGTGCTCAACCCCGGCGGGACCTTCGTGGCCAAGGTCTTTCAAAGCGGCGCCGATGCGGCGCTGATGGCCCAGCTCAAGCAGGATTTTGCCACCGTCAAGCACGTCAAGCCGGCGTCAAGCCGCAAGGATTCCTCCGAGCGCTACGTGCTGGCGATGGGGTTTAGGGGGCAGGGGAAAGCGCCGGCGGAATCGTGATTGGTCTGTCACCTCGTCATGGCCGGGCTGGTCCCGGCCATCCACGTCTTGCTTTGGTGCGCAATCGAAAACGTGGATGCCCGGGTCAAGCCCGGGCATGACGAATTTGTGTGACCTATCCCAGCCGCTGATCCCTGGCGTTTGCGGTTTCGGTGGCGGCGGTCTCTTCCGGTTCGGCATCACGCTCCGGACCGGGAATAACGACAACGCCGCGTCCGGACACCTGATGACCGGCGTCGGCCGGCATCTGGTAGAAGAAATACGTTGAAATCGTCGAGATGATCGACACCACGATGAACGCCGGCGCGAAATCCTGTGCGCTGAGCTTGTCGACATGATGCAGCAGCATGGTCGATTCCACCGAGAACGCGCCGACGGCGACGCCGGCGGACACCGCCAGTTGCTGGTTGACGCTGACCAGTGTGGTGGCGCGGCTCATCTGCGCCAGCTCGACGTCCGCATAGGCCAGCGTGTTGATGGCGGTGAACTGCAGCGACCGGAAGAAGCCGCCGACCACCAAGAGGATCATGATCAGCAGCAGCGGCGTCGTGATCGTGAACAATGCGCAGGCGGCGAGGAAGATCGAACTCACCACCGCGTTGATCACCATGATATTGCGAAAACCGAAGGTCCGGATGATGCGTGCCGCCAGCGTCTTCATCCCCATGGCGCCGACCGCGGATGCAAATGTCACGAGCCCGGACTGGAGCGGCGACAGGCCAAAGCCGACCTGCATCAACAGCGGCAGCAGAAACGGCAAGGAGCCGATGCCGAGGCGAAACAGAAAACCGCCGATGATGCTGGCGCGCATCGTCGGCAACCGCAGCAGCGCGAAATCCAGCACCGGCGAGGCGGTTCGCCGCGCGTGCATCACATAGAGCGTCATGGACACGGTGCCGATCGCGATCAGCGCGATGACGATGGACCACGGCACCAGATTGAGGCCCGCGATCGAAAGGCCGAACGCGATGCCGCCAAGTCCGATCCCGGCCAGCACCAGCCCGTACAGATCGAAGCGCTCGGGGTTCTCGCTGCGGACCGGATCGATGTAGCGCAGCGCCATGGAGATGCCGAGCAGGCCGATCGGAATATTGATCAGGAAGATCCAGTGCCAGGACAGATACGTCGTGATGAAGCCGCCGAGCGGCGGCCCGATCACCGGCCCGACCAGCGCCGGCACCGTGACCCAGGCCATTGCGTTCACCAGCGCGCTCTTGTCGATCGAGCGCACCAGCACCAGCCGTCCGACCGGCGTCATCATCGCGCCGCCGATGCCTTGCAAGGTTCGCGCGATCACAAAATCGGTGACCGAGGTGGACAACGCGCAGCCGATCGAGCCGATCATGAACACGGCAATCGCGAGGGAGAACACGGTGCGCGCGCCGAAACGGTCGGCGGTCCAGCCACTGGCCGGAATGAACACCGCCAGCGACAGCAGATACGAGGTGATGGCGAGCTTGAGCGTCAGCGGGCTGGTGCCGATATCCGCGGCGATCGCCGGCAGCGAGGTCGCGATCACGGTCGAATCCATGTTCTCCATGAACAGGGCCGTGGCC
>Ga0210396_10006262_pt1 | contig 11422 bp, 9 predicted proteins | sample IncBWH17OmetaG_FD_155466 | JGI IMG/M metagenome (GOLD analysis project Ga0210396, IMG submission 155466) | Forest soil microbial communities from Barre Woods Harvard Forest LTER site, Petersham, Massachusetts, United States - Inc-BW-H-17-O ...
CGACCCTACACACAAATTTTCTTTGGCTCTTCATGAATGCTATATTTGCAAACCCCGCGTCCTGAAAGTATATTCGAAACCGTACCCCGATCCTGAAGCGTTCCTGGGCTCGAAAAAAGTTTTCCACGGCAGGCAACCTGCGCGCTGGCGCCCGGACTCCACCATCTGTAGACTTATACGCAACTGAAATGATCAAATCTCTGACCGAAGGTGAAGACGCATGAAAAAGTTTGTCCCATTTCTTCTTACTCTCGCGCTCCTCGCGCTGCCTCTGCAAGCCGACGACAAGAAAGAAAAAGAGCGCCTGGAAAATTGCGGCACCGTTCTTCAGGAAATTATGGACATTCCCGACAATATTCCGCAGGACCTCATCGACAAAGCCGACTGCGTCATTATCTATCCTTCTGTAGTGAAGGCTGCCTTCGTCTTTGGCGCCAGCTATGGTCGCGGCGCGATGACCTGCCGCACCGGCGAACAGTTTAATGGTCCCTGGAGCGCGCCCACTATGATGGCCCTCGAAGGTGGCAGTTTCGGCTTTCAAATTGGCGGGCAAGCCACCGATTTCGTTCTCCTCGTTATGAACGGACGCGGTGCCCACGCCATCCTTAAGAGCAAGGTCAAATTGGGTGGAGACGCCTCCGCAGCTGCTGGCCCAAAGGGTCGCAATGCTGAAGCCTCCACCGATGTCACCATGCGTGCTGAAATTCTTTCCTACTCTCGCGCGCGCGGACTCTTCGCCGGCGTTTCTCTCGCCGGTTCCACCGTTCGCCCTGACAATACCGCGAATATGCGCGTCTACAAAAAAGATGTCAGTGCGGAAGACATCATCTTCAAAGGCGCCGTGCCCGTTCCCACCGCAGCTCAGAAACTCATCTCCTACCTGAACAAAAAGACTCCCAAGTACAAAGGCTCCGGCAAAGAAATCTAATACTCGCGATGTAGCGGCCACTTTCAGGTGGCCCCGATCCGTAGCCGAATGCCCCACGCGCCGCACTTGCGTGTGGGGTTTTTCTTAGCCCAGCCTCGAACTAATTCCTTTCAAATATCCAACGCGAATTTCGCTCTTTACGGGTTTTAAACCGCCTTGACATTAATTCTGACTTATGGTCATATATGAATTAAGGTCACACTAACATGACTCACATTCATACTCATCCTATTCATTCCTCTCGCCGCGAACGCCGCAGTCTCGAAACTCGAGAACGCCTCTTCCGTGCTTCACTGGACCTCTTCTCGAAAAAAGGCTTCCCCGAGACTACTGTCGAAGACATCACCAACGCCGCCGACGTGGGCAAAGGCACTTTCTTCAACTATTTCCCCAGCAAAGATCACATCCTTCTAGCCTTTGGCGAAATGCAACTCGCCAGACTCCAATCCGCGGTCCAAGAAGCGCGTCACACCCGTCAACCCATTCCTCAATTTCTCAGCTCCCTGGCCGAACGCATGACTCAGGAGCCCGCCAAACATCCCGACATCATCCGGGTTCTTCTCCTCGCCTACCTTTCCAACTCCAAGGTGCGCAAGGCCATGCTTGATCTTCAGGACCGTGTCCTCGCCGTCCACACCGAAATGATTCAAATGGGCCAGGACCGCGGCGAGATCCGGAAGGATCTTCCCGCCGCCGAAATTGCCTTAGTTTTCCGTCAGACCGTTTTTGGTACTTTGCTAATCTGGTCGCTCTACGGCGATTCTTCCCTCAAGTCGCGCATGGATTCTGCGTTCGAAGTGGTTTGGTCCGGACTTTTGCCGCGCTCCCCAAAGCTAGCGCCAGCTTCACCAAGCAATTTTTCGCATTCAGGCCCCGTAGCTCCTTTGTTCATATAAAGGGACTCTATGAATCGCAAGCGTCTGCTCATTCCGCTGCTGCTCATCGCCGTACTCGCGGCCACCGCCTACTCCATGGGCTGGTTCCATCACGACACCGGCCTGCAAGGCTCCGGCACCGTCGAAGCGCGCGACATTCGCGTCGGCTCCAAAATCGGTGGCCGCATCGACAAGGTTCTCGTGCGTGAAGGCGATTCCGTATCGCAAGGCCAAGTGCTCATCACCTTCGACGATAAGGAGTTGCTAGCCTCTCTCGACCAGTCCCGCGCCAACGCCGAAAAGTCCTCACGCGGATTTCGTCCCGAGGAGATTGCCGAAGCGCGCGCCGCCGCCATGCAAGCCAAAGCCGAGTACGAACAGCGCATGAACGGTTACCGCCAGGAAGATATCGACGCTGCGCAAGCCGACGTCGACCGCTCCACCGCCGATGAAGTTCGGGCTCATCTCGACTTCCAGCGCTACGACGCTCTGGCCCAGAAAGATCTCGTTTCCAAACAGCAGCGCGACACCGCCGAGGCCAACTGGAAAATGGCCGTCGCCGTGAAAGACAACGCCCAGCACAAGCTAGCTGAACTCAAACGCGGGTATCGCCCTGAAGAAAAAGCCTCCGCCGAGGCTCGCTATCAACAAACCCAAGCCACTCTCGAAAAATTTGAACGCGGCAATCGCCGCGAAGACGTCGAAGCCGCTCGCGCCGCTCTCGAACTCGACGAAGCTCGTTATCGCGAACGCCAGGTGCTAGCCCCATCCAACGCCACCGTCGAAGTTCTCGATGTTCGCCCAGGCGACCTGATCGCCCCAAACACTCCCGTCGCCACGCTCCTCGAAAGCGATCAGATCTACGTCCGCATCTACATCCCGGAAACCGTCCTTGGTCACGTGCAGCTTGGCCAACAAGCCGAAATCCGCGTCGACTCCTTTCCTAACCAGGTCTTCCACGGCGTAGTCGAACAGATCAATCAGCAGGCCGAATTTCTGCCACGCAATGTGCAGACCCGCGAAGAGCGCGTCCACCAGGTTTTTGGCGTCAAAGTTCGCATCGACGACACCTCTCATCGCGTCCTTGCCGGCATGGCGGCAGACGTAAAGCTCACTCCGGCGGGCAGCTAATCGTGGCCAAATCCGACCAACTCGCCATCTCCGCCGAACATCTGGTGCGTCGCTTCAGCACCTTCACTGCCGTAAACGACGTTAGCTTCCAGGTTCAGAGGGGCGAAATCTTCGGCTTCCTCGGCCCCAACGGCAGCGGCAAAACCACCGTAATCAAAATGCTTACTGGCTTGTTACCACTCAGCGGCGGCCACGCCACTGTCATGGGCCTCGACGTTTCGAGAGAACCCGACCGCGTCCGCGAAAATATTGGCTACATGTCGCAGAATTTCAGTCTCTATTCCGATCTTACTGTTACGGAGAATCTCACTTTTTACGGTCGCGTCTACGGCCTCTCTTCCGATCGCCTTCGCAAACGCATGGACGACATCGTTCAACTCAATGGCCTCTCGCCTTATTTGAATCGTCTTGCCGCACAACTCTCTGGCGGATGGAAACAGCGCCTTGCGCTCGGCTGCGCCATGCTTCATGAACCCAAACTTATTTTTCTCGACGAGCCCACCGCCGGCATCGATCCTGTCGCTCGCCGTCAACTTTGGGATCTGCTCTTCGAACTTTCCGGCCAGGGCATCACCTTCTTCGTCACCACCCACTACATGGACGAAGCGGAACGCTGCAGCCACGTCGGCTACATCTATTACGGCAAGGTCATCGCCGATGGCACTCCCGAAACGCTGCGCGAACTTCCTGACGTTCAGCCTCCGGGCACCTACCGCGTCGAAATCACCACACCCGAAGTAACTCGTGCTCTGCGCATCGCTCGCACACTACCCGGGATTCGCAGCGCCACCATCTTCGGACAATCCATTCACGCGCTCGTCGAAGATCGCTTCGACATGGAACATCTCCGCGAACAATTGCTAAAAAACAGCTTGGTCGTCGCCGAAATTCGACCCCTCGCGCCAACGCTCGAAGATGTCTTCGTCGAACTCACCTACAAGCACCAGTCTGAAGCGGAGGCCGCCACTCGTGGATAATGCCTTCAAAGGTTTTGGCGCCGTTTTCTACAAAGAGACGCTGCACGTCCGCCGCGATTTCGGCACGCTCTTCTTCTCGCTGATCATTCCGGCGCTGCAGATGGTTGTTCTTGGCTTTGGCATCGACACCAACATCCGCCAGGTCAACACCGTGGTCTACAATGCCGACGGCCGCCGCGAAAGCCGCGAACTCCTCGACCGCTTCAAAAATTCCGACACGTACCACATCATTCGCTACGTTAGTAGCGATCGCGACCTCAACGACTCCATCATCTCTGGCAAGTGTCGCGTCGGCATCAAAATTCCCGTCGACTACTCCGACAAGCTTCTCCACCAGATGCCCGCGCAAGTTCTAGTCCTTATCGACGGCTCCGATTCTTCCGTAGCAGGCCAAGCCATCAACGTTTCCACCGCCATTGGCCTCGACGAATCTCTCCGCCGCGTGCTCATCAACAGCAATGCTCCCTTCGCTGTCGATATGCGACCCAAACTACTTTTCAACCCCGACTCGCGGTCGCCCAATTTCTTTCTTCCCGGCTTGCTCGCGATTCTGCTTCTCAACGTCACTACGTTCCTCACCGCGTTCTCCATCGTTCGCGAAAAAGAGCGCGGCACGCTCGAACAGCTTTTTGTAACTCCCGTTCGCCCTATGGGCCTGCTGCTCGGCAAATTGCTGCCCTATCTGGCCATCGGCTTCTTCGAACTCACCATGCTGCTCACCTTCATGGTCTTCATCTTCCGCGTTCCCATCCACGGCAGCGTGATCCTTCTGGCTCTGCTCTCTCTGCCGTATCTCTTCGTCTCGCTCTCTCTCGGCATCCTCATTTCCAGCAAAGCCACCACTCAGGCGCAAGCGATGCAGCTCGCCTTCCTCACCATTCTCCCAAGCGTCTTTTTCTCCGGCTACATCTTCCCGCGCGAAACCATGCCCAAATTTTGCTATGCCCTCAGCTTCTTCATTCCCGCCACTTATTTCATCAACATCACTCGCGGCATCATTCTTCGCGGCGCCAGCTGGGTCCATCTCTGGACCGACGCCCTAGCCCTCTTCCTGATGGGCGCAATGCTCCTGATCATCGCCGCCCGCCGCTTCCACAACAAAGTCATCTCCGCCTGATCCCGTACGCAATATCTATGTAGGGACGGGACTTTAGCCCCGCGCCAATCCACAATCCTCTTCGACTGCTCGCCATCGCCAATTCCCCGCCCCTCTTTTTCACCTTCCCAATTATCCAGACCCCGAATATATTCAGGCACATACTCTGCCGGAGGTAACGCGGTGCCCCGCAAATCCGATTCTTCTTCACCGCCTCCGCCACCTCCCGCCATCGGCTCCGATCGCCTGCTCCATTACGCCATCCTCGACGACTCCGTCGCCGTCACTCCCAACCACGGCCTGCTCTTCGTCGACGGCCAGGAAATCGGCAAAGTTCCCTGCCTCGCCATTTGCCAATCCAAACATTCCTCGGACTTGGTCCTTTATTACTGCGAACGCGACTGGAATTCCCTCGCCGTCTCCGTTCACGATTCCGTAGCCAACGCCAAACGCCGCGCCGAGCGCATCTATCCCAATTCCTCCCGGCGCTGGCTTGAAGCCAACATCTCCGAACAAGATGCCGCCAATTATCTCGATGAGTTGTACAAGGATTTTCGTTGTAGTTTCTGCGGCAAACGCGGCGACTTAGTCAATCAAATGTTCGGCGGCAGCAACAATAGCAGCGTTCAGATTTGCGATGAGTGTGTCTCTGAATTCCACACCGCCTTCAGCAACAATCCGTCGGGCCAATCAGACTGACTCCGCGCATCGGGTTTGACCCGGGTTGCGGTGGCAATACCCTAAGACGCCTGGTCCGCAAATTTCCCACCGCCATCACTTACAAAATTCCCCTTCGTGACCTATAGTATTTTCGTTACAGGTGCGCCTCCGCATGCCCAAGGGTCTCGCTCGTCAGCCACTGACGCTTGTCTTCACGCCAGCCAACCCATCTTTTCCCATGCCAGGATTGCGCCTCATCCTTCGCGACGCTCGGAAAGAGATGCCTTGATGACTCCTCGCCACTTGTTCGCGCGCTTATCACTTCTCCTTATCGCCGCCATCCTCCTATTTATTTCTGCGCCAGCGAGCTTCTCGCAATCCGCGCAGCGATCGAAACAGCCTCCATTTGCCTGGATGGACAAATCGCTCTCGCCCGATCAACGCGCCGACCTGGTTCTGCACCAGATGACTCTCGATGAAAAAATCCAGCTGGTTCACGGCACCGGTTGGGGCGTCCTGCGCGATGGCGCTCCCGTTCCACTGCGCTCCAATCTCGGCGCTGGATATGTTCCGGGCATTGATCGCCTGGGAATTCCCGACATCAATCTGGCAGACTCGGCCGTCGGCATCCGCATGGCCGCGCTCCAAAGTCGTTACGCCACGCTTCTACCTTCGAGCCTCGGTCTCGCCGCCAGCTGGAATCCCCAAGCCGCACTTCTCTACGGATCGGTCATCGGCAGAGAGTTGCGCGATCAGGGTTTCAACATGTCCATCGGCGGCGGCGTCGATCTTCTCCGCGAACCACGCAACGGCCGCGGCTTTGAATACGCCGGGGAAGATCCAGTCCTCGCGGGCACCATCGTCGGCAACCTCGCCAAAGGCGTGCAATCCCAGCAAATCATGGGCGACATCAAGCATTACGCGGTCAACGATCAGGAGACCGGCAGAGATATTCTCAATGTAGTTCTCGATCACCGCTCGCTTCGCGAAACCGACATGCTCGCGTTTCAGATTGCTATCGGCATCGCCCAGCCCGCCGCCGTGATGTGCGCCTACAACAAAGTAAACGGCGATTATTCCTGCGAGAACGATTACCTCCTCAATCAGGTCCTGAAAAAAAAATTTGCCTTCAAAGGATTCGTTCTCTCCGATTGGGACGGCACGCACAGCACCGTCAAAGCCGCAAATAACGGGCTCGACATGGAAATGCCCGGCGAAGACTACTTCGGCTCGGCTCTAAAAAAGGCCGTCGAAAGCGGTCAAGTCTCTACTGCTCGTTTAGACGACATGGTCCACCGCATTCTCCGCAGCATGTTTGCCACCGGCGTCATCGACAATCCTCCAATGCCTCGCCGCGTCACTGATCCGTTTCGCGGCCTCGAAGACTCGCAGCAAATCGCCGAAGAAAGCATCGTTCTGCTGAAAAACTCTGACTCCCTTTTGCCCTTGTCCGCCACTCAGATTAAATCCATCGCTATCATCGGCTCCCACGCAGACGTTGGCATCCTCTCCGGCGGTGGCTCCGCCCAGGTCGACGCCCCCGGCGGCAACGCCATCGATCTCAAACACGGTCAAACCGAATGGCAGAAACCCGTTTACTTTCCTTCTGCTCCTCTAAAATACATCCGCAAAAAAGCTCCCAACGCCAACGTGCAATATAACGACGGCAATGACCTCTCCTCCGCGGCATCTCTCGCCAAATCCTCAGAGGTCGCCATCGTTTTCGTTAGCCAGTACATGAGCGAAGGCCGCGACGCCCAGACTCTTTCGCTTCCCGACAACCAAGATGCTTTAGTCCAGGCCGTAGCCGCTGCGAATCCTCGCACTATCGTCGTTCTCGTATCCGGCAATCCCGTCTCTATGCCCTGGGCTCAAAATGTGAAAGGTATTCTGGCGGCTTGGTATCCCGGCGTCGGTGGCGCGCAAGCCATCTCAAACATTCTGTTTGGTGACGTCAATCCCTCCGGCAAGCTTCCCGCCACTTTCGCCAAGTCCGACGCCGATCTTCCTCACCCGCAAGTTCCAGGGATGGATTTGGAGTTGAAAGCCCGCGCTGCCCTCCCCGCAGGCGACAAGAACCGTGATGTCGTTCTGCCTCCATTCGACGTGAGCTACACCGAAGGCGTGAAAGTCGGCTACAAGTGGTTCACCGCGGAAAACAAGCAGCCGCTCTTCCCCTTTGGCTTTGGTCTTTCCTACACCACCTACAGTTACTCCGATTTGAAGCTCGACGAGAAACAACGCCAGGTGACGTTTACCGTGAAAAATTCCGGCACCCGTCCAGGCGCCGAAATCGCCCAGGTTTACGTGCAACTGCCCGCAACCTCCAACGAGTCCTTCAATCGTCTCGTCGCCTTCGACAAAATTCACTTGGCCCCGGGCGAATCCAAGTCTGTCACTCTCCCGCTCACGCCGCTCTACCTCTCCATCTTCGACGACAAAAAAGACGCTTGGACCCTGCTTCCCGGCGACTACAAAATCCAAATCGGCCCTTCCTCCGCCGACCTGCCTCTAACCGCCATTCTTCCCATCCAAAATTAACCAAACGCACTTGCGGCCCTCCGCAAGTAAGATTCATGGTTCTCCCGTTTGCTATGGCGTTTCCTATCCTTATATGTATGATTCGCCAGTTCGATAGCAGTCGCGTCACATCAAACGTCTCCGACCGCTCCGTGCGGTTGCGTTCACACGAGGTCTGAATGCGATTTGGGGCAGCTTTCCTGTGTACCGCCCTGGCGTTTCGTCTGCTGCTTCCGAACTTTTCCGCTCGTCCGCAAGAGATCACTAATAAAAAGCGCGTCGCCATTTTAAATTTCGAAGACTACAGTGCTCCAAGCTCTGGCAGCCCCAGCGTCTTCGGCGCCGTTGCCCAAGACGTTGGCAAAGGCGTTTCCGCTCAGCTCATCGAGAAATTAACCGCCGCCGGAAAATACACGGTCATCGATCGTTCTGCCCTCAAGAAGCTTCTAGACGAACAAGCGACTTCCGAACCGGACGGCATGGATGCGTACGGTCGCGCTGCCAGAATCGGGCGAATGCTTGCTCTCGACGCCATGATTGTCGGCGCGATCACCCGTTTCGGTCCCGATATTCCGCAGAAATCAGGATCGATTCACTCTCGAATGAGCAAACGTAAATCGAGAGCCTACGTCGATATCACCGCGCGCATTCTGGACATGACCACGGCCGAAGTGATTGCAGCATTCACGATCACCGGGGAATCCGCACACACTGGCGAGGTAATGATCATCAGCACAGGCGGTAAATCCGCTGCACCACAGGAAGTATTGGATCGCGAGTTTACCGACACGTTGCTTGGCGAAGCCACGCGGAACGCCGTTGAAAAACTAGCCCTACAACTTAATGCGTTCGCTGAGAAAATCCCTGCGCTCACTCTCGATATCGACGGCCTGGTCGCAGAGGTTGCGGGCAACTCCATAACCCTTAATGTTGGCAAACAGTCAGGCGTAAAGCCGGGCGACAACCTCACCGTTTTACGGGAAGTTCACGGCGCCACGGATGCCCAGTCGGCGCCTATTCCCTGGGTTGTGCAACATATCGGCCAAGCTACTGTGACCGAAGTAGCCGATCTTTACTCCACCGCCGTAATAGTTGGTGCAGCACCGGTACAAGTTGGAGACCTAGTGAAGCGCGTAGCCAGTTCCCCAAACCCGCCCCATTGAGTTCGTACTTATAACACCCACTCGCTCGCAACTCCATGAGTAGGCTGGACGTTAACTCCCGCTGTTTGTTCCTGCAGCATCTGAAGTGATAAAACAAATAGATGCTTTTGCGCGGACACATAAGGACCTTTGTTTTCTACGACGTTGGCGAGGCCTTCGAATTAGACAAGCTGCGAACCCTGCTCGGCTCCCGTGGCGGAGCCACTAAAGCCGATTTTCCCCGCCGCACTCCCGACTATGTGCGCTTCGAAAACCCGCCCATCGCCGAGCCTAACGAACCGCTCACCCTCCGCACCGGCGAGCACGTAATCTACTCCATCAAGTATTACGAATACGCCATCGTCGAAGTGCAGCTCGAGGTAGCCTTCGAAGGTTCGTGGGAAGCGTTGCTGGACCAGGCCTCGCGTTGGATGGACGCCACCGATATCGAACCAGAAACTCGCGCCTTTGTTACTACCCATCTTAAAAAAATAGCGCCAGCGGTCATAAAGCCAAGAGAAGACTGGCTTCAGGAAAATTATCTGGTGTTTGCGCTTCACGAAATTTTGGACCAGTCCGGAAAGCCTCTCACTGCCGACGAACTCCTCTCCGGCCATGGCGAGCAAATTGCCCAACTTATCCGTGGCGAACAAAACCCCCTTTCGCGCACCACCACTGAACGCATCTTACAAGGCAGCTTGTCTTACTATCCGAATGATCTCCTGGTTGTCGGGTCTTCCGCCGCAATGGTCTACGACCGTCCCGAAGAAGCTGCGTGGACGATTCAAATCCTCGAGTACGCCAAAATGCAATTGCTGGAGTTTCGCTACTACGACAATTACATGACTCGCGTGCTCTCGGACGTCTACAACACGCTAGATCGCAAGCAAAGTGTGCTGCTCCGGCCCTGGGCTCTTCCACGCGAAGCCAATCGCCTCAACGCCATTCGCCTCGACGTTATGGAACTCACCGAGCGCATCGATAGCGCCGTCAAATTTGTCAGTGAGGCTTTCTATGTTCTGGTGTATCGCCTGGCCGCTTCCCGCGAGGGCGTGCCCGAGTATCGCGACCTCGTAGAAAGTAAATTGCAAACCGCTCGCGAGCTTTACGACTTCATGGTCGGCCAGTTTAACGAAGCTCGCCTCTTCGTGTTAGAGGCCGCCATCACTGTTTTGTGTCTGCTCGACGTGCTGCTTTTGCTTCGTGGCCGGTAGCAACAAACCGATGGAGTGCTTTTGCTTTCGTCTCTGCTGAAGCTTTTTCTAAAGGCTAAAGGTGAATCCAGTTCATTAAAATTAGCGCCAGCGTGCTGCTTCCGACGATGATCCACAGCGTGAGGCCCTGCAGGAGAGGGCGAACGCCCACACGCCTCAACGTCTCTCGATTCAGGCTGGCGCCAATCAAGAACAGCGTCACCGTCAGTCCGATTTTGCCCAAGTGATTGAAGGCTCCGAACACCGCGTTGAACGATGGCAGTAATGTGTTCAACAAAGCGGCAAAACAGAAAAACAAAATAAACCACGGCCACTGAATGCGTGCTTTGCTCTTGAGCGCCACTGCCGTCAGCACCGACAAAGGCACAATCCATAGCGCCCGCGCCAATTTAATCGTGGTCCCCACAGCCAGCGCTGTAGGCCCGTACTTTGCCGTCGCCCCCACTACCGAACTCGTGTCATGAATGGCCAGCGCCGACCACAACCCAAATTGCGTTTGACTCATGTGCAAAGCCAACCCGATCAGTGGAAAAATTAGCAGTGCCACCGAATTTAGAATGAACACCGCACCCAGCGAGACCGCCATTTCTTCTTCGTTGGCCTGCGCGATAGGGCCGACCGCAGCGATTGCGCTGCCTCCACAAATCGCCGTACCCGCGCTGATTAGAAAAGACGCCTTCTGCGAAACACTGATCACGTAGCCCAATCCCAGACCCAGCAACATCGCCGCCGTTATGCTGAGCGCCGTGTATGCAAACCCCGATCGTCCCGCCTGCAGCACCTCATGCAGATTCATGCCGAAGCCCAATGCCACCACCGACGCTTGCAGCAAAAATTTCGATAGCGCTTTACTTTCCCCCGGAAAAGGATGCATCACGG
>Ga0210396_10006265_pt1 | contig 11415 bp, 6 predicted proteins | sample IncBWH17OmetaG_FD_155466 | JGI IMG/M metagenome (GOLD analysis project Ga0210396, IMG submission 155466) | Forest soil microbial communities from Barre Woods Harvard Forest LTER site, Petersham, Massachusetts, United States - Inc-BW-H-17-O ...
GCACCCTGTGCGTTGGCCGACAGCAGCGCCACAAGGCACATTGTCAACAGGCCCACTACGTTTCTCGTTCGCTTGTTATGCATAGTGTTCTTTCTCCTTTCGGTCCTTGAACCATTCCCAAACGCGCCATCTACCCGTGCCCTCGTCCTGCGCGTCCGTAAGAGAGCACGTCGAGTCACACGAATTGGTTGACGCGACTACGAAGGGGGCAACTATCAGACTGGTCGCAAGACGGATTAGTGCCTACTGGCAATACTGCCAGTGTGGGGACACGAACGACTTGAGCGAAGTTCTCGACCGTGCTCCAGCCATACCGATGAGTGTGACAACAGTCGCCAATGCGAGGCCCAACCTCCCAGACCACCTCATAAATGACCTCCTGTATCTTCTTGTTGCCTAGAGAGTAAATCAGCGTGGGATTTCGGAAACGGAAATCTCAGACCTACAGAGATGCTCCGGCATGTCATCAGCGGAAAAAGATGGAATCGTCAAAAGTTACAATAAGGGGAGAAACGGAGAAGTTCCATCGGTACCTCGCCGTGTAAAGAAAACGGGGGACGCCTTTCACTACCGTCCCGTAGGACTTGGGCAGCGCCCCCCGCGCGAATAAGTCTAACCTCGCCTGTGAATCATGGCGGGGCATCCGGGAGTATGTCGGGCGGAACGGATGAACGGAACTGTCAAAAGTAACAGTCGCAGGGAGATTTTTGGGGTGCCTGGTAAACGCATTATAAAAGGGCGCCCGTTTGAAGTAGGTTTGATCGTTCGCATCAAGGCCTACAACAAGGAGCGCCCTCATGAATGATGCTAAGTATATTGGGATGGATGTGCATACAGCAACGATCTCGGCAGCGGTTCGGGATTCGAGCGGAAATCTGGTGATGGAAGCCACACTCGAAACGAAAGCCGAAACGATTCTTGAGTTTGTTCATGGTCTGCGCGGTAGTTTGCACGTGAGCTTCGAGGAAGGAACGTGTGCCGCTTGGTTACACGATCTTTTGAAGCCTCACGTTAGCGAAGTGTTGGTTTGTGATTCGCGTAAAAATGCCCTGTTGAGGGTTGGAAACAAGAACGACCGTGAAGATGCACGCAAGCTGTCCGAACTGTTGTTCCTGAACGAGCTCCATCCGGTCTATCACGGCGAAACTGGAATCCGCACGCTGAAGGAGCTGGCACGTAGTTATCTGACAATCACCCGCGACCTGACGCGCGTGATGAATCGCCTGAAAGCCATCTATCGAGGTTGGGGGATTGCTTGTGCTGGGCAGCAAGTGTATGCACCTCGCTACCGTGCCGAATGGCTCGCGAAGATCACCGAAGCCGGCGTGCGCCGTCGCGCTGAGATCTACTATCAGCAGTTCGATGCCTTAGCTGCTTTGCGCCAGGAAGTGCGCCGACAGCTATGGGCGGAATCCCGGAAACATCCGGCCATGAGATTGCTGCGGCAGATTCCCTCGATCGGCCCGATCCGCGCCGCTTTGTTGATCGCTCTGATGCAGACACCCCATCGCTTCCGTACCAAGCGGCAGCTGTGGGCCTACTGCGGACTGGCACTGAGAACCTACGATAGTGGGGAATATCGCTTCGTTGGCGGTCAACTGAAACGCTCTAAGAAAGCTGTGACCATCCGCGGACTGAACAAAAATCACAATCATGATCTGAAAAATATCTTTAAGGGAGCTGCCACCCGAGCGGCTGCCACCGCTGGGCCTCTCCAGAATTTCTACGAGGCTCGTATCGCTAACGGCATGAAACCACCGATGGCGCGCCTGACCTTGGCGCGCAAGATCGCGGCCATCACTTTGCTCGTTTGGAAGAAAGGAGTGCGTTTCGACGCTGAACAGTTAAAGCAACAAGCAGTTTGAGCGCCTGGTGAGAACTCTTTTCCTCGCTGGATTCATGTCTGGCGGCGATCTGTCGGTTCTTCTGGCACTCTGGTTCGAGGGTGAGTATCCATAACCGCGTTAGGTGGAGACTGTGCATCGAGCACCAACCATCTCTTGGTTAACTATATGCCCCCTCGGGCAACCATAAATCTCTAACAATGTCGGCCCTGTCAAATCGTTTTTGAACAGACCTCTCCGTCCACTCCGAAGAGTGGTCTTCGTTGTTCTTTTGACCTCTGCGTCAACGACCACGGCTCGTTTGTAATCCTTCGGTCGGCTTCAGTCCGACCCAAACATCTCTTCGATCAAAACTTCGACCATGATTAGTAATTCGAACTCCCTTCGCAGGGAGCGGGACGCCCAATCAAAGCCACGGCGCTCTACTTCACGCCATTTCTGGTTCCGAGCTGTCCCGCGTACGAACCGAACTCCAACGACGGTGAATACTCACAACCATTCCGCCACATCCAGTACAACCGAACCGCCAGCTTGCGTCCCATCGCTACCTTGGCAATGCTTCTGTGCCGACGCATCGCTAGGCGAACGTACCGACGTCGCCAGTCAGGATGAATGCGCGCCGCTGCTTGGGCTGCTTCCACCAACAAGAAGCGCAACAAGGAACTGCCTTGCTTGCTAATGTGCCCTAGTCGCTGCTTGCGAGCACTGGACTCCTCACACGGGATCATCCCCACGTACGTGCCGATCTGCTTGCCGCGTTGAAACCGCGTCGGAGTTCCGATGATCAACACGTAGGCGAGTGCCGTCAGCGGACCGACACCGGGATGAGTCATCAGCCGCATCGCCTCAGGTCGCTTCCTAGCTTCCCGTTCGACGGCTATGGTTAATTCCTCTATCGTCGGATTCACGCGGTCCAGCAGCTCCAGCAACTCTTGCCGACGTCGACTGGCCCAAGGAGCTAACGCTAGCTTTTCTAACTGCGCTCGCCCTTGTTCGCTGAATAGTTTTTTCTTCCAGCGATAGCCCTCGTTCATCGCCAACGCCTGCAACTGATTCATGATTCGTGTGCGCATCTGCACCAACCGATGCCGGTGCCACAGCAGTTGTCGCAGATCCCGATTCTCCGGACCCGGCACCCAAATTTGCGGAAAGTTATTTTCCCGCATCAGCCTGAGTATGAGTCGCGCGTCTTCACGGTCAAACTTCTGCTTCTTCACTCGCTTGGCTTTGATCTCCGCAGGATCTCCGATCCACAGCTCGAAACCCAATTCAGCCAGCAGCCGCTCGAACCAGCGTGAATATCCGGTAGCCTCCATGCCTACACGCACGCTGATTCCTCTCTCCTTCAGGTCTCGATAGAATTTCTCTGCCTGCCCATCACTGTGGTTCAGCTCCTGGTCACCACACTCACCAGTCTCTTCTATTAAAAATGCAATCGCCTGAAAGCTCGGGTGGTAATCTACGCCTATCAGTAACATGTTCGGCTCCTTTCTCCCGAGCCTGCGGTCGTCGATAAACCACAGTCTACTCGGGTCGAGGAGCCGACATTGTTATGCAATCAAAGCTATGGGCCACGAGTCCCGGATAGAACTATGGTCGCCAAATTTGACCACCGTTCTGCTTTGTTGGTTTCGGAACAGATCGGCTTCGTTGCGAACAGGCGATGAAAACCGCTGGTAGAGAAAACCCAAACCGCTGCGCCAAAGTAGCCGGCAACCGAGCACCTGGTGCGGACGGTCAGAACAGATCCAGCTCAATCAAGTGGGCTGCGAAGCAAGAAAAATTCCGGCCGATGCGGAAGTGTTTTTTCTTGACTTCCCTTTTTATAGAACTAACCAGGACTTGGGGAAGAACGACGCTGCCACAAGTTGTTCTGGCCGATTAAAGAATGCTCCTTTGCTGTTGTCCAGCGTGAACGGCGCAGGTGACGAATAGAAGATCATAACCCGAAGGTCGTCAGTTCAAATCTGCCCCCCGCAACCATTTTTTTGTTTGCTCAGAATTGAAAAAATCCGCCTGTCGGTCAGACGAATACCCAGGCGCTCTGCAGTTACCTTGAGCGAAGTGGATACCATGCGCCCAGGCCCTAAACCATAGATCCGGCTCGGCGCGTCCTACTACACCGCCCTCATTTAGGGCAGGGAGGTTGACGACAATAGAAGACGCTGATGTTTTCCGGAACCGGGCACCCGTCTTCCTCGCAATCAGTGATGGTTATGGATAGCGTGTCGTCTTTCACGGCGATCGACAAGTGGCCTTCCAGAAGGTGCTTCAGATATTCTGGTGACAAGTTAGAACCGCTCGAGCCGTCTTCGGGAGGGATTCTCCCTGTAGTTGGTGCGCTGCTCATGTTTTCTCCTTCCCACCAAGCTATGGAGTGCTCGGTGGGTCTCCGTGGGATGAAACAGGGGAGATCATTTGCACGCGGGCACGTTCCGTGCGTGCGTCGCGAAGTACCGCCAAATCAGAGTCGGCGTTCCCCCATAAATGCAGGAAGCGATCGTAATACTGAAGAGACTGTTTCACGTCGCCGGATTTGGATAGGATTCGCGCGAGGCGGAGATTTCCAAGCACCCAGTCTGAGGGCGAATCGTCGCCAATTACTTCGCCTTTGAACTCCAAATAACGCTGAAATGCGGGGACAGCCTTGGTCCAATCTTCCTTTGCGGCATACACTTCGCCGGCCGTGTAGTAGGCATTGAAAGAGGGATAGAAGACCTGAGCGCGGCGCTGGCTTTGCTCTGCGGCGTCTTTCTTTCCTTCAGCCAACTCGACGGCACCTTTGAGGTTGAAGTAGCAACTGTGGGTGTAACCCGTATCTTCGCTTTCGTTGAGCGCGGTCAATGGAGTCAAGAGCTGGCGAGCGAGGGCAAGTTCACCTTGCGCGAGGGCCTGCAATCCGGTGCGGCGCAACTCCTCGGAGTGGGTGCGATCGACCGTGGTGGCGAGCTTTTTCAATTCAACACGGGCCTCGGCTGATTTGCCGCGTGCCAGCAAAACTTGCCCGAGGAGATAACGTTTCACCGGGGTCCAGGTGTCGCTGTGCAGCTTTTCATCAAGCAGCAAACTTTGCTGGAGGACTTCGGTGGCTTCGCGGAGGCGCCCCTCGTACATTAAGACGCGTGCGGAATAGAGCGAAGCCAGACCCTTTTCATAATCGCTACCCTGCTGGGCTAGAAGGGCAAACTCCTCGCGGGCGGCCGGGAGATCGTCCAAACCAAGATGTGCGACGCCAGCGCCCCAATGGAGAACGGGAGCGGTTACTCCATTGGATTTGGCGGATGAATACGCGACAAGGGCTTCGTTGAAATTGCTGACATGGTCCAACCACCGAATAAGGCGGTTGTAGTCGAGGGCACTGTGCGGATCAAGTCTGAGTATGTGGCGTTCCGCTGCGATGGAGTCTTGTGGACGCCCAGCCCAAACGGAGTTCGCAGCCAGCCCCTGGTAGCCCTCGATGTCATCCGGATACAATTCGGTAAGCAGGCGGTATTGTTCGAGCGCCTTCTCCTCCAAGCCTCGGGCAGAAAAATCGGTGGCAGTAATGAGGTAACGCTCGCGTTCGGAAACGCGACCAATGCCACGCCGCGCGAGAGCAAGTTGTGACCTGTACTCTTTTTCGTTTCCGAGTTGCTCATAAGTGAGAGCCAACTTCAGATGCGCCAGGGCGAAATCGGGATCGATATCGATGGCGCTCTTGGCCAGGCGGAGAAAGCCCTCGGTATCTCCCGCGGAGTCGCGCTTGAGAGCGGCAGAGTAGCGCTCCAGGGCCTCGATGGAAGGAGTGGTTACGCGCGCGAGGGGAGTGCTTTGTTTTTCGACTTGCGCCAGCGATTCCCCGAGGCGGTTTCGCAGCCTCTTGGATAAGACATCGATGGAGCTGTAGAGCTCACTTGGGGAATGCAAGGTTGCTACGTCCGCCAAGACGGGGGTACTTCGGGCGGCGTCGATGATTCGGACGCGTATTATGTAGCCGGGACCGGCGTTATCGATTTCGCCCGCGAGCAGAACGCGGCAGTTCTCGCGGAGGCAAATTTGACGTCCGAAATCGGCGTCCAAGTGGGTTACATCCGTGCGGCCGGCGCGGCGAGCGGCGTCCACGGCTTGCGAGCGGGGCATGAGGGTGACGTAGCGAGACTCTTGCAACGAATGGCCCAGAGCTTCGCTAACAGTGTCGTCAAAGAGCGGCTCGCTAGAGCGATTCTCAAAGTCAGTCACCAGTATGGATTCGTGCGCCGCCAAAAGCGGATGAGCACGCCACGGGTTTAGCACCACTGCCAACACGGCGGCACACACTACAACCGCCACGAAAATCCCTGAGAGGATGCGGCGCTTGGCGTTGGTTTGTGCCGGCGTTGGCATGGCGGCTGGAGTAGAGGAGACCATGCTCCCCGGTAGCGGAGTGGTGAAGGAAGCAGGAGCGGTCTGTGCGCGCTGCAGAGCACGGAGGTCAACCAAGAGATCGTCGGCGGAGATGTAACGCTCGACCGGATCCTTGGCCAACATTTTAGTAACAATGCGTTCGAATTCGCCGGGAAGCCGCCGATTGAAGTCCCGCAAGGGTTGGTGGTCTTCTTTAATGATGCGATTGCAGGTGGCCAGAAAGCCTTTGGCCAGGAATGGGTGGCGTCCGGCCAACGCTTCATAAAAGACAACGCCAAGAGAAAAAATGTCGGAGCGTTCGCTCGATTCTCGCTCTTGCAGAACTTCGGGAGCCATGTATGCGAGTGTGCCGCTGAGCTCCGAATGGTCGCTATCATCGATCTGCGTCGAGGTGACTGTCGCGCTTGGTAGGCGCATGGCGACGCCGAAATCGAGGACTTTGGCGCCCTTGCTCGGCGTCAGCATGATGTTTTCCGGTTTGATGTCGCGATGTAGGACGCCGCTGTTATGCGCGGTTGCGAGCGCCTCCGTGCAATCAATAGCGATGGAGAGGAACTTGGCGATAGGCATCGGCTCGGCCAAGCTCTTGCGCAGGGTTTCGCCTTCGACGTACTCCATCACCAGGAAAAGCTCGCCTTGCTCTTCAAGCACGTCGTAGACGGCTGCAATGTGAGCGCTGCTCAGGCGCGAAGCGTAGCGAGCCTCGGTCCACAGGCGTTGCCGGTACGAATCATTTCCTACGCGCGTAATGCGCTTGAGCGCGACTGGGCGATTGAGCTTGGTGTCGTCCGCGCGATAGACATCTCCCATACCGCCGGAACCGAGCCGCTGCAGTATGGCGAATCGACCGACACTCGTGCCGGTCAGGTCCGAAGTATTCGGAGCGGTTTGCTGTTGCTGACTGGCATTCTCAGCCATAGGACGACCGACGAAATGAGGAAATCACAGTGGCCGCCTTTTCCAACTATAAAACAACAAGTGGTGAAGGCCGCTTGTTCGGGGGAATGAACAGAGTCATCTTATGCGAAGGGAGACGGGAAGTAAATATAAAGAGGACCTCGCCTGGATGAACACTGGAGAGTTGCTTGGGAGCACTACTAGGCTGCTTCTGCAAATCATTGCGCACATAACTCTGGGTACGGGCTGAGAACTCCCTAACACATTGAGCGGAGGAGCAAGCGGTGATCCACATGGTCGCGGTAGGGACGACCATCGCTGATCGCCCCCCGCACAGAACCGTACGAGCGGCATTGCCGCATACGGCTCCCACCTTGGAGGATTAGCGAGGACGCAGTTAAGGGCTTATCGGGAGTTGGGAATCGGGAGTTTGGAATCATTTCCGAAAGTCTACGATCAAACTCCTGTCATGCAACATCTGAGCTCTCTGCTGCCCGTCGGCTGACCTCGCACGCATACCTTGACCTTCGACCTATCATCATGTACTGTGATGTGTAGAAGGTTGAGGCATTGAAACGATTTCCCATCCCGCAAGGCACGCTGGACATGCTGATTCTCCAGATTGTGTCGCTGGAGCCTGCGCACGGCTACGGAATCGCGCAGAGACTCGAGCAGATTTCGAAGGCGATCGTCCAAGTGAACCAAGGCTCTCTGTATCCCGCGCTGCACCGGCTCGAGCAAAAGGGCTGGCTGAAAGCGGAGTGGAAAGAATCAGAAACGGGGCGAGAGGCCAAGTTCTACGCATTGACGGCGTCCGGACGCAAACAACTCGTCACTGAAAAAGATAGCTGGGCGCGCTTGGCGGGAGCGGTTCAGCTGATTTTCAGCGAGGGCGACCAATGATCAGACACGTCACAAACTGGTTCCGACGCAGGAAGCTGGAGAGCGGCCTGGATCGCGAATTGCGCTACCACCTTGATCGACGAATCAGCGATCTTGAGAAATCTGGCGTGCCTGCTGCGGTTGCGCGCAGGCAAGCGTTGATGGAGTTAGGCGGGGTATCGCAAGTCCAAGAAAAAATCCGAGACGTCTGGCTGAGCCGATGGCTGCGAGACCTGACATACGACTTCCGCTTTTCAGCACGATCTTTTCTCAAGACGCCGTCGTTCACCATCACTGCCGTGCTCTCGCTGGTGCTCGGCATCGGAGCGACGACGGCCATCTACTCGTTGGTGGATCAAGTGCTCCTGCATGCCCTGCCGGTTCGAGAGCCGGAACGTCTCGTGCTTATCGATTGGAAGGGCGATCAAGTTGCGAGCGCTCATGGCAGCTGGAACTTGATGTCCTACCCGATCTGCCGCGATTTGGACAAAAAGAAGGACTTCTTCGACGGTGTATTTTGTCGAGCGCTCACCGACGTCAATCTTTCAACCGGCAGCGACTCTCGCCCTGAGATGGTGGAAATCGTATCTGGAAACTATTTCGAGGTTCTCGGAGTCGCGCCGGCGTTGGGACAGGTGATTGAACAGGATGACGATCGCGTACCGAACTCAAATCCTGTAGCCGTACTTTCATACGATTTCTGGCAGACGCAGTTCGGCGGCGCGCTTGATGTGGTTGGCCGCAAGGTTTTGGTGAATCGTCATCCCCTGACCGTCATCGGAGTCGCGGCTTCGACGTTCAAAGGCGTAGATGTTGGCGAGGTGCCATCCCTTTGGATTCCAGCTTCGATGTCGTCGCAAGCCATCCCAGGTTTCAACGACCTTCTTCTTGATCGGCGCAATCGTTGGATGCAGGTGTTCGGCCGCTTGAACCGAGGCATGACATTGGAGAAAGCCCAAGCAGGGCTGCAACCGTGGTTCAAAGCGATGCTGCAGGAGGATACGCACCTCGCAAGCTTTCCCGTAATCACGCCCGAACGCCGACAGGCGTTTCTTAGTTCGTCGTTGGTGCTCGCTGCCGCTCCTCAAGGTCATGCTCCGTTGCGACGGCAATTGTTGCAACCGTTGTGGATGCTATTCGCGGTAACAGCGGTTCTACTGGGCTTGGCCTGTTTGAATGTCTCTGGGCTATTCCTGGCGCGCGGGTCGGCCCGCGATCGCGAAATCGCCACAAGATTGGCACTTGGTGCTTCGCCGTGGAGAATCGGACGGCAATTTCTTGCCGACAGCCTCTTAATCGCGCTTTTCGGAGGACTGCTTGGCATCGCGGCGGCTCCGATCGTCGTGCGAACTCTCGTCGCGTTTGTTCCACGAGCTTCCGCACCAACGGCTTTGCATGCCGGTATCGACTTGCGTCTCCTCGGCTTTGCGTTTGTCGTAAGTGTCGCAGCCGGTCTTTTGAGTGGACTTGCTCCAGCGTGGCAGGCGGGACGGCGCTCGGTTGCACAATCACTCCGCGAGCGAGGCGGCACGGCGTTCAGTGGGGTCCGACTGCGAAAGATCATCGTGACTGCTCAGATCGCCTTGACTTTGACTCTCGTCGTCGGCGCGGCTTTGTTCCTGCGAAGTCTGGATGCGTTGATGGCCAAGGGTCCGGGCTTCACAACTTCTGGTCTCATTTCGTTCGGCGTGGACTCACTGCTAAGCGGGTATTCGCCAGCCGAAGGAAACCGGCTCATGCGGCGTATCGACGAAGCAATCCGCGAGTCATCGGTCACTCAGTCGTCGGCGATAGTGCGGTGGCCATTCCTGACGGGCGGAAGCTGGAGCGATCCGATGACAATCCTCGCCGACAAGAGACTAACGACTGATCGCGACGTCAATCTGAACACGGTCACACCGGAATTTTTTCAAACCATGGGTGTACATATCATTGAGGGCCGAAACTTCGATGAACGGGATGTGCACGAACCAGGGGTGGAAGGATGGCGCTCTGCCATCGTGAACGAAGCATTCGTGAAGCGATATTTAAGGGGTCGCAGTCCGCTGGGAATGCTCGTCTGTGAGGGTGCGGGACCTGACGACAACCCGGATGTTGTAGTCGTCGGTGTGATGTCCAATTTTAGCTATCGCGGGTTGCGAGAGGAATCGGAGCAAGTATTTTTCCCCTTCTTTGAAGGCGACGGCGCGAGCGGCACGTTTTATGTAAAGGTCCACGGAAAGCCGGAGTCTTTCGTACCGTCGCTTCGTGCGATCGTTCACGGCGTCGATCCGACGTTGGCGATGACAGATTTCCGCACGGTAAGTGAACAGGTCGATCGATCGCTGAATACCGAGCACTTGCTGGCGACATTGTCCGGCAGCTTCGGCACGCTTGCGCTGGTGCTGTCGCTGGTGGGTTTGTATGGCGTGATGTCTTTTGTCGTAACGCAGCGCACGCGCGAGATTGGAATCCGACTGGCGCTCGGCGCGACCCGTTGGTCGGCAATTCGGCTGGTGCTTCGGGATGCGTCGGCGATGATCTTTTTGGGGATAGGGATTGGTTTGCTTCTTGTTTCGGTGCTGGGGCGGTTAGTTCAAGCGCAGCTCTACGATGTGAAATCTTTCGATCCAACGGCAATTGTGATCACCGTCCTGATTTTGTGTTCGGCGGGGGTGGGTGCCGCGCTCATCCCTGCGCATCGCGCTTCGGGCGTGAGTCCGACGGAGGCGTTGCGAGTCGAGTAGTTAATAGCGCAAACCGCGCCTCGCGATGACGCAGCAACCGATGCTTTGCCTTGGATTAAAGGGGCGAAGTGTCGACCGGTTCGTCAGGAGATGCCGACTCGTGTTGTAGTTATCGCAGGTGGGAGAACAATCCGAGAAGCTCGAAAAAGAGTGCTACAACACAGACGAATGCTCCGCAAATCCTAAACCAGATGAACGTAGATTTATAGTTCAAGGCGGTTCCAGCATTGCGAGCGCCGGGTAGCATCTTCAATTTCGGGAATCGGACATACTGCTGAGCGCCCCAATAGTTCAATGCCGATGCAAGTGGTTTGGCCCAAATGAACAGGCTCCCCCTAACAGGACCACGAATGCATTAACCGCCAATTCGAGGATATTCATAATGTTTCTCGTCGTGAGCCAGATTATCCTTGATTCCTCATACCCCGCAACGAAATCGCTCGGCAAAAATGGAACGTCAGAGAGAATCGAAGGGATAATTTCAGCGCCCAGTGCCTGGTAAACGCTGCCGGTTCAAACGGTCGATGCAACACCATCTGGTATAAAGCAGTTTTCAAAGGTGGTGTTTGTGAAACAAGGGAGGCGGTTTGGGTTTTCGGCGGAGCAGAAACTCGACGTGTGGCGTCGTTGGAAGGCCGGGCAGACGCTGCATGAGATCGGGCGCGCTTTTGGCAAAGAACATT
>Ga0210396_10006271_pt1 | contig 11412 bp, 14 predicted proteins | sample IncBWH17OmetaG_FD_155466 | JGI IMG/M metagenome (GOLD analysis project Ga0210396, IMG submission 155466) | Forest soil microbial communities from Barre Woods Harvard Forest LTER site, Petersham, Massachusetts, United States - Inc-BW-H-17-O ...
CTCACGTGATCGCCTTTGTTGCTTCGGAAAATGCGTCGTACATGACAGGTTCTTCCATCCCAGTCGATGGAGGCATGATCGCTGGCTAAATCTTCCTTGACTACGGCACCGAGCTGCTCAAGACAAGTCGTTTTCTGAACGGCGAGTCGTGAAAAGGCTGGGACGACGCTAGCAAACGTGTTCGTTTTTGGATTGTCAGGGTATATGGAATGACTACACTTCAAGGCAAAACCGCCCTGGTGACAGGCGCATCACGCGGAATCGGGCGGGCCACTGCATCCGCGCTCGCTAACTCCGGTGCGCATGTCGTTGTGCACTACGGTCGTTCCGCGCAGGATGCGGAATCTCTCGTGGCAGGCATCCTTTCAAAAGGCGGACGCGCGGACGCAATCAGCGCTGACTTGGGAACTGCGGAAGGCGCAACGCTGCTGGCGAAGGAGGTTCGTACGATCGTCGGCAAGCGATTGGACGTGCTCGTGCTCAACGCCGGAATCAGCAAGGCGGCACGCCTCGCGGATTATACGGTAGAGGATTTCGACAACCTCTTTGCGACAAACGTTCGAAGTCCGTTCTTCCTGGTGCAGCAACTGCTGCCCATTCTAGGTGACGGCTCCAACATCATCGTGATCTCTTCGCTCGGGGCCCATGCCGTAGTCGGCAAGCCCGGCGTGGACAACCCCTCGCTGCTTGCCTACTCCTCGACCAAAGGAGCATTAGAGACTTTGGTCAAGAACTGGGCTGCCATTCTTGGGCCGCAAGGTATTCGCGTAAATGCAGTCGCGCCCGGTGTGATCGATACGGATATGTCGAATTTTACGAAGACCGAAGCAGGCCGCGAGGCCGCTCTTGAGATGCAAACACTAAAGCGAATCGGCAAGCCGGAGGACGTGGCAGATGTCATCGCGTTCTTAGCTTCGGACGATGCCCGCTGGATCACGGGAACCAGCATCCCCGTCGATGGCGGGTCGAAGCTTTAAGGACCTGACGCCTTGCTGGCGTCAGCTGCAATCGAACGGATGAATGAGGAGGGTCGGCAGATGGCAAAAACAAAAATGGCAAGTGAGACGATCGAATCCAAACATAAAGCGCTCGTTCTAGAAGCCTTCGACACACTGTTCAACATGCGTGACTACACGGCGGCAGAGCGCTTCTGGTCACCGAACTACATTCAGCACAGCGCACACATAGCACCAGGTCGCGAAGGGCTGTTAAATCTCGTCCGCTCATTGCCAGAAACGGTGCGCTATGAGAACCAGCTCATCGTTGCGGAAGGTGATTACGTCATAGCGCATGGCCGCTTCACGGGGATGGGAAGGCCCGCCGCCTGGATCGCAGCCGACGTTATCCGGTTCGAAGACGGTGTTCTTAAAGAGCATTGGGACGTTCTGCAGGACGAGGCGACCAAGGCCGAATCTGTCAGCGGCCTTCCCATGTTTGGCGACACATTCCCCAGATGACAGCCGAAACAACGCGATCGTCCTGAGGCCGTTCGACACCCTTTTTAACAGATCAAGGAGGCACTAGCTATGATTCCACCCGTTGCTTTGAACGCCACGTATGTGATTTTGGGAGCGAGCGGGAACACCGGCTCGATCATCGCCGATTCCTTGCTATCGAAGGACAAGAAGGTGCGCGTCATGGGACGCGATGCGGGGCGACTACAGCGCTTTGTGGGCAAAGGGGCGGAAGCGTTCACCGCCGATATGAGCGATGCGGCTGCGCTCACCGAAGCCTTCAGCGGTGCGCGCGCGGCATACTTGATTTTGCCGCCGGCGAAGTCCCGAGAGGACCAGGAACGAGACAGCGATGCGATTGCGAAAGCTGTGAAGGAGTCCGGTCTGCGCTACGCAGTGCACTTGAGCAGCTACGGCGCGCAGGTTTCGGAAGGCACCGGGCCAGTCGCGGGGCTGCATTCTTCGGAGCAAAAACTGAACGCGATCAGCGGTTTGAACGTTCTGCACCTGCGCGCCGCGTATTTCATGGAGAACAATCTGGCGGCGATCGGCATGATTCATGCGATGGGATTGATCGGAAATGCGCTGCTACCCGACGTGAAGTTGCCCATGATCGCGACGCGCGACGTTGGCGACTACGCCGCGCAACGCCTCCTGCACCTGGATTTTTCTGGGAAACAAATCCGCGAGTTGCTTGGCGAGCGTGACCTGTCGATGACGGAAGTTACCGCAGTGATTGGGCGCGGCATTGGCAAACCGGATCTGAGTTACGAGCAGTTCCCGTATGACCAGGTGCAGCAGGTGTTGACGCAAATGGGTGTTCCGCCGAAGGGAGCCGCTTTGTACATCGAGATGTACAAAGCCATCAACGCCGGAGTCCTCGTTCCGTTGGAGCGGCGTTTGCCGGAGAACACCACCCCAACTTCGCTTGAAAACTTTGTGCAGGATGTTTTTGCGGCTGCGTATCACGGGACGGCTGTCAGCGCTTAGGCTCAAGCGCCCAAGTGGCGCCGGTTGCTTGTTGTTCAGTCAGAGTGAAATGCGAATGAGAGGGGAATAGAAATGAACGGCACATACAAAGCAGTGGAAGTGTCAGCACCGGGCGTTCTCCGTGTTGTCGAGCGGCCGATTTCGAAGCCGGCGGCTGGTCAAGTCCGTCTGCGCGTCGAAGCATGTGGCGTTTGTCATTCCGATTTAGCGACGGTACAGGGAGATTATCCAGGCCTGAAATTGCCGCGAGTGCCCGGGCATGAGGTCGTGGGCCGATCGAGGAGATCGGTCCGAATGTTTCCAAATGCAAGATCGGGCAGCGCGTAGGTGTCGGTTTCCTGGGCGGGCAAGACGGCGAATGTGAGCCGTGCCTACGCGGAGATTTTGCGAACTGCTTGAACCCCGTCATATCAGGAATCACAACCGACGGTGGTTATGCCGAGGTGATGATTGCCGAAGCACGAGCGCTCGCTTCCATTCCGGATGAGCTCACGTCCGCGGAAGCCGCCCCTCTAATCTGTGCTGGCATAACGACCTACAACGCATTGCGTAACGCCGGCTTGCGCGCGGGCGATCTGGTTGGCATTCAGGGGATCGGCGGGCTTGGACACTTGGGAGTTCAGTTTGCCCGGCGCATGGGATTCCGCACCGTGGCCAGCGCGGCAACTTTACCCGCCCCGGACATCACGCGTTCCAGCTTGCTTAGATTAAAGTCGGTTATCGCTGCCGCGGGCCCACAGTCGCAGGAGGCGCACGGGCTATCGATGGCAATTCGGCCTCGAACATCCACCTCGACTTGCCGCATCCGAGAGAGATCCACTACCAGCCCATGGTCGCTCAGCGCCCTTCCTACCCAATCATGTTCCCCGCCGCGCACGGACAGCGGAAGACCATACGCTCGAGCAGCACGCACCGCCTCCTGCACATCTCTCGCGCTCTCACAGAAGGCAAACAGCGCTGGCGGCCGATCAACTGCGCGGTTGAAAACTCGCCGGGCCCCCTCGTAGGAAGCCTCACCTGCGATTGCGACCTTGCCTTGCATTACAGTGCGCAAGTCTTTTGCTACCGTGGTCTCTAATTTATTTGTTGTATCCGTTGTGATCATTGTTTGTCTGTCCCCTTTGTGGTTTTGCAACTCTATCGACCACAACGCATAAGACACGCGAGCGCGTGTTGTATTCCCGGCACGACGGGAACGGGGTGTGGACAATATTTTTGTGCAACCGCTCGACGGCTCACCCGGACGTCAGGTCACCGACTTTACCTCTGAAAATATTTCCCAGTTTCAAATGGTCGCCGGATGGCAAGACTCTCGCTGTCGCGCGTTCACGACACATCGGATGTGGTCATGCTTAGCGAAAAGTAGCCCCGGCGTGCGCGACGGCGGTTAATTCTTCGAGGCCGGCCCCCGGGCGGTGACCATGATCTCGACATGAGCGGTGGGCACGGCGAGCGCCGCGACACCGACCGTAACGCGCGCCGGTCGCGGCGTTTTGAAAACGGAAGCGTAAACCGCGTTCATACGTTTGAACTGGGTGATATCGGTGAGGAAGACCTGCGCCGAGACCACGTCCGAGTAATCCATTCCAGCCGCTTTTAGAACGATGCCAATGTCGTCGAGGCAGGCTTTCACTTCGGCGTCGAAATCTTTTGGGATCTGGCCAGTATGCAGGTCAAAGCCGATTTCGCCGGAGACATACAGCGTGTCACCCACCAGAATTCCCGGGCTGAAGGGGAGATCGTCCTGGCTCTGATTTGCGAACTCGGGCGGCGAGATCACTTTAGTCTGCTGCGCGGAGGAAATGCTGACAGCGGTAATCATAAAAATAAGAATCGTGGAAAGTAGACTCATGCGTGGCATTGGTTGCGTCATCACATACCCTTTCTATTTCAGATTTCTGCGGCGGAAGACCTGCCTCACGCCAGCGCTTCGAGCAGCTTGTCTATATGTACATTTCTCGCCAGTTATGCTGACCTTCGCGCTTGATTCCTGTAGCGGGGCGCGGGGACGGAAGTGCCGAACTGTGGCAACATGGAGCGGCGTGCGGCCTCAAAACGTGTCCATTCGTCTCCATTATGAAGCCGGGAATTGTGACCAGTTCGCCCTGATCGAGGCCGACCAGCGCTGCATCGACCATGTCTTCCACCGGCATGACGATCGACGGGGGTTGCTGTTGCCATGGGAGGGCCGGCGACCTCCCAACCGTCGGTCGCGGTCCTACCAGGTAGCACCGCTTGGACGCGGATGCCTTTGCTGGTGAGTTCGTGCTGTAGCGAAAGGCTGAAGGCAAGGACGTAGGCTTTGGACGCCCCGTACACGCCGTTGAGCGCTTCTACCGAGATGCCCGCGGCGGAGTTGATGTTGATGATCGTGCCTGTCCCACGCTTAACGAAGGCAGGAGCGGCGGCGTAGGTGAGGCGAGTGAGGGCGGTGACATTGAGGGCAAATCATGTCTTGCATCTTCCGGATGTCGGCCTCAAGCAGTGGGGCGACGGAAGCAAAGCCGGCGTTGATGACGAGCATGGTGACACCCGGAGCGTCCTTCAGTTTTGTTTCCACTTTCGCGAGCCCTGTCTCGTTGTTGAGGTCCGCCACGATGGGAGTGATCTGCCGTCCGCTCGCGCTTGAGAGGCTCGCAGCCAGTGCTTTGAGTGGCTCCTCGCTGCGTGCGACAAGAACGAGGTCGTGTCCCCGTTTTGCGAGACGGTCTGCATAGACAGCTCCGATGCCCCGAGAGGCGCCGGTTATGAGGGCTGTGCCCTTTGACGATGAGTTGCTCATGATCTTCTCTCCTGATTTGAGTTGCACCTGTTTGCTTTTCATATGGATTACGACTATCATCCATTCATAGTGTTGGACACATGTAGCCACGGTTTGGTTGCACACTTTCTTAGGAGGGCCCATGCGTCATTCCAAGACTGAAAAGGCGAATACGCACAAGCGCATCGTGACGATCGCGGCGAAGAAATTCCGCGAGGAAGGGCTCGCCGGGATCGGAATCGCGGACCTGATGAAGAAAGCTGGCCTTACCGTGGGCGGCTTCTATAAGCACTTCAAATCGCGTGACGCGTTGGTTGCCGAAGCGATCGGCTCCGCGCTGGAAATGTGGAAAGATCGGATCGATGCAGCCGCCGCTGACGGGCCGCGCATCACCTACGAGTCCCTGGTCGATGATTACCTGAGCGAAGCCCATCGAAATTATCCAGGTATGGGTTGTCCTGTCAGCGCTTTGGCGGGCGATCTCGCACGCAGCGACAAGCGCACTAGAGCGGTCGCCACGCGGAAAATTCGAGACAACATCGAGTTGCTCGCCACTCTGATTCGCGACACGACCAAGATGGATAAGGACACTGCGAGACCACGCGCGGTCATGACCTATTGCGCGATGGTCGGCGCCATCAGCATGGCCCGCGCCGTATCGGACAAGGAACTTTCGCGGGAAATCTTGAAGACTGTGGCACAGCGTCTGAAGAATCCTGCTTCGTAAAGTCATACCGCGCATCGCAGCGCCAACGCTGCTATGCCAGAGTCGTGTCCGGCCTGGCCGAGCGGCCCAAACTCCGGACCCTTTTGCGCAGCCCGGTCGGGTTCATTCCCAGTTGAATTCCTGACGATGATCATGTCGTCGCACAAAATCGATACCGTTGTCGTTAGTGGTGGCCAAGCAGGACTTGCGATCAGCTATTACTTCGTCGGGAGGGGCGTGAACATGTCGTGCTGGAGCGAGCGCCTGCGGTCGCTAACGCGTGGCGCAATCAACGCTGGGATTCATTCACCTTAGTGACGCCGAACTTTCAAGTGCGAATGCCCGGGGCAGAGTACTCGGGGAAACGATCCATACGGGTTCACGCTCCGATCAGTGAGGAAAAAATGAAAGAGAAGTCCGCCGGAGCATCCGCCGTTGCAGAACGTCATTGTACGAAATTTATGACCCTCTGTAACTTATTGATAATAAATGAAGATATTGGTGGAGGCGACGGGAGTTGAACTATTCAGGGTACTGATAACACGTAGCTTATTGATTCTCGGAACTGCTACCACGCGATAACTCCGCTCGTCCGGATCTGTGGAGGGGGGTCATGAGCGATCATGGTCCTACTCCGACTTTACGGTGTGCGGCTGAGTCCTGATATGGTTTAGGGATAGCCGGAACGATGTTCCATATAATAAACGGAACACAGTTCCGCTTGCAAGCTGTAGCCAATGAAAAAGCGAATTGCAGAACGAACCGACGATCAGGAACTCGAAAACAGCAAGCCTCGCCGGAAGCGCGCAGATGGGCAGCGCAAGATGAGTTCAATCCTTGACGCGGCGATAGAGGTCTTTCGAAAGTCGGGAGTGGACGCTCCGGTCCGTGAGATTGCGGAAAGAGCAGGCGTCGGCTTGGGCACGGTTTACCGTCATTTTCCCAGAGGTCGGATCTCATCGTGGCCGTCTTTCGGACCCAAATGGATGCTTGCGCCGATGCGGCCCCTGACCTCGCAAGCAAGTACGAGCCTGGTGAGGCATTGGCTCGCTGGATGCAACGCTACATGGACTTCGTCGCTACCAAGCGAGGGCTTGCAGCCGCGCTGCACTCGGGCGACCCGGCGCATAGCGCTCTGCCTGGATACTTCGACAAACGCCTGCGACCAGCACTTGAAACGCTGCTGGAAGCGGCCGTTGCGGCGGGAGTAGTGCGCCAAGGTATTGCAGCCGACGATCTATTACGAGCTGTCGCGACCTTATGCCATGGACCACACGGGGAAGAGCCCGTCTATGCACGCAGAATGGTCGAATTGCTGGTAGATGGCCTGCGTTACGGGGCGAGCACCCGAATCGACTCGTCTCTAAAACCCGATGCTCGCAGGAATCGGAAAGCGCCCGCAAAGTGAGCCTTCATGAGCCTTGGATGAGCGCTTTGCCCTGTTGGCGTCAACCGAGGATCGCGCCTGGACAGGTAGACGGACACTAGCCGACTTCTCAGTACCGATTGCAGTCAATAAGCGCCCCGGCGATAATGTGTTTACTTGATTTTGGCCCACCTTTGGAGTTCGCCATAAGCACATAAATACGGACCTAGACGATGCGATACTGACCGCCGTCTACGGACAATCGCCTGTCCAGTGATGAATGCAGCATCGTCGGTTGTCAAAAATAGAACTGTGCCAGTCACATCCTCGGGATGGCCCAGCCGCTTGATGTCTTGCTGTTTCCCAGGTGGAGCGCTCTTGCTCCTCGGACTGAGGCGCGTTTGCGAGTGTGTTAATTAGACCAGGCAACACTGCATTCGCGGTAATACCATCACCTGCAACATCATTCGCCAGACCCCGCATGAATCCAATAAAGCAGCCCGGCAAAGGCCCGGCGCACATCGACGAAGATCACCGCCCACAGCACCGCCACGAATCGGGCCAGGGCAGCCCGCTCGGGGCCATGCCTTACCCCTTCAGGCTCATCTTGTATTGGAAACAAGCCCCTCCTTCAGGCTCATCTTGCATTGGAAGAGATTGGAAGAGACTCCTAGTTGACTCGCTCCCATAAATATGGGAGCATGACCCATGAAGACTACGTTAGAAATTCCCGATGCCATCTTTCGTCGCGCCAAGATGGTGGCGGCCGAGCGCGGAATTCCTTTTCGAGCGCTCGTCTCGGAGGCGCTGTCGGACAAGCTACGCGCCCAAGGCGATAGAGACAGCAAGCCCTGGATGAAGACGTTCGGCAAACTCCGTCACCTGCACAAGGAAACGGCCAGAATTAATTGCATCATAGAAGAAGAGTTCGACCGGGTCGAGACTGAGGATCGACAGTGATCCTGGACACCAATGGATTGTCAGCCGTTGCAGATGGTGATGCGGTGCTCGAGCCGATCCTTCGCAAAGCAGCGGAGGTGGCGGTTCCGGTAATTGTGTTGGGCGAATACCGATATGGAATTCAGCAATCACGCGACCGGCAGCGCTACGAACAATGGTTAACAGAAACGATTTGCAACTGCCGAGTACTCGATGTGGATGAAGAGACAGCCAACTCCTACGCTACTATTCGAACCGAACTCAAGAGAGCCGGAACCCCAATTCCTTCCAACGACGTTTGGATTGCCGCGCTCTGCCGTCAGCATTCTTTCTCCCTCCTAAGCCGAGACCGCCATTTCGATCTTGTTCGAGGAATCGAGCGGATAGATTGGTCACCCTAAAAAACCGAATTAAACGCCGTTGTACACCCGGCTGACCGGCGAGTACATCGCATCGCTCCACGGTTGCCGTCCCGGTTCGAGTGGGTTGACACGCTACTTGATCTCAGAAGGATGGGACGGTTCCGCCAACTGTGTAACAGTGCATCGAGGTTTGTGTTCGTCTTTATTTCATCGGTCGCCATCGTTGTTGCTCCTCAATAAAAATGGCGGCCCGAAGAACGCCTCAGTGCAGTCGTGACAGACAAATCAGAACGGAATGTCGCTATCGGTGATGCCCTGCTCCGAGTATTCCTCGACATTCGCAGGTTGCGAATGACCAAAGCCCACGCTTCCCGTTCGGGCATGACTTCTCCCATTCGAGGCCCGGCCTTCGTCTTCCGGACGATCGCCCAGCAGTGTCAGGTCGTAAATGACAACTTCAGTCCTATACTTCTTCTGGCCAGGTTCCCTGTCATCCCACGTGCGGGTCTGGATCTTGCCCGCGATCAAGAGTGCGAGCCTTTCCTCACATAATCGCGAATGATCTCAGCGGTGCGGTTGAAAGCGACGAGGTTGTGCCACTCTGTCCTGTCCTGCCAGTTTCCCTGGCGGTCCTTTTGGCGGTCGGCGGTGGCGAGTGAGAATGAGGCAACGATGGTCCCGCCGTTTGTAGAACGGATCCCGGGGTCCTTGCCCACATGTCCTAGCAAATTGCTTTGTTGACACCCTTTGAGATAGCCGTGCTCCTTTCGCTGACCGGTTCAGCTGCGCACGTATTCGAGCGCCGCTGCTTGAGAGATTTCAGCGTACTCTCCATTGAGGTACTGGTAAAACGTTTGTGAGTTCCGCCCAATGTTGAGGTAGCGCCGCGTAATCCGGTGCTTATAGAGCTCGATCTCTCCGGCGCGGCCCATGTACATGAAGTTCTCCAGTTCCGTGGCAGGAACGGCACGCTCAAGGGGAGCCCAATTCGGCTCACCGACTATAAACGCGACTTGATTGGGGTCTGTCATGCGAGGTGTCCCTTGTTGTTGACGTGATTGACCACCACTGTCACTTGAATCATAACCTTGCCTTTCGTGGAAGCAAATTGTTGCCGCAAATTCTGATTTGAGCGTGCTTTTGCTGTGTTTGATCCCCCACATCGGAAGCTGCTGACTAGAATGCGGTTAGCCTGACGCTTACAATTGATCAGCAAGAGAAAGAATTTGAATCGTGGGATCTCAGCGAACCCGCCGTGCCGCGCCGGAGCGAGTGCTCTCATCTTCAGCCAATGGGTTTTGGAACCGGATATGTAGAGTGCCTGACCAGTTACTTTGGCCGATTGGCAGTAGCGCATTGTGTCTCACCGCGGACGAAGTGGATATCTGTCTCATGCGCGGCAAGATCGGCGAAGATCGTCTCGATCGCGGGGGGCCAATTTATGTCGTTCTGCAGTTCGCGAATGCTCAGCGATTGCGAGGGCCTGCGGCCATCGACCATCCGGCCGGTTCATTGAACAGCAATCATTTTACAACTACTGTATTATCAGTTGTTTATGTTGGTGGAGGCGGCGGGAGTCGAACTTTTCCGTACCACTTAGATTTAGAATCTGCAGCTTACTGATTCTAAAAAAGGAGGAAAGTGTCAAAAGGCCTACATAAGCGTGCCCATCGTACAATTATCGTACAATTTTGCTTGTTGAGAGATGGGCGTTTCGCGACCTCCAACCTTGCAAGAGTCTTCTTTACTTTCTCTACTTTCACGACTCGTGATAATCGAAAATAGCGACATTCGCTATTTTCAGCTTTACACGCTGCAGACTGTTTCGACTCGGGTGCCCGAATCAATGCGGTTGGGTGAAATCTCTGCCAAGCATCGTCGATCGGCACGGGATAGCACGCGTACTGCCGGTTGCGCTTAATAGCTCAGAGTGGACGGCGCTAGAAGCCTCTGCCGAAGTCGCCCGGGTTTTAACGGCGGGAGTAACGAAGGGAAGATCGATCAGTGCCATCCGGCGGTTGGACCCGAAGTGACCATAGCGGGACGGGAACCTGGTAACGGCCCCCGCTTGGCCGGCGCATCCGGTTTGGCTCGCGAAGTCTCTGCAAGTGCTTGAGCGCAGCGTTGCTGAAAAAGCTGCGGGCGTATGACCGGCCGCAAGAACGAGGGTTTATTGGCCGACAGATGGCGGCACCGGGTTTCGATCCTGAGACTGACGTTGGTGCCAGTAAGGATAAGGGACAGCCGATTTGCTGGCCTCATCCAGTTTCGCCACTTGCTCCGGCGTCAACCGCCACCCCTCTGCTCCGATGTTCTGCATCAGTTGTTCTTCATTGCGCGCCCCAATGACTAGGGTTGAAACCGTAGGCTTGCGCAGCAGCCAGTTGAGCGCAATTTGCGCCTCGGTCTTGCCCGTTTCCTGTGCGACGGCATCGATGGCGTCGACAACTCGGTGGAGATAATCGTCGGGAACCGGGGGCCCGCCATCCGCGGTTTTAGGCAGACGGCTTACCTGCGGCAACGGCTGCCCACGCCGGATTTTGCCGGTCAATCGTGCCCATCCCAACGGACTCCAGACCAATGCCCCCACGTTCTGGTCGAGCGCGAGCGGCATGAGCTCATACTCGTAGTCACGGCCCACCAGAGAGTAGTAAACCTGATGCCCGACATATTTCGCCCAGCCATACTTCTCCGATATGGAAAGCGACTTCATTAAATGCCAGCCAGAGAAGTTCGAGCAGGCGATGTAGCGGACCTTGCCACTGTGCACCAAATCATTGAGGGTGTACAGCACCTCCTCGACAGGCGTCAGCGCATCGAAGGTGTGCATATGG
>Ga0210396_10006272_pt1 | contig 11412 bp, 10 predicted proteins | sample IncBWH17OmetaG_FD_155466 | JGI IMG/M metagenome (GOLD analysis project Ga0210396, IMG submission 155466) | Forest soil microbial communities from Barre Woods Harvard Forest LTER site, Petersham, Massachusetts, United States - Inc-BW-H-17-O ...
AGGATACGGCCGACATCGTCGCTTTTCTCGGGAGTCTCACCGGGAAGCTGCCGCAGAGGTTCGTCGACGCGCCAATCCTGCCAGCATCCGGCTTTGATGTAAGCAAAACGCAAGCGCCTCAGCAGCAGCGGTAACCTGCTGGGGTCTACGATCTTGGTAAGCTTGAAGGAGCTCGAAATGCATGTCCTGAACATAGTGGCCTCGCCGCGAAAGGAAAAATCTGCGTCCACCGCCATCGTCGATGCATTCCTCTCCGGATATAAGGAACGTGCGGGAAACCTTGTGGTTGATACGTTGGATATCTGGCAAGAGCGCCTTCCCGAGTTCGACTTCGAAGCAATCAATGCCAAATACAAAGGCGTCTCTGGTGAGCCGATGACGCCGGTCGAGGCCGCAACCTGGGAAAAGATCAGGGAGTTGGCCTCACGCTTCCAACGGGCGGATCGCATCGTTCTGGGCGTGCCCATGTGGAATTTCTCTTTCCCTTACAAGCTCAAGCAGCTGATTGATCTGTCTTGTCAAAGAAACATGCTGTTTACGTTCGACGGAGAGTCTTATGGACCGTCGTTGAACATTGATAAGGCCTTCGTGGCGTATGTCAGGGGACAAAGCGACGAGGCCGGCTTTAAAACTGTCTCTCAGCCAGGCTTCGAATATCTCAGCGGTTACATGGAATTTTGGCTGCGGTTCATAGGCGTCCGCAGTGTCGTAACGCTCACTGTCGAACACACCTGGGACGGCCGCGCGGTCGACATGATCGAGGCCGGAAAGAGACAAGCGGCAGAGCTGGCGAGGCAATTTTGATTGTTGCCAAATACCTCAATGCAAGCGCTCCGCGAGGTGCAAGGAAGGCAAAGTAAGATCTGTCTTCCAATTATGATCCCCGCCATTGTCGCTTTTGTCGTGAGCGGGCGTTGACGTTCTTCACCATCGGCTGACGGAATGATTTTTGCTGCGATGGTGGTCCGCCTTCGCCATCGGCTGGCCGATCGCGGCACCCTTCGCTGGGACGGCCTCGCGGACCGCATGTCCGCTATCGAAGATCAACCGAGCTGGCTGAGACGTGCTCAGAGGTCCGAATTTGACCCCGGAACGGACGTCTCCGCGGCTCACCGCCTATCCGGACTGCGGGCAGCGCCAGCTTCGTCCATAGCAGGGACGAGAGCCTACAGTTGGGATGACCCGGCTGCCCTAGCCGCGTCCGCTGATCAGCCGGCCCTCAGATGGATCGACGTGCCAGTTCGGCCGGGACAGTCGCTCCGTCAGAAACGAGGACAGCGCTTCCACCTTGGCGCTGCGGGCGCGCGCCGTCGGGGTGACGAAATACAGGCCGCCAAGGGTCATGCTCCAATCGGGAAGCAAGGCTTCTACCTGACCTGTCCGGAGCAGATCGAAGGCAATGAATTCGGGCAGTTCGGCAATGGCGAGGCCTGCAAGCAGCGTCGGGATCAGGGCGTCAACATTCGTAACCCGAAGCGGCCCGACCGGCGCGACAGTCGCACCTTCGCCAGCCTTGTTCTTAAAGCGCCAGACATCGCGCTTGGCCCGGAAGGCATAGCCCAGACAGTGATGAGCCGCGAGATCGTCTGGATGATGGGGGCGACCACAGTGCGCGAGATAGGACGGCGCTGCGACGATGAAGCGCCGGACGGGCGCCAATTTCTTGGCGACCAGAGAGGAGTCCTCCAGCACCGCGATGCGCAGAGCCGCATCGAAGCCGTCGCCAATCAGGTCGACCTTCTCGTCGCTCAAATGCAGATCGACCGCAATGTCGGGATACTGACGGAAAAAGTCGGGCAGGATCGGCGCTACCCAGCGCGTGCCGAATGACATCGGCACCGCAAGCCTGACGACCCCGCGCGGCCGCCTCGCCGTCTCGAGCGCGATACACTCTATTTCCTCCGCCTCGGCATAGATGCGAGTGGCCCGGTCAGCGAACTCACGCCCGAAATCGGTCAGTGCCAGCCTTCTCGATGAACGATTGAACAGCCGGCCGCCAAGCCGGTCCTCCAGGCGCGATACCGCGCGCGATACCGTGGCGACGGAGACGTCCATGCTACGAGCCGCACCGGCATAGGATTGCTCCTCCGCCACCTTGCCGAACATGGCCAGTCCTTCGAAATCCGGAAGCTTCGGCATTTTGCAATCCTGCAACGATGGTTTTCAGGATATTCTATTTTGAAACGAAGTCGGCGACCACAGGTTTGTCTCACCCATCAGGAGACAGGTCATGGCACGTAGACTTGCAAGAAAGATTGCCGTCGTTACCGGCGGCACGACGTGGGTGGGCTTCGCCAGCGCGAAGCGCTTTGCAGCGGAAGGTGTCCGCGTTTTCATTACCGGGCCGCGTCAGGCCGAATTGGACAAAGCGGTCGCTGCGATCGGCGAGAACGTGACAGCCTTCCGGGCCGACTCCGCGAAGATGACCGATCTCAATCGGCTCTACGCGCAGGTGAAAGCCGATGCCGGCCGGATCGCTTGGGCGTTCGGACCGCCGCACGAACCGCGCCGGATCACCGGACTGGACGTTGCCATCGTGAGCGCGGGGCGGATCTCGGCGCTTTACACCTTTCTCGACCCAACGGGCGCGTGACGCCCGAGCGTCGAAAAGCCCCGCCTGCCAATCACGGAGACAAAAGATGAGCTATCAGCGGAACACCGCTATTGCAGAGAAGCTTCTGGAAGGGATTGCTGGTGGCCAGGATCCGGACGAGATCGCTGCCCTGTTCGACGCCGATCTTGTATTCGAGATCCAGGGCGATGATGGCGTGCTTCCCTGGATCGGACGCAAGAGCGGCCGCCAGGCGGTCGTCGATTTCATCCGCGATACACGCGCGCTGACCGAGCCCGTCACCTTCGATGTCGAAGACATCCTCGTCAGCGATAACCGCGTCGCGATCATCGGTGCACTCCAGACCTGGATCAAGGCGACCGGCAAGGTCATCGCGACGCAATTCGCAATCATCCTGACAATCACAGGCGATGTCGTGACGCGCTTTCAGATGCTGGAGGACAGCTTCGACGTTTCGAAGGCGGCGCGCGCATGAAACCACCCTAGTTCGACTGCCGCTGCTCGCGTTGATCCGTTCCGGCCAGTTCGACCTACGCCCAATGAAGCCGAACGTGTTTCCGCTCTCTGACGTTGACCACACGATGGAAGCCGCCGGAAAGCTGGGGAGCCTCGAACTGGTCGTCGTGACCTCGCAACACGGAGATTCCTGAGGAAGGAAATTCGCGCGTGTCTGTTGCGGATTATCACCGACGCGAGTCCTTCGAAAATAGGAAACTTGGCATCTGCAATCCTGCAACGATGATTTGCAAGGACGTTCTATTTTGGAATGACACCCCCAGCCACAGATTTGGTTCACCCAATAGGAGGCCGGTCAAATGAACGACATGGATGGAATCGAGCAAAACGCCGCGGGCATGAGCCGGAGGCTCTTGCTGGGTGCAGGCTTACTAGGGGCAACCGTCGTCGCGGGCGGTGCGGCCAGGGCTGCGGACTCGAGCGGCGGGTCTTCTGCAGTCGACCACGGAGCCAACGATCCGTTGCCACCAGCGGCGCTGTCGGCGAACCGGTCGATGTTTCCCGGTTTCCGACAGACCTTCGTACGCACGCGCGGCGTAACGGTCGACGGCAAACCCGCGGAAGGCGCGGTGATCAACACGTTGATCGGAGGCAAGGGACCTCCTCTGCTGCTGATCCACGGACATCCGGAAACGCACATCTGTTGGCACAAGGTCGCCGGCAAGCTCGCGGAACGCTTCACCGTCGTGCTAACCGATCTGCGCGGCTACGGGGATTCCAGCAAACCCGACGGCGGTGAGGAGCAAATCAACTACGCCAAGCGCGCGATGGCCGCGGACCAGATGCAGGTCATGCAGTCGCTCGGCTTCGATCGCTTTCAGGCAGTGGGCCACGACCGCGGTGGTCGCGTGCTCCAATTCATGATGCTGGACCACCCGGAAGCGTTGGAGCGTGGCGTCGTGCTCGACATTGCGCCGACCGATCTGATGTACGCGCAAACCGACAAGAACTTCGCGACCAAGTATTTCTGGTGGTTCTTCCAGATCCAGGATGCGCCGTTGCCAGAGCGCTTCATCGGCGCGCTACCGGACTACTACGTGGAAAGCCATCTTGCGATCCAGAGCAAGACACCTGGTGCCGTGACGCGGGAAGCTCTCGCTGCCTACATCCGCACCTACAGCGAGCCGGCCGCGATCCATGCAGTTTGCGAGGACTACCGCGCCGCAGCCGGCATCGACACGCGTCTTCTTACAGTGGCTCGAACGGCCGGCCAGAAGATGACCCCGCCGCTGCTCGCGATCTGGGGCGGGAAAGGCACGGTCGGGCAGGATTTCGACGTGGTGGGGCTCTGGAAGCAGGAAGCTGCGACGGTATCGGGACATCCGCTTCCGTGCGGACACCTGATCCCGGAGGAGGATCCAGACGGCCTCCTTGCGTCGCTTGACGCGTTTCTAACCCGCTAATCCGCAGAGCCACGAGCAAAGGAACATGTCAATGCAGACCATGACAACCAACCGCACCCACCGCATCGCTTCCATCCCAGGTGATGGCATCGATAAGGAAGTTATCCCGGAAGGCCTACGAGTGTTGGAGGCGGCCGCATCGAAATTTGGCTTCGAGCTTCAGGTGGACAGCTTCGATTTTGCCTGTGTGGACTATTACGAAACGCACGGCCGTATGATGCCGGCGGACTGGAATAAGAGACTCCAGCCTTACAATGCCATCTTCTTCGGCGCGGTCGGCTGGCCAACGAAGGTTCCGGACCACATTTCGCTCTGGGGATCGCTCGTCCAATTTCGGCGCCAGTTCGACCAATATGTCAGCCTGCGTCCCGTGCGGTTGATGCCGGGCGTGACGTCGCCGCTGGCCAAGCCGGGCGAGATCGATTTCGTCATCGTCCGGGAAAACACAGAGGGGGAATATAGCGAGGTCGGCGGCCGGCTGTTCGAGGATACACCCCGCGAGTTGGTCTGCCAGGAGACAGTGATGACGCGGATTGGAGTGGATCGTATCCAACGCTTCGCCTTCGAACTGGCGCTGAAGCGAAAAAAACATCTCACCTCGGCGACCAAATCCAATGGGATCGCTATCTCGATGCCCTATTGGGATGAGCGCTTCCACGAGACAGCCAAGAGCTATCCAGAGGTGAAGATCGACCAGTTCCACATGGACGCGCTCACGGCCCAGTTCGTGCTGAACCCCTCGCGTTTCGATGTGATAGTGGGCTCCAATCTCTTTGGCGATATCCTGTCGGATCTGGGGCCCGCCTGCACGGGGACCATCGGCATCGCACCGTCCGGCAACATCAATCCCGAAGGGCATTTCCCTTCACTGTTCGAGCCGGTGCACGGCTCGGCTCCCGACATAGCCGGGCTGGGAGTCGCAAATCCCGTCGGCGCGATCTGGGCTGCGCAGATGATGCTGCAGCATCTGGGCGAGCAGGCTGCGGCTGCCGCGGTAATGAAGGCGATCGAGCACAGCCTTTCCGATGTGAAGAGCCGCACTCAAGACCTCGGCGGCCATGCCACGACCGAAGAGGTCGGCAAGGCCATAGCAGGCGCGATCGATTGATCATATTTACACATCAATCATATCATAAAATATCGTTTTTATAATCAATCACGGTCTCCTACGTTTCGCTCAAGGGACACAGCGAACGAAGGAGAACCATCATGTCAGGTATGTCACGACGCGGCGCAGATCGCGCCTCCCGTCTCGCTCGGGCCGCCGCGCTTGGCGGCACGAGCGGAAAAGTCTGCCCCGCCGACCGCGCGACGCTGTTGCTCGAAGCCATCATCGAGCCGGGCGACCGCGTGACGATCGAAGGCGACAATCAGAAGCAGGCGGATTTTCTCGCCTCGGCCTTGGCCAAGGTGGATCCCGCGCGGGTACACGATCTGCACATGGTGCAGTCTGTGCTGGCACTGCCCGACCATCTCGCCGTATTCGAACGCGGTATCGCCAACCGGCTGGATTTCGCCTTCGCGGGGCCGCAGAGCCGCAAGCTCGCCGAACTGGTCACCAACGGGACGGTGAAGATCGGGGCGATCCACACCTATCTCGAACTCTATGCTCGCATGCTGGTTGATCTGACGCCGCGCGTAGCGCTGATCGTCGCCGACAAGGCAGACCGCGACGGCAACCTCTACACGGGCCCCAATACCGAGGATACGCCGACCGTCGCCGAAGCGGCAGCGTTCCGCGGCGGCATCGTCGTCGCGCAGGTCAACGAGATCGTCGACCGGCTGCCGCGGGTCGACGTGCCCGGCGACTGGGTCGATGTCGTGGTGCCGAGCCCGACGCCCTATCTGATCGATCCGCTGTTCACGCGCGATCCCGCCAAGGTCAGGAACGAGAACGTGCTGATGGCGATGATGGCGATCGCGGCGGTCTACGAACCCTACCAGGTGCAGCGGCTCAATCACGGTATCGGCTATGCGACCGCCGCGATCGAACTGTTGCTGCCGACCTACGCCGCCCAGCGCGGACTGAAGGGCAAGATCGCCAGCCATTTCGTGCTGAACCCGCACCCGACCCTGATTCCCGCGATCGAAGCCGGCTTCGTCGAGAACGTCTATTGCTTCGGCTCCGAGTTGGGAATGGAGCGCTACGTGTCGAACCGCGCCGATATATTCCCGATCGGCGCTGACGGTAATCTGCGCTCCAACCGCGCGCTCGCACAGGTCGCCGGACAATACGCCTGCGATATGTTCGTTGGCGGCACGTTGCAGATCGACACGCAGGGCAACAGCTCCACGGCAACGAAGGATCGGATCACGGGCTTCGGCGGCGCGCCGAACATGGGCGCGGACGCGCGTGGCCGTCGCCATGACAGTCCCGCCTGGCTGCGCGCCGGTCAGGAAGCCGGCGAAGACCTGCGCGGACGTAAGCTTGTGGTGCAGATGGTGCAGACCCATCAGCCGAATGGTGCACCGAGCTTTGTCGAACGGCTGGACGCGTTCGATCTCGCAGCCTCGGCCGGTTTCGCGCTGCCGCCAATAATGATACACGGCGACGACGTTACCCATGTCGTCACCGAACATGGCGTCGCCAACCTTTTGCTCTGCCGTTCGCCCTTGCAGCGCGAAGCCGCCTTGCGCGCCGTCGCCGGCTATACCGAGTTCGGCAGACGACAGTCGCGCGAAATAACCGACAGCCTGCGCCGCCGCGGCATCGTGATGTTCCCCTCTGACCTCGGGATCGATGTCAACACCGCAACCCGCGACTGGCTGGCAGTCCAATCCATTGACGACCTTGTGACGGCGTCGGGCGGACTTTACGTGCCGCCAGCGAAATTCCGCCCGGCCACGATGGTTCGCGGTTGAACACAGGAGACAATGATGACCCCGAACACGCAAACCTCTAGCGACCCGTCCAACTCGAAGCCCGCGCCAATCGATCACGCGAAACAGCTCGCGACGACACTATTGTCGGAACGTGGCGAGGCGTCGGGCGCCAAGGTCGCTCGCGAACTGCACGACGTGCTGGGCGCCCTCGATGCGGACGACCGGCACAGCTTCCAGCGTTATCTTGCGACGGAGTTTCAGCCCGACAAAGCGGCGCTGCGCACGGCGGCGGAGCATTATCTCGCCGACACCACGGCGGAAGCCGCGGCCGCGCTCGCGCAGGCCGCCGATCCGCCCCGACAGGAGCTGCTGCGGCGTATGAACATGGCGCCCGGCGGCACCGCCGCGCTGATCGCGATGCGCAGCGAACTCACCGCGCATCTGCACGACGAGCCAAAGTTGAAGTTGCTCGACGCCGACCTCAGGCATCTCTTCGCCTCCTGGTTCAACCGCGGCTTTCTCGAACTGCGGCGGATCGACTGGCAGTCCCCGGCGGCTGTGCTGGAGAAGCTGATCGCCTATGAGGCAGTGCATGAGATCAAGGGCTGGGACGATCTGCGGCGGCGCCTTGGGCCCGACCGCCGCTGCTTCGCATTCTTCCATCCAGCACTTCCCGGTGAGCCGCTGATCTTCGTCGAAGTCGCGTTGGTGCAGGGACTGGCCACCGCCATGCCGCCGCTGCTCGCACAGAATACGGATGAAGAGGCCGCCCGTGCGCAAGCTGCGCGCGTTGACACCGCCATTTTCTATTCGATCTCCAACTGCCAGGACGGCCTGCGCGGCATCTCGTTCGGCAATTTCCTGATCAAGCAGGTGGTCGAGGAACTGCAAGCCGAGTTTCCGCAACTGAAGCGCTTCTCCACCCTGTCACCGATACCGGGCTTCCGGCGCTGGCTCATGCAACGGCTCGCGCAAGCAGCCGATCCCGACACCGCGTTGTTGTCCGAACTCGAACGCGATGGCTGGTGGGATGATTTGGCGCAGAGCGAGAGGCTGCGCCCTGCCCTGATGCGGCTGTGTGCGCTGTATTTGACGCGTCAGCCATCACCCGGAAGCCGTATCGACCCGGTAGCGCGCTTTCATCTCGGAAACGGCGCACGGCTCGAACGGATCAATTGGCTCGGCAACGCCGCACCGCGTGCGATCCAGGAATCCTTCGGCATCATGGTCAACTATCTCTACGACCATGACAGCATCGAGGACAACCACGAGGCCTTCGTGCGTGACGGAACCATCGTGCGTTCGCCCGATGTCGACGCACTACTCGGAACTTGAGTCGATGCGGTGCGCTCGCACCAGGGCGGCAGAAAGGCGGTGAACGACGACACACCATCGAAATCTCCGGCGTCCGGCGCCATCAGCACTATGTAACCAGACATTCCCATTCCATCCCTGAAGAAGAGGCATCAAGATGATTAACAGACGCACTTTCTCCACCGCCCTCGTGGCCGGTGCCGCAGCTTCGCTGATCTCCACGCGTGGCATGGCGGCAATTTCAGCGCCGGTGAAAGCGAGCAACGTCGTGCTGGTGCACGGGCTGTTCGCCGACGGCTCGTGCTGGACCGAAGTGATTGCGCGATTGCAGGCGGCGGGGCTCAACGCCACGGCCGTGCAAAATCCGCTGACGACGCTTCCGGAGGCGGTGGCTTCAGCCGAGCGGGTGCTGGCGCGGCAGAATGGCCCGACAGTGCTCGTGGGTCATTCCTTCTCCGGGATGATCGTCACCGAGGCCGGCGTGCATCCGAACGTTTCCGCGCTTGTCTATGTGGCGGCACGCGCGCCGGATGCGGGCGAGGACTACACGGCCCTGGCCAAGACATATCCGACACCGCCGGCGTCGGCCGGGATCGTGTTCGACGGCGACGAAGGACGCCTTTCTGAGGAAGCCTTCCTGCGCGATTTCGCAGGCGATCTGCCGCAGGCCAAGGCGAAGGTACTCTATGCGGTCCAGGAACCGTTCCAGAAGGCCCTTCTCGCAGGGAAGACGACCCACGCCGCATGGCGATCCAAGCCCAGTTTTTATGCCGTTTCGACCGAAGACCGCACCATCAATCCAGACCTCGAGCGATTCATGGCCAAACGGATGGGCGCGAAGACCATCGAAGTAAAGGCCAGCCATCTCGGGCTGATCTCACATCCCGATGAAATCACGCGGTTGATTCTCGAAGCCGCGGGGCAGCAAACCTGACACATACTGGAACCCTTTGCGGCCAGCCTGCCGCGACGACAAGCTGCTCACGGCGTGCGGGGCGGCGAGGAACCGGAAAGTGGCCAACTTTCTGGAACCTTTTCTTCCGCAAGTCTTCCAGTCACGAGCGCCGGAAGTAGTACCCCCGGAACAAACAACGGGGTCGGGATTTACGTCGCAGCAGCCCGTCGAGTTCCCGTTGAGGGCTGATCCGCTGCGTCATTCGCATCGTGTGGAGAGGCGGATGCGCTGAGCAAAAGATCTTGTAACGATGGAGTGATCCGATGAGATGTTTGCCACTTGTTATTGGCGTTATTGGCGCGGTCGCCGCGTCCGCCAGCGGCGCCTCGGCGCAATCGATCAACCTCACAGGCACTTACAGGTGCATCCAGAATTGCCGTGATGGTTCTCTAGGCGCTCCAGCCTTCGTCACCCAGAACTGGAATCAACTGAACCTTGTGACCGAAACCGGAGAATCCTACCGCGCCTGGCCCGATTTTACCGCGCCGGCCAGTCGGATCTGGATCGACGCGCGTAACGAGAGCGCCGTCTATTCGCCCGACGGAATGCGGATTCAGTTCGACGACGGCAGGGTCTGGCAGCGGGACTTAGGGCCTCTACCACCGCCGCCCGGTGGTTGGCGGAGAGCGAGAGCGTCGGTCGTCGGGGCAAGATAGCTCGTTTGAGCCTGATCAAGTGGCGCATCGGTCCCGGCGCGAGCCATCGACGCGCGTCGGGTTGGAGCATCGGAATTTGACCGCTACGGAGCACGTCGCGGCCGCGCCCGGCGATCGCTGAAATAATCGATGGCCATCTTCGGCACAATAAGACCGAAACTCATCGCCAGGATGGTGATCGCGGCGGACATCCCGTCGGCAATTGTCGCGCCGAGCAGTTCCAATGTCGGTTGCGACCGGGTCGCGATCTGCAGCAGGCCGCTCGCCATCCTGAAAAGGTAGACGCCCGGAATCATCGATACCACCGAAGCGAAGCCGATGGCGGCAAACGGCATGTGGGTGCGCCGCGAAACCGGCGTGAGGATCAACGCGACGGCAACGCAAGCGATCAGGCTGCCGGTCGCCGCGCCGAAACCAAGCTGCGTTATGGCCGTCCAGCGCAACGCGTGCGCGAACATGCCGACAGCGACTGGCCACGGCAGCATCTGGAGGGGTGTTGAAAAAAACACGCTGTATGCGGCAACCGCGACACCGGCGGCGATGACGTCTTGCCACAGCGGGATGGCTCTGCCGGTCGGGTCGGCCGGCAAGGATACGCCGAGCAAGGCCAGCCCGAGGAGCAGCCCCGCCGAGATCGCGACGACGATCAATCCCGCATAGGTCAAGCGGGCGACGCCAAGCGATATGCGGCCGTTGACGAGGTCGAGCGCAGCATTGAGAAAATGCGGACCGGGCACCAGCACCATGCACGGACACACCACAACGAGGCGCAGCGACGAACTGAGGTCGTAGCGGACGGCCAGCGCCCCGACAATGCCGGCAAGGACCGCCGCGCAGAACGGCTGCAGGAACAGATTGGAACTGAGCTGGCCCAATGCGCGACGCAATAATGCGCCGGCGCCGGCGCTCACAAAGATCAGAGCCGCGGCCGCCCCACGGTCGATGCCAAAGATCACCGCCAGCGCTACCGCTCCGGCCGCCGCGGATAGCGCGAAGAGCCATGCCGGCGACGGTGCCGCGCGCGCGATGTTTACGATGCTCTTCATGGCGGTATCCGCCGCGAAGCGGCCCGCTTCGATGGCGTCGATCACCCACATCGCTGACGCCACGCGGCCCATTTCCACGCCCGCCGGATCGGCCGTCATCTGGACCGTTTGCATGCCCTGCTGGTCG
>Ga0210396_10006277_pt1 | contig 11407 bp, 10 predicted proteins | sample IncBWH17OmetaG_FD_155466 | JGI IMG/M metagenome (GOLD analysis project Ga0210396, IMG submission 155466) | Forest soil microbial communities from Barre Woods Harvard Forest LTER site, Petersham, Massachusetts, United States - Inc-BW-H-17-O ...
AGGATGATGGCGGGGCGCTGCGTCGCCTCGATCACCTTGGCCATGGTGTAGGTCTTGCCGGAGCCGGTGACGCCGAGCAGCACCTGGGTGCGGTCGTTGCGCTGGATGCCCTCGACCAATTCCTTGATCGCGACGGGCTGGTCGCCCTTCGGCTCGTATTCGGACTTGATCACGAACCTGACGCCGCCTTCGGATTTCTCCGGGCGCGGCGGACGGTGCGGCGTCCAGATCCTGACCTGGCCGTCTTCGCCCTTGAATTCGGGACGTCCCTCGCGGATCAGGCTTTCCAGCGCGTCGGCGGTGGCGGCGACGCCGAGCGCCTCCATCTTGTTGCGCGGCGGCCGCGCCAGCGCGGCGGCGTCTTCCTCCTCGGTGGTGAAGCCGAATTGTTTTGCCAGCTCAGGATCGAGCGTGGGGATCGTCGCCGAGGTGCCGTAATTGGCCGGCGCGAATTCACGCTGGGGGGATTCGTTGAAGCTGGGGCTTGTTGAGGCACCCCCACCCTGACCCTCCCCCGCAAGCGGGAGAGGGGACGCAGGTTGTGAAGCCGCGGAATTATTTCCTTGCTTAGCGCCCGGCGCTATCGATCTGGAGCCCTCTCCCGCTTGCGGGGGAGGGTTGGGTGGGGGTGTACCAACGGACGCGGTCTTTGAAGCATCCCGCTTCGCCACATCACCACTGGTTCCCTTCGTCGACGCCCGCGCACGATGCGCGGCGGCCTCGCCGCCGGAGCGGCGGTCCCAGGAATTATCCGGCGGCGGCTGCAATCCGGTGGAAGAACCGAGACCGCTTTCGCCGCGATTGATCGCGGGATTGAGCAATTCCGCCAGAGCCGGTCCGATCGGCTGCACGTCCGGCCTCGACGCCTTGGAATTCGGCGCTTTGGATTTCGGGGCTTTTAAGGGTTTCTTCGGAGTGTCGGGATTCTTCGCCATGGCCGGAATATGGGAGGAGTCGGAGGGATAGAAAAGGGCAAAAGCCTTCGGAGGCATCATGCCTGGAACTGCCGTGGTGCGTTGTCAGCAGATGTCAGCACGTGCCCTGTTCTGACTTGCAAAACCTATCTACAATGCCGCGCCGGATCATCTTTCGATGCGTGAAGGAACTCCAGTGTCTGCCAAGATCAACCCGCTCGCCGGCAAACCTGCCGATCCCTCGATGCTGGCGAATATTCCGCGGCTGGTGACGGCGTATTTTGCCGGCCGGCCCGATCCGGCGGTGCCGGCGCAGCGGGTTGCGTTCGGCACATCCGGGCATCGCGGCTCCGCGCTCAACCACGCGTTCAACGAGGCGCATATCGTGGCGATCACCCAGGCGCTGTGCGATCACCGGCAGAGCGCCGGTCTTTCCGGACCGCTGTTTGTCGGGATCGACACCCACGCGCTGGCCGAACCGGCGCTGGCGAGCGCGCTCGAAGTGTTTGCGGCGAATAATATCGAGCTGATGATCGACGAGCACGACGGCTATTCGCCGACGCCGGCGATTTCGCATGCGATCCTGACCTACAACAAAGGACGCGAACAGGGCCTGGCCGACGGCGTCGTGATCACGCCGTCGCACAATCCGCCCGAAGATGGCGGGTTCAAATACAATCCGCCCAACGGCGGTCCGGCGGATACCGATATTACGACCGGGGTCGAGCGCGCCGCCAACCGCTACCTTGAAGACGGGCTTCGCGGCGTCAAGCGCATTCCCTATGACCGCGCCCGCAACTCGTCCTGCGTTCACCGCTATGACTACATCGGGCCTTATGTCGCCGGCCTTGCCGATGTCGTCGACATGGACGCGATCCGCAGCTCCGGCGTCAAGATCGGCATCGATCCCTTGGGCGGCGCCGGCGTGCACTACTGGCAGCCCATCATCGAGCGCTACGGCCTTGCCGCGACCATCGTCAGCGATGCGGTCGATCCGACATTCCGCTTCATGACCGTGGATTGGGACGGAAAGATCCGCATGGACTGCTCGTCGCCCTACGCGATGGCGCGGCTGATCGGGATGCGCGACAAATTCGACGTCGCCTTTGCCAACGACACCGACGCCGACCGCCACGGCATCGTGACCCGCTCCAACGGCCTGATGAATCCCAATCATTATCTTGCCGCCGCGATCGCCTATCTGTTCGAGAACCGCCCGCAATGGGGCCACAACGCCGCGGTGGGCAAGACCATCGTTTCCAGCGCGATCATCGACCGGGTCGCGAACAAACTGGGCCGCAAGCTGGTGGAAACCCCCGTCGGATTCAAATGGTTCGTCGATGGTCTGATCGGCGGCGCGTTCGGATTCGCCGGCGAGGAAAGCGCCGGCGCCTCGTTCCTGCGCAAGGACGGCTCGGTATGGACCACCGACAAGGACGGCCTCATTCTGGGCCTGCTGGCCGCCGAGATGACCGCGCGAACCGGACATGATCCGAGCCAGTTATTCGCAGAACTCACGAGCGAACTGGGCGTGCCGTTCTATGAGCGGATCGATGCGCCGGCGACCCCGGCGCAGAAGAATTTGCTTAAAGGCCTTACCGCCGAAAAGCTCGCGATGAAGGAACTGGCCGGTGAGCCGGTGCGGGCGACGCTCACGTCGGCGCCCGGCAACGGTCAGCCGTTCGGCGGCATCAAGGTCTCGGCCGAGAGCGGATGGTTTGCCGCGCGGCCCTCCGGCACCGAGGATGTCTACAAGATCTACGCCGAGAGCTTTCGAAGCGAAGCGCACTTGCGGCAAATCCAGCAAGAAGCGCAGTCCGCCATCGCGCAGGCGTTTGGGGGCTGAGCCTTTACCTTGTGATTCCGAAGCATTACCCGTTGGCCGGTAGCTTCGCCGTTCGAGACCGGCCTTTTCGTCATGGCCGGGCTTCCACGTCTTACTTGACGTGAGTGCAGGAAGACGTGGATGCCCGGCACAAGGCCGGGCATGACGGGAGTGTCAGCGAAAGAGGAAGCGAGTCGAGATTGCGCCGAGGCGCAAGCCGAGCCTAAGCCGCAGAAGGGGCCGGCGATGGCGAGGGCGAGGGCGAGGAACCCTTGACGATATCCAGATGGATGCCGCCGCACTTGGTGCAGCGCATGGTCCAGTATTCCGATCCCGCCCGGCCCGAGATGATACGCAGGACCTTCAGGCCGGCGTCGCAGTCCGGGCAGTTGGACCGCACCGCGATCGGCGGCGTGGTCTCGGATTCAAGCATGAGCACGCTCCCGCCTCGGTTCGGCGTTCACGGAGCGCTGGTTGAGATAGTCGATGCGGGTCTTGGCATCCGCGACCGCGGCATCGCGTTGGGACCAGGCGAAACCAACTTCGAGCTCCGGAAACGACACACCATCGATGATGACCGGCTCCTGGTCCTCGCGCCGGATCCTGGCGTGCCAGAGGCCTCTTCCAGCCTCGAAAGTCTCGATTTGAAAGCCGTGGTAATTCATGTCTCAAGCCTCAGCGATTTTGGAATTCGAACAAAACCACGGGCCCGCAAAAACGACTGTGAACTGGTTCACATCCCCCGGGTATTTTCGCCCTGACACATGAAGTTTACCGGGGAACTTGCCGCGCGGCGGGTGGACGATCCAGCGCCGGAACGCGGCAAAATCGCACTGTTCGGCCGCGATAGATCACGCACCAGCGCATGCCTGTCGGCACCGTCAGCGCAAAACTTTCGCAATATCGCGGCCAGATGCCATTGACTCATCCCGCGAGATGCCGGCATTCATGCATTCGCATCCATTTCGCGATGCATCTCCATTCGTCTGGGAACCCGACATGATCGATCTGTATTACTGGACCACGCCGAACGGCCACAAGATCACGATGTTTCTCGAAGAGACCGGGCTGAAATACAAGATTTTCCCGATCAATATCGGCAAGGGCGATCAGTTCAAGCCGGAGTTCCTGGCGATTGCGCCGAACAATCGCATTCCCGCGATGGTCGATCACGAGCCCAAAGGCGGCGGCAAGCCGATCTCGATCTTCGAGTCCGGCGCGATGCTGCAATATCTCGCCGAGAAGACCGGAAAATTTCTCCCTTCGGACATTTACGGCCGTTACGACGCGCTGCAATGGACGTTCTGGCAGATGGGCGGGCTCGGGCCGATGGCGGGCCAGAACCATCACTTCCGCAACTACGCCCAGGATAAAATCAAATACGCGATCGACCGCTATGTGAACGAGACCAACCGGCTCTACGGCGTGCTCAACAAGCGGCTCGCCGATCGCGAATTCATCGCCGGCGATTATTCGATCGCTGATATGGCGAGCTATCCCTGGGTGGTGCCGTACGCCAACCAGGGCCAGAACATCGACGACTTCCCGCATCTCAAGCGCTGGCTCGAGACCATCCGCGAGCGGCCGGCCACGGTGCGCGCCTACACGCTCGCCAAGGAGGTCAATCCGAATTTCGGCCAGCCCTCGATCCGCACTGAAGAAGAGCGCAAGCTGCTGTTCGGCCAAACCGCGGCGGTGGTGAAGTAGCGTTGACGGCGGAGCGGGGTTGGAGACATCATAAGCCCATCGCTGTCATTGCGCGCTAAGCGAAGCAATCCACTCTGTAAGGTCAGACGCGTCGAATGGATTGCTTCGCCCGCAATGACGGCTTCTATACCGGGCGGGGATGTTCGGAATGTCTCTAAAACTCTTCGAGCTGGTCGGCACCGACGCCGCGCGTCCGTTCAGCCCGTTCTGCTGGCGGACGCGGATGGCGCTCGCACATAAGGGGCTCGGCGCGGAATCGATCCCCTGGTGTTTTACCGAAAAGCAGGCGATCGCTCCGCACCGTTCCGAAAAGGTGCCGGTGCTGATCGATGGCGAAACGTCAGTGGCCGATCCCTGGGCGATCGCCAATTATCTCGAAGACAATTATCCGGAGCGGCCGTCGCTGTTTGGCGGCGAGGGCGGCCGCGCCGCGGGCCGCATGATCAATTGGTGGGGCGATGTCACCGTGGTCGGCGGCATGTTTCCGTTGATCGTCGCGGATATTCCCGCGCATCTGAAGCCGGTGGATGCGGCCTATTTCCGCCAAAGCCGCGAGGCGCGTTTCGGCAAGCCGCTGGAGGAAGTCGTGGCCGCGCGCGACACCTCCGTCGATGGCTTTCGCCGCGCGCTCGATCCGCTGCGGCTGACGTTGCGGACCCAGCCCTTTCTCGGCGGCGAGGCGCCGAACTACGCCGACTATATCGTGTTCGGCGCATTCCAGTGGGCGCGCGTCGTCAGCCCGTTCAAGCTGCTGGCCGAGAACGATCCGGTTTACGCGTGGCGCGAAAGATTGCTCGATGCCTTCGACGGCATGGCGCGCAAATCGCCGGGCTATGACGTGTAGCGCTCGCGGGTGATCGACCGCGCGCTTAAGGTGTTGGCTCGGCAAATCATCAAGATAAATAAATAATATACTTTTGCACGCGCTCGCCGCCGTGATGAAAGCTGCGCGCCTCCTTGTGGAAGGGGTTTTTCAATGCGTTCAAGCAACGTATAAGCTCGACGCATCGCGGATGTGTCGGTTGTGTCTGAGCAGCTTATGCCGCCGCGATCGTCAGTGGCGCTGGCGCTTGATTGCAGAGACAGGAGAACGATGTGGCGTACAGAAAATCCGTTGTTGGAATCGGCATCGCGATCGGATGGCTTTTGACAGGAAGTTCTCTCGCCGTCGCCCAGTCCGCTCCCCGGCCCGACGCCATGCTCAACAACGGCCCGCCGATCTGGGACGCCAACCACGACGGCGTTTATACCTGCGAGGAATGGAAGAACTTCATGGACCGGCTGTTCAAGTCGGGCGATCGCAATCACGACGGCAGTCTCAGCCGCTCCGAGTTCGATGCCGTCAAGAAAGCCGATCCGGTATTGGCCGAAGCGGAATTCGGCTATTTCGATGAAAACCAGGACGGCAAGATCACACGCAACGAATTCGTCGAAAAACCGAGCGTGTTCATCATGCGGTTCGACAGGAACGGCGACTGCCGCGTGACGCCGGAAGAAATAAAAGCGGCCACGACGCCGCAGACCGATCCGCGGGCTCCGCAGGAACGGCCGCGGGACCGGTTTCACTGAACCCAGGGCGCGTGCTTATCAAGCGACCTTGTTCGGTTTGCCGCGATGTCGGCTGAGATGTCTGAAAGGTGGTGGTTGCAGGCAGCGGCACGTCAGGCATTCGCAGATCTGCGATGAGCACCCGGCCACCTCGTCGGGCCAGCCGTCAACTCATGGATTCGTGACCACTACTTTTCCTTTGGCGCGTCCGCTTTCGACGTAGTTCAGAGCTTCGGCAATTTTCGAGAATGGATAGGTTCTGTCGACGGTGGCCTTCAGTTTTCCCTGCTCGATGAGTTCGGCAAGCACAGCGAGGTCGCTGCCGCTCGGATGCATAAAGAGATAGCGATAGCTGACGCCTGCGCGTCGAGCCCGCGATCTGATCCCATAGCTGATCAGCCAGAAGATGGCGGAAAGAACGCGGCGGCCGCCTAAATCCTTGATCGCAGTTTGCGGTTCTGGAAGCGCGGCTACTGAAACGATCCTGGTTCCAGGCCTCATGATTTCGAACATCTGTTCCAGGGTTTTGCCGCCAACCAGGTCAAGTCCCGCATCAAATCTGCCTTCCACACTGGATATATCCTGGACCGTATAATCGATCACCTCGTCACTGCCGAGTGAGCGCACCAACACTTCACCTCGCTTCGACGCTGTGGTTGTCACATAAGCGCCTAGCCGTTTGGCAATCTGAATTGCGAAGGTGCCGACGCCTCCGGCGCCGCCTGAAATGAACACTTTCTGCCCTGGTTTGACATCGAGTTCGTCCCTTAGCGTCTGTAGGGCCGTCAGCCCCGCCAGCGGTACGGCGGCCGCAGCCGTGAAATCCAGATTCCGGGGTATCAGCGCGGCGTCATCCTCGTCGACACATGCTTGCTCAGCGAATGCGCCAGCACGATCCTTGGCGACCCGGGCAAACACACGATCACCCACGCGGAACCGTTTGACGTCGCTGCCAACGGCAATGACTTGACCCGCGAGTTCGTTGCCAAGCACGAAAGGAAGCTTTGGCCGCAGGATTGCGCGCACCTTCCCCTGTCGAAACTTGAAATCGACCGGGTTCAGGCCCGCAGCCCGCACTTCGACGAGAATATCGCGTGGCCTCGGCGCAGGTGCCGGAACATCCATTAACTGCGAGCCTTCAGGACCGCCGTAATGCTTGAGAACATATGCGCGCATGGTCTCCACGCTCAGGAAGGGGTATCGCCACATCGCCGACCGAACGCGAACTAAAATGCAATCGGATGGTGTCCCCGTACAGTCCTTTTACATTTGTCACTATTTGGTTTGTGGATCAAAAGCGACGGTTTGACGATGTCCGATTCACTTGCGCATTTCCACTGATGGCAGACGTTCGTGCGAAGGGTCGATAGATCCGCACTGCCATGAACGGATTAGCGCACCGCAGCAAGCAGCATCGTCATTTCGATCACCCTGTCGGCGCGTCGCACAAACGACGAAGACACCTCAACAGCAATCGCATTGGCATGTCGCTTCTCTTACTGCGCCCAGACATAATTTTTACTGCGGCCAGACATTATTGCGCCGCAGCAGCGTCCTTTAATAGCACTGGGTGCCATGTACATGGTTCCCCGTCATGGAACCAACTGTTGTGAGGTCGCCTATTGGAGTCATCTGTTGCCGATCGTTCGTCCGCAGGATCGAAGCGGTGGAAGCGCCGCCTTCGTTGTCCTCGTTGTGCATCCTCGTTGCGGGATGTGGGCCTTCATCCGTCGTGTTCCGACGCCAGTTGCGAATATAGCGAGACCGGCTTTCCACTTATCGACACGCAACCTGTCCTGATCGATTTTTCAACCAGCATTTTTGACCGCCAGATGTACTGTGGCGACCATGGCTCGGCGCTTCAGCGGGACGTGACAGGCCGTTCGTTTGGCTCTCGGATCCATCAGCTTATTCTCGGAAAGAATCCGATCGCAGCCTCGAATTGTGCAAAATTCATCGAGCTTCTGAAGCAAGGTTCTGAGCGGCCCATCATCCTTGTGATTGGTGGCGGCACCATCGGCTTTGGCGCCAACGAACTTTACCATGACAGCTCCATCGAGGTCGTCGGCATCGATGCCTTCGCCTCACCGCACACCGCCTTGGTGGCTGATGCGCACAGGCTTCCGTTTGAAGATGGGGTGTTTGACGGCGTTTGGGTCCAGGCTGTACTCGAACATGTGCTGGAGCCTGCAAAAATCGTTGACGAAATTCATCGGGTGCTTCGGCGCGAGGGGCTGGTTTATGCCGAGACACCGTTCATGCAGCAGGTGCATGAGCGCGCCTATGATTTCTCGCGCTTCACGCAGAGCGGTCATCGTTGGCTGTTCAAGCGATTTTCCGAAATAAGCGCTGGACCGGTCGGAGGTGCGGGCATGGCGCTGGTCTGGTCGATCCGATATTTCTGCCGTGCTCTCGGCGCGGGGGACAAATTGTCACTTCTGATTTCCCTTCCTTTCTTCTGGATCCGGTATTTGGACGCGTTCGCCCACGGTCGCGGCGTTGCAGACGCCGCCAGCGGATTTTTCTTTCTCGGGCGGAGGGCCGATCTGATGATCGATCCCCACTCGATGACGGAGTACTACGACCGGCAACAATGACTCCCGTGCGGCCGCGACGTGCGCTGTCCATCAATAGTGCACTCAGTGTTTTGCGGTTTCGCCCTACCTTCAACGGGGCCCGCCGTTTGCTCGTGGCGGCTTTGGCCCAGGCCGGCCGGCCGAAAGCACGCTCTCTGCTTTCGGTCGCGCGGGTTGATCTATCGCAATGAGACTTTCGAAGGGTGCAAGAAGCTGACATTATGGAGGCCGGTTATGAGCGGCGCCTGAGGCCCGTTCCCGGGCGAGGTGGCTTCACGTCTGCCCAGGAGCTTTGTTGTGCCAAACGCAAGTCGAGCCGGGCGCTTCACACCACTCCACCCGCGGCTTGCGGCGGCGGGATTCAGGGCTGCCTTACCGCTTGCAGAGCGGTTCTTCAGGCATAAAGAGATTCATCGTCCGAACAGCCAACTCGCTGCCGAGCGGTCGCGGGACTTGATCACAAGACTGGCGCGCGGCGAAACGGCCTATCTCGTTGGCATAAGTATCGGCGGATTCCACAACACTGGAGTTGCGCTCGTCGAGGTAACTCCGGCTCGCGGTCCCCGGATCATCTGCAACAATGAGGAAGAGCGCTTCTCGGGCCGAAAGCATACCAACGCCTATCCTCGCGCATCGCTCGAAGCGCTGACTGAAACCATGAAGGGTTTGGGCATTGGCCCCGAGCAGATTGTCGCTTGTCTCGCGACCTACGATTACCCTTTGCTTATGGCCGCGGGGCTTCGGTCCGTTCTGGAGGAATTTCCCGCAAGCCTGCGCCTGGCGTTCCAGGGGAATGCCCCGGCCTTCGACGGCGGCCAATTGAAGGAGGGATTTAAAGTCCCAGCCCGGTTGGGTCAGCTCTTCGGCCTTGATTGCGGCGTGCCAATCATTGGCATGCCGCACCACGACAATCACGCATGGTTCTCATATTTGGCCTCGCCTTTCGCAAGAGAGCCGCAAAAGACGATGATCGTAGTCGTCGACGGTTCGGGCGACTTCGCCTCGACCACGCTCTATCTGGGCGAGCACGGCGTCGTTCGGCAAATCCGTAGCAACGCCAGCATATTCGACTCGCTCGGAATGTTTTACGGCATCATCAGCTCGACGCAGGGCGGCTGGACAGCGCTCAGCAGCGAAGGCCGCTACATGGGCGCCGCGGCCTATGGCGACATGGACCGTTCGACCAACACTTTCTATCGGCAGCTGCGAAACATCTTCGATCTTCGGGCGGACGGCGACGTGTGTCTCAACCGGTCGCTTGCGAATTGGCCCCGGCTCATGCTCCGCCAACCCTATACCCAGGATCTCATCGATATCCTGGGGCCGCCGATCGCGCCCGAGGAGATGTGGAACCCCGACGCGGTCCTGCGTGTCGAAGACATCCATCACCGGCCGAATACGCAGGAAAGGCTCGACAAGGCGGCGGCCACCCAGATGGTTTTCGAGGATGGTGTCGTCCACATCATTGACCGCCTGATCCGCATGACCGGCAGCGACCGGCTGGTGCTGACCGGTGGCGCGGCGCTCAACGCAGCTGCGAACATGCGCGTGCTGGAGCATTTCGACGCAAGCTACTATGGCCGCACCCTCAAGCGATCGACGCGGCTTCATTTATGGACGCCGCCTGTGCCGAACGACCCCGGAGTAACAATAGGAGCTGCTTACGCATTCGCCGCCGCCGCCGGGGTGGGTCTCGGGCCGTCGCTCCAGCACGCTTTCTATTGCGGTCGCGCGCCACGCATGTCCGATATCCTCGTCGTTCTGGAGGGGGCCGCCGATGTGGCCTGGATTGACGTCGGCGATGCGTCGCACGTGACCGGAATAGAGGCCATCGCCGACCTCATGGCGTTCATTACCGCAAGAGACGGGATTATTGCGATCTTCCAGGGACCGGCAGAGACGGGGCCGCGGGCGCTGGGTCACCGATCGATCCTGGCCAACCCTTGCAACCCGCACACGCGCGAACTGCTTAACGCGCGCGTCAAATATCGCGAAGCCATCCGGCCGCTCGCGCCTATGGTGACGCTTTCGGCGGCGAAGGCTTTGTTCGACTTGTCCGAGGGCGCCTCGGACGATGAATACAATGCCTATAACTACATGGTCCTGACCGCGCGAGCCAAGCCTCACGCACTCACCCAAATTCCCGCCGTCATTCACGTCGATGGAACTGCGCGGCTGCAGATCGTGCGCGAGCATACCGATGCCGTAACGCACGCCTATTTGAAGGCGCTGGGAAGACGTAACGGCGTCGAGGTTGCCGTGAACACATCCTTCAATGTCGGGGGACCGATCGCACAAACCCCAGTCCAGGCGCTTGATACCCTGCGCCGCGCGAAGGGCATGGACGGCGTATTCATGTTCTCGGAGGAAGGGCAGGTTATCGCGGCCTGGATCAGGGAACCCGGAACGCGAGCCGCGGCGCGGATCCCGGAATGGCTCGTGGAGTGGCAAAGCGAAACAAACGCCGCGGTCGAGTTATCCGGACCGCGTTCGTGTTGAACAGCGTGTCGTTGCGCGAAGCAGCGGAAGTACTCCGCGTCGTCATCAGCCACGGCAACGAACAGGAGGGACTGGAAGGTTCGAGTTGGGTCAAAGGCGTCACTTTGACCGCGCGCCGCTCACTCCCGGTCTTCCTCAATTAGCAGTCAGACTCAGACTCATTCGGCATGTCTCAAAAGTGCCGGGAGCTGCCACTTCCGGCTAATATCGCAATGTGTCAAGCGAAGCATCGATCTGATCACGATCTGCCCCGTCGTTTGCCGGCAGCGCGAACTGAAACAGAGCACCCTGTGGCTCGTTTTCGCTCGCCCAGAGCCGTCCGCCGTGTTCTTCGACGA
>Ga0210396_10006278_pt1 | contig 11406 bp, 13 predicted proteins | sample IncBWH17OmetaG_FD_155466 | JGI IMG/M metagenome (GOLD analysis project Ga0210396, IMG submission 155466) | Forest soil microbial communities from Barre Woods Harvard Forest LTER site, Petersham, Massachusetts, United States - Inc-BW-H-17-O ...
CACAACGAAACGATAGACCAAAAATGCCGCGTCGCGGCCAGGAGGAAACGATGCCGTCCTTTGCTACCGCCCTTTCGGGCCTGGAATCAAACAATACCGCGCTGAATACGATCGCCAACAATCTGGCAAATATGAATACTGTTGGTTACAAGGACCAGACGGATCAGTTCAGCACGCTGTTCTATCAGCAACTCAACGGTGGCGTGAACGGCGGCGTGCAGGTTGGTGTAGGAACGCAGGTCGCTATGACGGAGACGGACTTCTCCAATGGCAGCCCTACCCCCAGTACCGGCCAGTCTACCGATATGGCCCTGCAAGGCAATGGTTTTTTCGTTATTAACGACAATGGCCAACAGGAGCTGACTCGCGCCGGAGACTTTGTACTGAGCCAGAATGGCGCGCTGCAGACGACCAGCGGCGCCTCGGTGATGGGGTATCCCGCTGTGAACGGCAGCATCTCATTGGGAAGCGGTGTGCAGCCGATCATTCTGCCGCTCGGCCAGACGCTCGCAGCCAAACAGACCGGCTCGATAAACATTCAGGCGAACCTGGATGCCTCTGCCGCTATTGGCTCCTCGTCGAGCGTGACCGCGCCGGTCACGCTCTACGACTCGCTTGGCGTAGCACATCAGGCCACGGTGACCTTCACGAAAACGGCGGTGAGCACGGCTCCACCCTCCCCCTCAGCGACCTGGAGCTACAGCATCGCGTTGCCGGCAGGAGAAGCTACCGGCAGCGCGGGCACCACGGGAACGCTGACCTTCGATGGATCCGGCAACCTGACGAACCCGACGGGAACGATCAGCGGGATCTCGTTCACCGGTTTGAGCGACGGAGCGTCGGATATGAGCTTCGGCTGGAACCTGAGTGGAGCCGCTGGAGCCTCCATTACCCAGACTGGCTCGACTTCAAACGTCGCGGGTGCGACGTCGGACGGTTACGCCAGCGGCAGCTATCAGGGTTTCAGTGTGGATGGGAACGGAATCGTCGATGCGACCTTCAGCAACGGGCAGAAGCAGGTTATTGGACAGGTAGCTGTCGCAACCGTGTCCAACCAGCAGGGGTTGGAGGCGACGAACAACACCGCTTACCTGGCGACCCTGGCTTCGGGATCCGCAGTGATTGGCACGGCGGGGAGCGCCGGCCGCGGGACCATTGAAGGGCAAGCACTAGAGTCCTCCAATGTGGACGTCTCCACCGAGTTTTCGGCTCTCATCGTCGCGCAGCGCGCCTTCGAGGCCAATTCGAAGTCGGTAACCACCTTCGATCAGGCCACCCAGGAAGCCATCAACATGATTCACTAAATCAAGAATGCCTTTGCGGAGCGTCAGGGCCAATTCCTCGCGCTCCGTCCCTTCCTCCGCATCTGGGGCTCCGTGTCCCGTTTGGCTAATCCACCTTCTTGTTTCTGACAGATCTCTAAGGTCATCGCGTCATTGGATGGCCCCCGGCATGCACTCTTCATCGGCATGGAGAACACAGTCCATAACGCCGAAGGCGCGCAGGAGAATGCCTTGGATGCCGGCATTCCAACGGCTGTCCATCAGCTTCCACCCTCTACTCAGCTTCCACCCTCTACAGAGAAGCAGAACGACGGAAGAGCCGCTGACCCCGAATGCACAGAAATCGTGCCGTCATTTCGCACACAGATTTCGTCAGATGGCGAATTTGCAGCACCTGATGCGCCGGCGTTACCGGAGCATCTCCGGCAGATCCCATTTCGGATAGAACTTCGTGTACCGCTGTCACGCTTCACGCTTCGTGACCTGCAAGAGCTTAAACCGGGCGCTTTGCTGCCGACAGAACATCTGTCGGTGCGCGACCTGGTGCTGACTGCGGCAGGCGAGCGTCTGCTGCTGGTGGAGCTTGAGGCGATGGAGCAGCAGCTGGCGGCACGCGTCAAGCGGCTGGCCTGGCGGCATAAGTGGCGGAGGAAGGCATGACATTCCTCCAGAGCTGGCTAAGGAGGCCACGCGCTACCGTCCGCATTGATACCGCGGTCCCCTGGACTGCCTGGACGAAGTTCCTGCGCCGTCCCTTTACGGGGAAGCATAACGACATGCGTACACGCATCGAGGTCCTCGATCGCTTGTCGCTCGGCGGTAAAAAGTCGCTGCTGCTGATCTCTATTGAAGGTCGTCGATTGCTCGTTGGGGTGGGCGAGGAGGCGACGCCCTCAATCTCCACTTTCGAGAAGGTTCGTGGGCTCTCTTTGTCGCGTCAGCCTTCGCGCAACAGAAGGATGCCGCGCGCCGGAAGGATGGTGCGCTGAGTGTGCCTCCATCTTGCGCTGATTCTTGTGGAACCGTCTTCGTTGCCGTCCCTGCGTGCATTGACTGCCGCCAAAGACAACAACTCCGTGCCGTGGACGATCGTCGGAGTCCTCACGCTCCTGACATTGCTCCCCGCCATCGTTCTATCTGTTACCCCGATGGTGCGTTTGCTTGTGATCTTCCACTTCCTACGCCAGGCACTTGGGACGCAGACAGCACCGAGCAACAAGACTCTGATGGGGCTTGGGCTCATGATGACATGGTTCCTCATGCAGCCGGTCGTGATGGCGGTGAATCAGCAGGCCATCCAGCCATTCCAGCAAGGGCAGATATCGGGTTGGCAGGCGGTCGAACGGGGCGTCCAGCCGCCCAAACGATTCATGCTGCATTACGCGCGAGAGAAAGACCTGGCGCTCTTCGTCAACGCAGGTTCCGTACCGCGCCCGAAGACCCCGATGGACCTTCCGATGCGGGTAGTTGTGCCAGCGTACATGCTCTCCGAATTGAAGGCCGGCTTCCAGATCGGCGCCATTCTCTTCCTTCCGTTCCTGCTTGTCGATCTGGTCGTCGCTTCCATTACGACTTCTATCGGCATGCTGCAACTGCCACCCGTGACCATCTCGACCCCGCTGAAGATCCTGCTGTTTGTGATGGTGGATGGCTGGAACCTTCTGGCTGGCTCACTGCTGAAGAGCTTTTAGCAAGACGGCAAAGGAGAATCGCATGACCGCGGACCAGGTTGCTGAATTGATGCGGATGACGCTGCGCGAGGCGCTGCTGTTGAGCGCGCCGATTCTGGTTGTGGCAGGCGTTTCGAGTTTGCTTATTAGCCTGGTGCAGACGCTGACCTCCATACAGGACCAGACGCTGTCTACGGTACCGCGTCTGCTGATTGTCTCCGCTGTCCTTCTCGTGGGGATGCCATGGTTCCTTCACAGGTTGGTCTGGTTCACCGCTTCGATTCTGACCGACCTCCGCCGGTTCGCGAGTTAGTTCCAATGATGATTCTTCCGTCTGAAGCCACCGGCTGGGAGCGGCTGCTCAAAGCAGCGTTGCTCGTCTGTATCCGTGTCAGCGGCCTGTTTGTCTTTACGCCCGTCTTTTCATCGCAGGCACTTCCAGCGAAGGTCAAGAGCGTTTTCCTGGCCGTTCTTACCGTCGTACTGGCGCCCGTGGCGGCGGCACTTCCGGGCTCGCACATTGAAGTGGGCCTCGAAAGCATTCTGGGCGAGCTTGGAGTAGCCGCGATCCTGGGACTGTCGCTCGCCATGCTGAACGAGTTGGCATCCCTTGCCGGGCAATTGCTGGGAATGCAATTCAGTTTCTCGCTCGTCAATCTTCTCGATCCGAATAGCGAAGTCCAGACGCCTCTACTGTCGCAGATGCTCGGATTGCTGGAGATCACGGTACTGCTTGCGGCGGGTTTGCACCGGACGATCCTGACCGCGCTGCTTCATACCTTTCTGGTAGTGCCACTCGGCCGCGGTTTGGCGCCGCGAGAGCTCGGCCTTCCTCTGGTCGGAATGATGGGCGGCGTCTTCCTCGCCGCGCTTCAGCTCGCCGCGCCGGTGATGGCCGCGACTCTGCTGGTTGAGGTGGGGATTGCTTTGATGTCTCGTGTCTCGCCGCAGCTTCCGGTCCTCGCGCTGACGATTCCGACGAAGACAGTCTTGGGGTATGTCGTGCTCGTGGGCTCGCTGGCATTGTGGCCGGCCTTCTTTGAGGCGCGATTCGACGGTTTGCTGAACGGCGTACAGCGATTGTTGCCGGCGCTGGCGATACACGCGTCCTAGCCCGTGTCAGAAGAGGATCTCGATGAGTAGCGATCGTACAGAGAAGGCAAGTCCGAGACGAAAACAAAAAGCAGAGCAGGAGGGCGATCGTCCTCGCAGCAGGGAGCTTCTTTCCGCGGCGGCGCTGCTCGTCGGCAGTCTTACCCTTGGCTGGTGCGGGCGGATGTGGGTTCCGATCTGGACCGGCGTGTATCAGAACGCAATCGCAATGATGCGCACACAGAATCTGAGCGGCGATGCGCTGAGCATGTCCATGCGAAATGCGCTCATCACCGGCGCAGCGCCATGCCTGTTTGTCATGCTGGCGGCTGCTGCTGCGAGCCTGGCTGTCGCCATGGCGCAGAACCGCGGGTTGCGTCTTCAGCCGGCGGGCATTGCACCCAAGTGGTCTCGACTGAATCCTGCATCGAACGCGAAGCACCTCTTCACCACACGCGCCCTGGTGCGCCTCGGCAAATCGCTGATTCCGGTCGTTCTGCTGGCGATACAGCTCGTGCACTTTATCGCGGCGATCACCGCGATGCCCGTGTTCAGTCTTGCGCGTCTGCCGCAGGTCTTTGCGGACGCTTACGAGCTGTTGGTGAACACGGCCTGGATCATGCTGGCGTGGTCGCTTGTGGACTACGTCGTCGAATGGCGGCAGTGGGAGAACCGCCTGAAGATGAGCAAGCAGGAGATGCGCGAGGAATTCAAGGAGACGGAAGGCAATCCCCAAATGAAGGGGCGCATCCGGTCACTGCAGCGGCAAATGCGCCGACGCATGCTGCGCGCAGATGTGAAAAAGGCAAGCGTCGTGATCACCAACCCAACGCACTACGCCGTAGCGCTTTCCTTCGACATGACCACCATGGAAGCGCCAAAGGTGCTGGCAAAAGGGCGTGATCTGCTGGCCGCACAGATCCGGGAAGAGGCACGCTGGGCCGGTGTACCACTCGTAGAAAATCCGCCGCTCGCTCGTTCGCTCTATCGCACCGTCGAACCGGGACAGAGCATACCGGCTGAGCTGTATGCAGCCGTCGCTGCGATTCTTGCCTACCTCTTTCGCCAGGAGGCGGAGGAACGCATGCGCCGTATGCATGAACAGCGCCGCGGCGAAGCCGCACATTCTACCGGCGCCATTCCGCGCCAGAGCACGCCTGGGGCTGCCTTCGGGTCAGCCACCGCTCAGGAGGCCCAATGAGTTCGTCCGCCGTATTGACTGCGCCCGCCGGCAGTTCGCCGGGCGGCGCCGCCACAAAGAACAGCGCAGGTCGTCCTGCATGGGCACGATGGCTCACGACGGCGCGGGATTTTGCATTGCCCGGTGCGGCAATCAGCATCGTCTTTGTGATGCTGGTCCCGCTGCCGTCGCTTGTGCTCGATCTGCTGCTCGGGCTATCGATCGCCGCTGCCGTGCTGGTCTTTCTGTCTGCGGTGCAGGTGCGCAAGGCGGTGGATTTTTCCGTCTTTCCAACCGTACTGCTGTTGCTCACACTCTTTCGCCTCTCACTGAACATAGCTTCCAGCCGCCGCATCCTGCTGCATGGCAGCGAAGGCATATCGGCAGCAGGCAGTGTGATTGAGGCTTTCGGGCAGTTTGTCGTTGGCGGTAACTACGTGGTCGGCTTCGTGCTTTTTCTGGCGCTGATCGCCATTCAATTTCTGGTTGTGAGCCACGGCGCGGTGCGTACCGCTGAAGTGACGGCACGATTCACACTGGACGCCCTGCCGGGCAAACAGATGGCAATTGACGCCGATCTGAACGCTGGCCTGATCGACGAAGCGGCCGCCCGCAAGAGGCGTGAAGCTGTGGCTCGCGAGGCCGAGTTTTACGGCGCAATGGACGGTGCGGCGCGCTTTAACCAACGCGATTCCATGGCGACGATTCTGATCACGGCGATCAATATCATTGCGGGCCTGCTCATAGGGACACTGCAGCAGGGTGTGGCCCTGGACGAAGCTCTAAGAACCTACACCACCCTGACCGTAGGCGACGGGCTGGTCACGATGATTCCGTCGCTCCTGGTCTCGGTTGCGGGCGGGATGGTGCTAACGCGCGCGTCCTCCGCAGGCGCCCTGGGTTCGGAGATTGGTGCGCAACTCCTAGGTCGTTCAGCGACGCTATACATGTCTGGCGGCGTGCTGGGAGTGATGGCTCTGGTGCCGGGCCTGCCGAAAGTGCCATTTTTTGTCATCGCTGCAGTGTTGTTTTTCGCCGGACGACAGGTCGCCCGCCGCCCGCTGGCACATGCGGCCAATGACTCCACGGACGCTGCGGCGAAGAAGGAAGATGCGAAGGCACAGAGCGAAAATCTGGCCGGGCTGCTGCGCATGGATGAACTCTCCCTCGAGATCGGATTTCAGCTAATTTCTCTGGTCGACGAGAAGCAGGGTGGGCAGATGCTGTCGCGCATCCGGACCTTGCGGCGGCATCTAGCGACAGAGCTCGGCTTTGTCGTGCCGCCGGTTCATATCGCGGACAATTTGCGTCTCAAGCCGAGGGAGTATGTCATCTCGCTGCGGGGAGTCGAGATTGGCCGCTGGCAGACCGAAAACAATCAGCTGCTGGCGGTCTCGGCGGATCCGCAGGCGCGCGCTCTGCCAGGCAAAGAGACCCGGGAGCCAGCCTTCGGAGTAAGTGCTCGCTGGATTGCTCCCGCGCTTGAGGAGCAGGCTCTGGCGGCGGGCTACTCCGTCGTCGACCCAACAACTGTCATCACGATGCATCTGTCGGAACTGGTTCGACGGTATGCGCAGGACCTCCTGAGCCGCGCGGAGACAAAACGCCTGATTGACACGTTAAACGAGTCGCACCCCAAGCTGGTCGAGGAACTGATCCCCAAGGTAATGACGCTGGGCGAAGTGCAGCGCGTTCTGCAGCAGCTTCTGCGCGAGCAGGTTTCCATTCGCGATCTGGGCACCATCCTCGAAGTCCTGGTCGAGGCCGCGTCCGCTAACAAGGCGTTGCCACACCTGGTCGAGTTGTGTCGCCAGGCGATGGGACGGCGCCTCGTCCAGCCTCATCTGGATGCAGATGGAGCCCTTCCAGTGCTGCTGCTCGACCCGGCTATCGATGAAGAGCTGCAGGCCTGCTTCGGTGACGGGGGCCGCAACATCAGTGAGCGAAGCGCGCTGTCCACGCCGGTGATCCGGCGCATGGCGGATTCTTTGAAAAGGCTAAGTGGCGGAGCAAACGCAACGGCATGGCCCGTGCTTCTGTGTCAGAGTCCGGCGCGATACCACATTCGACGCTGGCTGGAGCCTGCGGTACCCCGAATCACGGTACTTGCGCCGAGTGAAGTTCCGGCCGATGTGCGAGTGCGATCGCTCGGTACCGTGCGCTAACAACGCGACGACGCGGACCAGAGCAAACCTATCAGGAGCAGGGTATGGAACAGAGAACGTCTTCAGGCCACAAGCGAAGCCAACTCCCGGTCAGCCTTTATCCGCTGCCGAAGAAGTCTGCTGTGCGATTCCAGGTCAGCTGCGATGGGCTTTCGTCATCGACGGTTGCCCCACCGGCGTCCACCGAGAGGGGCACATTTCGAGCCGAGCCTTACGAAAACTCACCTGTGTCGGAAGATCTCCTGCGGGAGCACCTGCCGATGGTGCGCTTTCTGGCGCTGCGGATTCGCGAGCGCCTGCCGCAGCAGGTCGAAATGGAAGATCTGATCAGCGCCGGGATTGTCGGACTGATGGACGCGCTGCAGAAGTTCGATCCAAACAAGAAGGTCCAGTTCCGCACCTATGCGCAATTTCGCGTTCGTGGCGCGATGTTGGACAGCCTTCGCGCGCTGGACTGGGGCCCGCGCGATCTGCGACGGAAGGGGCGCGCCGTTGAAGAGGCGATCCGTTCCCTGAGCGCGACCCTGGGCAAAGCCCCGACGGAAAGTGAAGTTGCGAAGCAGATGGGTTTGGATCTCAATACCTATCAGCAACTCCTTGGCGAGCTATCCGGTCTCGAGCTGAGCAGCCTCAACGCAACTCCATCCGAGGAAGCAGGGACTGAGGCTATGGCGATGATTCCTGCCGGCCCGGAGGACGATCCGTTTTTGCAATGCCAGAGCAGCGAGATGCGGCGCCTGTTGGCTGAAGCGATCGCAGAACTTCCGGAGAGGGAACGCCTGGTACTCACGCTGTACTACTACGAGGAGCTGACCATGCGTGAGGTTGGAGCGACGATGGGAGTGGTGGAATCGCGTGTCTCCCAGCTTCATTCTTCGGCGATGGCAAGGCTTCGTGTTGCGCTGGGTGCGTCATCCCCCAGACGTGCGGCTCGCGCATGACGCGGCAGAATTGACACCGACGTATCGAGGAAGAGACATGATGGAAAGAAACGATCTGGGCCGCTTGCTGGATATCGAGCTCGAAGCCAACATACGATTTGGCGCCCGAGAAATGTCTCTGGCTGAGTTATTGGAGATAGGGCCGGGCGCTGTCATCCCGCTTGACCGTCAGATAACAGATCCGGTCGATCTGATCATCGGCGACAAGGTCGTGGCCCGCGGTGAGGTAGTGCTGGTTCAGGGGAAGTTTGGGCTGCGTGTCACGGAGGTACTCTCCGGGTGACGCAGATATCTCTGGCCGCTGTGCCGAATGGCACTCGGGCAATCAGCGCGAATCGCTGGGCCGACGTTTGCGGAAATCGAGAATGCAGGACCGGCTGGCTGCGACTCTTCAGGAGGCGCTCTCTCCCGCGCTTCGAAGAGCAGTGGGCATGTTGTGCGGCATGCATGGAGCAGATTCTCGCCGACACGGTTCGCACTCGGATTGAGAGCTGGGAACCTCTTCCCGCGGAACGCGCCCTTCGCATGCCGTTGGGGCTGATTTTGCTCAGCCGCGGCTGGATTACTCATCGGGAACTGCAAGAGGCTCTCGCTGCACAGCGTCGCGCTGGCAGCGGGCGCATCGGCGAGTGGTTAAGCCGTTTGCATGGCGTTTCTGAGGAAACAATTGCAAAAGCTCTGGGGATTCAGTGGAGCTGCGCCGTGTTGCCTCATGGAAGACCGGATCTCGAATATACCCCGTCGCTCATCCCCGCCTTTCTACGAAGGCGCTACCGCCTTGCGCTTTTCCGTCAAGGCTCGGATGGAGCCTTGTATCTGGCAGGGAGACACAGGGCGGAGCACGCCACTGCACGCGCGGTGGAGCATATGTTGCGTGAACCCGTGCATGCGGCATTTATTGAAGACAGCGCATGGAACCTGCAGCAAGCTGAAACCGCTGATGCTACCGAACTGCTGCCTCCCGCAGCCAATGGCGTCGCGGCCTGCATCGGTGAGTTAATCGAAAGAACCCGGCCGGACGATGCGCGACTGGTTCGCGTACATGATCATCTGTGGTTGCGCATATGGCTCGCGAGGCGAGGGCGCCGTCCCACATCGGCACGTGACATTGTGCTTCCTTTACGCGGCCGGGATCACCAGGACGCGGCGAGCGCATGAATTAGACCCCGCTAAGAATGGGCGCTCCTGAGGCGCCTTGAAATGGCCCTCTCCATGCAAGAAGTACCCGTCAGGAGAGCTGGCGATGGATAGCGGCTACTACGCAGCATATTCAGCATTGCTCGCGCGCACCGAGGCGATGGACGCGGCCTCGAGCAACCTGGCCAACGCCAATACGAGCGGATACCGCGCCCAACGCGAGTATTTCCGGGACGCTGTTGCCGGCGAGGGAGCAGGGGACTCGCAGCTGAATGGCGCAGTCAATCGCTACGGTGTCCTTGGCGGTGATCAGGTCGATCTTGCTCAGGGCGCGCTGGTGAAGACGGGAAATGCGACTGATGTTGCTATCCAGGGCCAGGGTTTTTTTGCGGTCAAGACGGTCCACGGCGAAAGATATACGCGCGACGGCTCGTTCCAAAGAAACACGAACGGAATGCTTGTGGATGCCGCGGGCGATCCAGTCCTCGACGATGCGCACAAACCCATCACCATGCCCAACGGGACGATCGCGATCGGCACCGACGGTGCAGTCTCCGTGGACGGAGGCGTGGTGGCCCAGCTCGGTGTATTTGTTGCGCCCGCCACGCAGCTGGTTCCGGAGGGCGCAGATCAGTACCGCGTGAACGATGCCGGCACTCTCAAGCCCGGCCAGGGGTATTCCGTAGCGCAAGGTGAACTTGAAGGATCGAACCAGGACATCGTAAGTGGCAGTTTGCAATTGATGTTGATCCAGCGGCAGGCGGAGATGATGCAGAAGGCGCTTTCCGTCTTCCACAACGATCTTGACCGCGCTGCAAGTGAGGACCTGCCGAAGGTATAAGCGGCGAATCCCAACGGCATGCAGAATCAAGGGGACAAAACGAAATGATACGAGCACTCTTTACGGCAGCGAGCGGCATGAGCGCGCAGCAACTCAATCTGGACACGATCGCGAACAACCTGGCCAACTCTTCGACCGCAGGTTTTCGTCAGACGCGATTGCAATTTCAGGACATGCTTTACCAGAACATGGTGACGCCGGGTGCGGCGCAGAGTGCGCAGACGGTTTCCGCCGGTTTGCAGATTGGTCTGGGCACGAAGTCGGCAGCGACTGAGGTGATCATGACCCAGGGGGATCTGAGCCAGACGAATAATCCACTCGACATCGCGATTGAAGGCTCAGGTTTTTTTCAGGTGCAACGCCCTGACGGGACCATTGCCTACACCCGGGCGGGCAGCTTCCATCTGAACAATCAAGGGACCATGGTGACTACGGCCGGCGATCTGCTACAGCCTGCGATCACGATTCCACCGAATGCTACCGCGGTGACGATTACGCAGTATGGGCAAGTGAACGCGACGCTGCCTGGCCAGCAGAATCCACAGCAACTGGGACAACTGCAACTCGCCACGTTCGCGAACCCGGGCGGCCTTGAAGCCATTGGGGGCAACCTATTTCGAGCCACTCTCTCGTCGGGAGACCCGGTTACGGACAATCCAGGTGGAACGCAGGGACTGGGGCAGGTTCAGCAGGGATATCTCGAAGGATCGAACGTTGACGTGGTCAGCGAGTTTGTCGAGATGGTGCTTGCACAGCGTGCCTATGAGAGCAATTCCAAGGTCATCAAAGCCGCCGACGATATGTATTCGCAAGTGAACAATATGTCCCGCTGATGCGCGATGGAGCGACTATGACCGTTTTCGCAAACATCTTCGTCTTCCTCGTTACGCTCCTTTGCGTCAGCGTGGCCGGAGCATCTGCCATGCATGTCGCGCGCGATGCCGACCAGGCAGATCCGCTCTCGGGCCTGCATTGGCAGTGGTCGGCGGATCCGCAACATCCGGCTGCGCCGCCGCGGCTGACGCTCATGCGCGGGTCAGGCCGGTCGCTGGACAAGGCCAAGCAATCGTCGCGGCCAATGATCTGCGTGAGGGCCG
>Ga0210396_10006279_pt1 | contig 11406 bp, 7 predicted proteins | sample IncBWH17OmetaG_FD_155466 | JGI IMG/M metagenome (GOLD analysis project Ga0210396, IMG submission 155466) | Forest soil microbial communities from Barre Woods Harvard Forest LTER site, Petersham, Massachusetts, United States - Inc-BW-H-17-O ...
CGGTGGTCTGCAGCTGGTTCTGGTCGGGGTTGGCGTCCTGATTATCTTCCGCTCGGTCGCGCGCCCGCTTTCGACCATCACCGCCACCATCAAGCAGGTCGCCGAAGGCGACGACAATGTCGAAGTCCCGCATACCAATCGCGGCGACGAGATCGGTGCGTTGGCGCGGGCAATCCAGATCTTCAAGGAGGCAATGGACCGCAACCGCAATCTCAACTCGCAGGTGCTGCAGGACTCCAAGGCGCGTGAAGAGCGCGCCCGGCACATCGAAACCTCGGTGGAAGCATTCCGGGGCGCGATCGGCGGCGTGCTGGATGCCGTCAATGAAAATGCGTCGGCGATGCGCAGTACCGCAGAGTCCATCAGCGGGGTGGCAGCGGATGCAAGTGGCCGTGCGACCGCCGCCGCACATGCGACCGAGCAGGCCTCCTCCAATGTTTTCGCCGTCGCCGGCGCCGCCGAAGAGTTGTCGACTTCCATCGAGGAGATCGGCCGGCAGGTCCGCCATTCCGCAAACGTCGTCGAACAGGCCGGCCAGCGGACCGAAAAGTCGGTTGCCGAAATTGAAAGTCTTGCCGCCGCGACCCAGCGTATCGACGGCGTCCTCAGCCTGATCCAGGCGATCGCGGAGCAAACCAATCTTCTGGCGCTGAATGCCACGATTGAAGCCGCGCGCGCCGGTGAGGCCGGCCGCGGCTTCGCGGTGGTGGCTCATGAGGTCAAGACGCTCGCCGGCCAGACCGCCAAGGCGACCGCTGAAATCAGCCAGAATATCGGCATGATCCAGACCTCGACGCGCAATGCCGTCGACGCCGTGCGCGAAATCGGCACCGCCGTACGCGACATCAATGAGGTCACCTCGAATATCGCCGGCTCGGTTGGGCAACAGGACGCCGCGACCCGTGAGATCTCCGCAAATGCGCAATTGGCCGCCGACGGCAATTCGACTCTGGTCGCCAACATCGGCTCGCTCAGCAACGCCATCGGCGATACCAACAAGGCCGCAACGTCCGTGCTCTCGGCCTCCAGCGACCTGACCGCCACAGCCGAACTTCTGTCGCGCGAAGTCGAAAAATTCTTTCACAATCTGCGCGCCGGCAACGCCGACGCTCCGCGGAGCGGAACGGTAGCCGGCTGACAATTCAGCCTCGCCGATGCGGACTTGTATCGGTCCCGGTAAATCGCACCGGGACCAGGGTTTACGCATCCGATGTCGAGATCAGCATATCAGGCAGCCGGCGCCGCCGGTAAGCTCACGCCCAGCTATCGATCCGCAGATCATAGGCCAGCACTAACGCCAACGACACAAAAAGGCCGGCAGTGCTGAACAACGCGATTTGATTGAACAAACGGCATTCCAAGCTCGAACAAAAAATCTTCCGCACATTAGACATGATCGACCCCACTCCCCTGCGAGTTTGTGAAAATAATCTCTCGCTTATGGGACAAGCCTACGATGGTTCGATTAAAAAGAGACTTACCGGGCGCCTGGCGAAATCTTCGATCGACCTGATCGTAAAAACTTGGTTAAAAATAAGAGACTCTAACGCAACAAATTGTCTCGAAACCGAAAACGCCTGGAGCCTTATCGGCTCTGATTAAATCAGAACCGGGCTCTAATCTTTGGTTTGACGCGTTTTCTTCACGCGAACCGGTGTCCACTTCGCTCGAAAACGCGCTAGACGTGGCAGCCTGCCGCGTATCCCGAAGACCACGCCCATTGAAAATTGAAACCACCGAGGTGGCCGGTGACGTCGACGACTTCGCCGATAAAATGAAGTCCGGGAACGGATCGGGATTCGAATGTTTTCGAGGATAGTTCCGATGTATCGACGCCGCCCAGCGTCACCTCCGCGGTACGGTAGCCCTCGGTGCCGTTGGGCCTGACGCACCATTGCCTGACCGCCGCAGCCGCCTTTGCCAGACGGACGTCGGAGAAGTCGGCGATCCGCTCCGGACCCGCGATCACCTCCGCAATGGTCCGCGCCAGCCGCTTCGGAAGAAAGTCAGCCAGCGCGGTCACCATTTCCTGCCTGGGATGGTCGCTGCGCATTTTTTTTAAGGCAGCCAAAACGTCGACCCCCGGCGCCATATCGACGACGATGTCGTGGCCTTCACGCCAATAAGAGGATATCTGCAAAATCGCCGGACCGCTCAGCCCGCGATGGGTAAAGAGCAGCGCCTCGTCGAACCGCGTCTTGCCGCAGCTCACGACGGCCTCGACAGACACCCCCGATAAACTTTCGAACTGCGCGAGCAGCCCGGCGTCGAACGTCAGAGGCACCAACCCGGCCCGCGGCGGCACGATCTTCAAACCGAACTGCTCGGCAACTTTGTATCCGAACCCGCTCGATCCCATTTTTGGAATTGATGGGCCGCCGGTGGCGACCACCAGAGACCGGCCGCGAAACTCGCCGTGGTCGGTGACGATGACAAAGCCGCCTTCGTTCCTCGAAAGCGCAGAGATGCGCACACCCAACCGCAGTTGCGCATGAACCTTGCGGCATTCCTCCAGCAACAGGTCGACGATTTGCCGTGACGAGCCGTCACAGAATAATTGCCCTCGCGTCTTTTCGTGATAGCCGACGCCGTAGGCCTTAACCAGTGCAATGAAATCTCGCTGCGAGTAGCCGCTGAGCGCCGAGCGGCAAAATTGCGGATTGTTCGACAGAAAATTCGCCGGGCTCGTATGCAGATTGGTGAAATTGCAGCGTCCGCCGCCGGATATCCGGATCTTCTCGGCGGGATGCCTCGCCTGCTCCAGCAACAGCACCCGCTGCCCGCGTCGGCCGGCGACGGCAGCGCACATCAGACCCGCAGCACCGGCGCCGAGTATGATGACGTCATGCCCGTTCAGGGATGGATTGCGGTTCTGTGTCATTCCACCAGCAGCACATCCACCGCGACCGTGAGCTTCTGCTTGCGCGATCCCACGATGATGCCGTCAACCGGCGAGACGTCGGAAAAATCCCGTCCCACAGCCAAAACGATGTGATCGTTCTCGACCAGAATGTCGTTGGTCGGGTCGAAGCCGATCCAGCCTAATCCCTCGCCGCACCACAGCGAGACCCATGCGTGGGTGGCATCGGCTCCCTGCAGGCGCGGTTTGCCCGGCGGCGGGATAGTGCGCAGATAGCCGCTGACATAGGCCGCCGGCAAGCCGAGGCCGCGCAGGCCCGCGATCATCACATGGGCGAAGTCCTGGCAAACGCCGTGACGTTTTTCGAAGACTTCGTTGAGCGGCGTCGAGATCACGGTGGCCTTCGGGTCGTACTTAAAGTCGGTCCGGATCCGGTGCATCAAATCGACCGCGCCGGCAAGGATGCCGCTTCCCGGCGGAAAGCTGGCGGTAGCATAAGACGTGACTGGCTGCTGGACCGGCACCAGCGGACTGGCGAAAACATATCCGATCGGCGACGCGGGTCCGAGACTGGTGGCCTCGAATGCCACGTCGCGGACACTCTCCCAGGTGCGACTTTGCGCGGCGCGATCGGGCGCACTGCGGGAGACCGAGACACGCGATCTGGAAGCGATCCGAAGATTGCGATGCGGGGTTTCAATCAGGGCGCTTTCGGTATGCGTCCCGAAAAAATCCTGCCGAACCGTGCGGTTGGCAGGCCGCGGCCTGATATCCACGGTGTGTGAGACCAATTGCTGTCCGCCACCGCTTTTGGGCTCCAGCCGCAGTGAGCACCGCGCGAAACTGACCGGACTTTCGTAGCTATAGGTGGTGACATGACGGATGTCGTAGATCACGCGAGGCCCGTCAGCTTCTCAGGCCGGCTCGCATTGGGACCGTGCGGAAAATAATGCGATCCGATGGCATCGGCGAGGATGAGCAAGTCCTGCTCCAATGCGAACAGCGTCTTGGTATCGAGTGCGGCGGCCTCCGTCGTGGTCAGCGTCGCTTGCAGTCCGACGGCGAGCCGTTGCGGCCGCTCGATCAATCCTCCCTCCTTCAACGTCGGCAGGCTGGCGATGTGATCGTTCAGCGCGGAAACCTGAAATGCGACCGACCTTGGATTATAGGGGTCCAGAACCACGAGGTCGCGCACCGGCGCCAGCAGCGGACCGACGAGGTAGCGCGAACGATAGGTGATCTGGCAATCCACCAGCGTCAGCAGGATGTCGAGATCCTCGCCGCTGGCTTCGTCATAGGCGAACTGGCGCGCGAAACGCACGGTGTTGATCGCGCGCTCGGCGCGGCGGCCCATTTCGAGAAAACGCCAACCGGCGGCGCGGTTCATGTTTTCCTGCGCCAGCCCCGCGAAGCTCGCGAGTTCCTGCAACGTCAGTTCGGCGGCGCTGACGACACCGTCATCATCCTCGACCTCCTCGGCCAGACGCTCCACCATCTCGGTGATGACCTGCCAGGCGTCCGGCGAAAGCCGTTCGCGCAGCGACGTGGCGGTCCGCTGGGCCGCCCGCACCAGTGACAGCGCCGAACCAAACATGTCCTCGCTTTGCAGCGCCTCGGCCGCGATCTTCGCGGGCAGCGTCCGCGTCGTCTGCGACGTCGCCCCCCATGTCACAAGAAGCCGCTGGATTCGTTCAACCGAGTGAAGCACGGTCGACGAACCCTTGCCGGGCTCGCGCAACGACGCCACCAGCACCCGCACCAGCCGCAGCGTCGCCTCGGCGCGTTCGAGATAGCGGCCAAGCCAGAACAGATTGTCGGCGGCCCGGCTCGGGACCCAGCCGGCGATGCGCCTGATCCGCACCGTATCCACCGTGGGCAGCAGCGTCGTCGGCGATACCGCCTTGTCGGAAACCACCCAAACGTCGGCAGCCCGCGCCCCGCCCCCCATCGATACGGCGCGGGCATCGAGTTGATCGGCAATCCGGCAGAAGCCACCGGGCATGATGGTCCAGCCCTGTGGCGTTGCGGCCGCGAAAACCCTCAACACGAAAGGGCGCGGCGTGATCTGGCCCTGGTCCCACACCGGGGTTGTCGAAAGCCGGACCAGTTCCTGACCGACGAAGTCGATGCCGCGATCATTGATCGCCGTCTTGAGCCGCTCGCGCTCGCTCGACGACAGTTCGCTGGCGAGCACCGGTCCGTTACCCGGAAAACCAGGAACACCTCCGCGGTAGGCGCCTTCGATCGCAATCTCGTCGAGCCGCGACAGCACTTCCTCACGCGCGGATTTCTGGCCACACCACCAGGTCGCGATGTGCGGCATCTTCAAATCTTCGCCGAAGAAACGCCGGCTGAGGCTAGGCAGGAAGCCCAAGAGCGCCCGCGCCTCCATCACGCCCGAGCCCGGCATGTTAGCGACGACGACGCCATTCTTGCGCAGCACGTCGATCAGGCCGGGCACGCCAAGCTGCGACGACACATCAAGCTCCAGCGGATCGAGCGAATTGGAATCGACCCGGCGCAGCAATACGTCGAGCCGCTTCAAACCGGCGACGGTGCGGATATGGATGCGGTCGCCGCTGACGGCGAGATCGTCGCCCTCGACCAGCAAAAATCCGAGATAGCGCGCCAGCGTCGCATGCTCGAAATAGGTTTCACTGAAAATGCCGGGCGTCAGCAAGCCGATGCGTGGCTCGTCGCGATCGGCGCCCGCCCGCAGGCTGTCGCGGAACGCTTCGAAAAATGGCGCAACCCGCTCCACATTCATCGATTTGTAGAGCGAGGCGAAGGCGCGCGAGAGCACCAGCCGGTTTTCCAGCGCATAGCCCGCGCCCGATGGCGCCTGGGTCCGGTCGCCCAGCACCCACCAGCGCCCGTCAGGCCCGCGGCCGACATCCGCGGCATACATATTGATAAAGCGGCCGCCTGGAGGTTTGATACCGCAGATCGGGCGAAGATATTCGGTGCTGCCGGCAATCGCCGCCGCCGGTATCGCGCCCTCGGCGACCAATCGGCCCTCGCCATAGAGGTCGCTCAGGACCAGTTCCAGCAATTGCGCGCGCTGCACGATGCCGGCCGTCAATTGCTGCCATTCGGCCTCGTCGATCAGGAGCGGCAGATGGCTGAGCGGCCATAGCCGTTCGGAGGTTTCGCCGGGCGCGCGATAGCTCACGCCGGCTTCCCGCAGGTGCCGGTCGGCCGTTCCGAAACGACGCTCGATCTCACCCGGTGTCAGCGTGGCAAAGGCTTCGAAAAACCGGCTCCAGACTGCGCGTGGCGCGCCGTCCTGATCGATATATTCGTCGGGAATTCCGGGCAGGCGAACATAGTCGCGGGTCCACTGCGCTACTCGCCGATTGCCCGGACGCGCCTTGCCTCCCTGACTGTTACCTTGATTGTTTTCCTGGCCGGCCTGCCCCGCCATCCCGACTCTCCTGCCCAAGGGCTATTCTCAATGTAGCACGGGCGTCCTCAAGTCGAGGGTCAAGGGAAACTCAATTGTGCGCTCTTCGGGCGGCGGATCGACCTTGCCGGGCGTGTGGCCGTGGTCCTGAAAACGGGCGAGCCGCCGCGCCTCGGCCTCATAGGAATTGACCGGCTTGGTCTCGTAGCTGCGTCCCCCGGGGTGCGCGACATGATAGACGCAGCCCCCCAGCGACCGGCCGTTCCAGGTATCGATCAAATCAAACGTCAGCGGCGCGTGAACGGGAATGGTGGGGTGTAGCCCCGACGCCGGCTGCCAAGCCTTGAAGCGGACGGCGGCGACCGCCTCGCCCGAACGGCCGCTTGGCGTCATCGGCATCCGCCGGCCGTTGCAGGTGACGACGTGACGGCCCTCGACAAAGCCATTGGCCTTGATCTGCAAGCGCTCGACCGACGAATCGACATAGCGCACGGTGCCTCCGGCCGAGCCCTCTTCTCCCAGGACATGCCAGGGTTCGAGCGCCTGGCGCACTTCCAGCGCGACGCCGCCATGATGGACCCGGCCGAACACCGGAAAACGAAACTCAAGCTGCGCTGCATACCAATCCGGCGAAAAGTCATAGCCGGACTGTTTCAGTTCAGCGAGCACGTCCAAAAAGTCTTCCCACAGAAAATGCGGCAGCATGAAGCGGTCGTGCAGCGTGGTGCCCCAGCGCACGAACTTGCCCTGTTGCGGTTCGCGCCACAGCTTGGCGATCAACGCCCGGATCAGCAATTGCTGCGCAAGTGACATGCGCGGATCCGGCGGCATCTCGAGGGCGCGGAATTCGACGAGGCCCAGCCGGCCGGTGGTGCCATCGGGCGAATAGAGTTTGTCGATGCAGATTTCGGCGCGGTGCGTGTTGCCGGTGATATCGACCAGAATGTGCCGGAACAGCCGGTCGACCAGCCACAGCGGAGCTTTGATATCTGCAGGCGGCACGTGAGCCAGCGCGATCTCCAGTTCATAAAGACCGTCGTGGCGGGCCTCGTCGATTCGCGGCGCCTGGCTGGTGGGGCCGATGAACATGCCCGAGAACAAATAAGACAGCGATGGATGACGCTGCCAGTACAGCACGAGACTCTTCAGCAGATCCGGCCGGCGCAGGAACGGCGAGTCCGCCGGCGTGCCGCCGCCGACCACCACATGATTGCCACCGCCGGTGCCGGTGTGCCGTCCGTCAATCAGAAACCTGTTGGCCCCAAGCCGAACCTGCGCGGCGTCTTCATAGAGGCCTAAAGTGATATCGACCGCTTCGCGCCAGCTCGCCGCCGGCTGGATGTTGACCTCGATCACGCCGGGATCGGGCGTTACCTTGATGACCTCGACGCGCGGATCGAACGGCGGCGGATAGCCCTCGACATGCACCTGCATCTGCATTTCCTCGGCGGTCGCCTCCACCGCGGTCACCAGTTCGAGATAATCCTCGAGCTTCTCCACCGGCGGCATGAAGGCACACAGGATGCCGTCGCGGATCTCGATCGACATCGCGGTACGCACGCCACCGCCCTTGAGCTGCTGCTCCTGCACTTCCTGATGCGGCGCGGCCTCGGTTGGCGCCGCCCCGTCATAGACCGGCAAAGCATCGCGCGGCTCCAGCGGATCCTGCTCGACGATGTAGGGGTATTCATCGGCGGGGATATGCGGCAGCGAAGCGATCGGCAGCCGTAGTCCCAGCGGGGAATCGCCGGGCGTCAGAAACAGATTGCCGCGCCGCAGTTTCCAGCGCTCGCTCTTCCAGCGCGAGGAAGATTTGCTTGCGTCCGCGTTCCAGCGCTGGATCGGCAATACGAAGCCCTTGGGAACGTTGAGCCCCTGATCGAACACCCGCGCCATCCGCGAGCGCTCTTCCGGATCGGACAGTTTGGAATCGCTGGGGTCGACGTTTGGCGGCAGCCCGGCTTCCTTCTGCAGCCAGTGACCGGGGTCCTCGAACGCCGGCATGATGAATTCGGAATCGACCCCGAGCTTTTTCGCAGCACCTTCGGCGAAGCGCTCGGCGTCTTCGATGTTGGACCTGCGCGGCGCCTCGATCGTCGCGATCAAATCCGGATTTTTCCAGATCGGCACGCCGTCCTTGCGCCAGTAGAGGCCAAACGCCCAGCGCGGCAGGCTTTCGCCGGGATACCACTTGCCCTGCCCGTAATGCAGCAGGCCTCCCGGCGCAAAGCGCGTGCGCAGTTTGCGAATGAGATCGTCAGCCAATCCGCGTTTGGTCGGACCGACCGCGGCAATATTCCATTCCGGCGATTCCAGATCGTCGACGGAGACGAAGGTAGGCTCACCGCCCATCGTCAATCGCACGTCGCCGGCTTTGAGATCGGCATCGACCTGCTCGCCGAGCTGGTCGAGACGCGCCCAGGATTCATCGGAGAACGGCCGGGTGATCCGCGGCGCTTCGCGGATTCGCCTGACGTTCATCTCGAAGCCGAATTCGACGTTGGCAAATCCGGCGCTGCCGCTGATCGGCGCCGCCGAGCGGTAATGCGGCGTGGCGGCGACGGGAATGTGCCCCTCGCCAGTCAGCATGCCCGAGGTGACGTCAAAGCCGATCCAGCCCGCGCCCGGCAGATACACCTCCGCCCAGGCGTGCAAATCGGTAAAATCGTTCTCGACCTCACGCGGTCCCTCAATCGGATCGAAGTCAGGACGCAATTGAATGAGGTACCCGGAGACGAAACGGGCCGCGAGCCCGAGATGCCGCAAGGTTTGAATGAGCAGCCACGCCGAGTCGCGGCAGGATCCCGCGCCGGAGACAAGGGTCTGCTCCGGCGTCTGGATGCCCGGTTCCATGCGAATGATGTATCTGATCTTCTTCTGAAGCTGGGCGTTGAGGTCGACCAGAAAATTGACCGTGCTCGCCGCCTCGCGCGGAATGCCGGCCAGATAAGCCGACAACAGCGGTCCGGGCTCGGTGGTCGCGAGATAAGGCGCGAGTTCGGTCTTGAGATCGTTGGTATAGGCGAACGGAAAACTATCGGCGTAGGGTTCAACAAAGAAATCGAACGGATTGATCACGGTCATCTGTGCCGTGAAATCGACCTCGATCTTCAGTTCGGTGGCCTTTTCGGGGAAGACAAACCGCGCCAGCCAGTTGCCCTGCGGGTCCTGCTGCCAGTTCACGAAATGATTTGAGGGCGTGACCCTGAGCGAATAGCTCAGGACCGGTGTGCGCGTATGCGGCGCCGGCCGCAGCCGAACGGTTTGAGGGCCAAGATCGATCGGACGATCATATTTGTAATGCGTGACGTGGTGTAGTGCGATGAAGATCGACACAGGCTGAGTGCTCCAGCAGCTTTTTTAAGCAGAACACCGGTTCTGGCTGACATCAAGCACTAACAACGGGCAGTGTTTGCCTATGCAGGGGGCGGGTACGGCTTCGCCTCCACCCGCCCTACAGACCTATGTGCGCTATTCCCCGATAGCCCGTAGGATGGGTGGAGCGCAGCGATGCCCATCGCGCCCGCGTGTCAGGATAGCGTCAAGTATCCGCATATCGCTGATGAGCACTGGATCGTCGAAGCGCGGCATCGCCCATACGCCAAAAAACTGAAACGATGCTTTTCGATTATTTCTGTTTCACTGGTTGAGCCGGCAACCATATCGTGGTGCCACAGACGAGGAGTGCTCCGATGAACCAGCATGCCAGCAAGAATGGCACCCCGCCATCGGTGGGCGCAGATGTGAGTGCTATCGAGACGCTGCTTAACCGCAATCTACCGGAAGTATTCGGTGAAGGTGATCCGGCTCGCCGAAGGAGGTCAATTCAGGAACTTTATACCGAGGACTGTGTGCTGTACGCGCCGCCCGGCACTTTCGTCGGTCACGATGCACTGGACAAGTTCGCCGGCGATCTCCGAGCGACGCATCCGCACTATGTTTATACGGCTCATGGCTCGCCGCAGGTTCTGCACAATTCGGGACGCCTGGCGTGGGGCTCGGGGCCGAAAGGCGAAACGCCCGCATACACCGGCGTGGATTTCATCATCGCACGGGACGGCAAGATCGCGGCTCTTTATGTTTACCTCGACTCGCCGCCGACATAATACGCGAGTGTCTGCTGCGCCGCCGAAAGCGGAAATGAATCCAGATCGCGTAGGATGGGTGGAGCGAAGCGATACCCATCAATTAGGATTTGCGAAGATGATGGGTTTCGCGAAGGGCTCAACCCGTCCTACGCGCTAACGATTTGTCGGTCTAGTGGCCAATCCGATGGCAACATCGAGCTCTTTTACGATATCAAATACATCCATGACCCTCGCTACGTCCGAAGACGACAGGCCAGATTCGCCATGAACGGTCGCTTTAAACGAACGGTCTTCCAATTTCGCTCGCCGAAGTTTGTCGCGGAGTTCTTCCAGCGACAGAGGCGTGCCGTTCAGAATAACTTGACCACCTTTTTGGATGACAATCGCATTTCGAGTTGGATATGGAGCGGCGGCGACTCCAATCTCATCGACGATATCAATCACGGTCATTGTTTCGGAATACAAAGTGCCAAGGTCTCCGCGGACGGCCACTCGGAATAAGGGGTCAGCCGCTTTCGCTCGTCGAAGTCTTTCCGGGAGCTCTTCTACGGTCAGTGGCGATCCGTTCAAAGCAATTTGGCCGTCCTCCTTTACTAGTATCAAATTTTTCGCTGGCCGAAGTTTTTCGCGAAGCTCTTCCACAATCGGCGGTGATCGGTTCTCCACATTTTGAGTTTGAAGATACGGCGCCTGAGAGAAGGCGGCATTTCCAGTTGTCCCTAACGGGATCAAACCGACGAGCACCGACACCAAAATCAAAAGTAAAGTCAAGGATGTCATTCCGCTTCGCCATCAGGAACAGCAGATCGTAATCTCAATAAGCCTATCCCGGCCTCCGATGTCGAGACGATGACCGCTTCGGGTCGTTTCAAAAAGGCGTCCGCCGCAATGCCTACCTGCCTACCCGATAGATCACGCGGTATGGGTCCCGGCGTTCGCCCTAGCACTACAGTTGCCTTTTATGCAGGTTTCTGAATCCATGGGCAACCATGATTCGAAGATCGTGGACGCGGCCAGCGTCGATTGAAGAGACGCTTGCGCTGTGGGCGGCGTCG
>Ga0210396_10006280_pt1 | contig 11405 bp, 7 predicted proteins | sample IncBWH17OmetaG_FD_155466 | JGI IMG/M metagenome (GOLD analysis project Ga0210396, IMG submission 155466) | Forest soil microbial communities from Barre Woods Harvard Forest LTER site, Petersham, Massachusetts, United States - Inc-BW-H-17-O ...
CGCCCGCGTCGGCGTCCGCCCCCGCCGTCCCCCTGGTCGTCTACTCGGCGCAGGGCTACGACTCGGCGATGACCAAGGCATTCACCAAGGCCACCGGGATCCCCGTGCAGCTCGACGACAACTCGACCGGCCCGCTGCTCACCCAGATCGAGGCGTCGGCGAACAACCCCAAGTGGGGGCTGCTGTGGGTTGACGGCGACACGGCGTTCGCCGGCCTCGACACGCAGGGCCTGCTGCTCAAAGGCTGGGAGCCGTCCGTTACCTGGAACTCGCTCGGCTCGTCGGTCGTGCCCAAGGACCAGAGCTACGCGCCGACCGGCGTAACGCTGATGGGCATCGTCGCCTACAACAAGGCGAAGGTCCCGAGCCCGCCCTCGACCTGGCAGGAGCTTGAGTCGTCGGCCTGGAAGGGCCAGGTCGGCATGAACGACCCGTCTCAGTCCGGGCCGACGTTCCCGCTCATCGCCGGCGTGATGAACTACCTCGGCGGAGTCTCAGCCGGCGAGAAGTACTTCAGCACGCTGAAGTCCAACGGGCTGATCATCCACCAGACCAACGGCCCGACGCTGCAGGCGCTGACCGGCGGCCAGATCAACCTGGCGCTCGTGCAGTCCTCGGCGGCGATCGGCGCCACGTTCACCGACAAGAACATCGGCATCAAGTACCTGAGCCCGGCCACCCTGCTGCCGTCCGCGATCGGCATCGACGCCAAGGCGTCGCCCCAGGTGCAGGCCGAGGCGAAGCAGTTCGCCTCGTTCGTGCTCTCGGCGGCAGGCCAGAAGGTCATGCAGTCCGGTGACCCGACCGGCGACTCGCTCTACTACCCGGTGGTAAGCGGCGTCAGCCCGCTTTCCTCCCTGCCCTCGCTCGCGTCCGTCAAGACCCAGGCGATCAACCCCTACACCTGGGGGCCGCAGGAGGCGACCATCAACAACTGGTTTGACTCCAGCATCGTCCGGTGACAGTAACTCCTGGGGGGACGACCCCCCTGGACCCCCCCGCGCACGGGGGGGCTACCCGCCCCCCCGTATCCCCCCCGGCCCCCTGGCCCGGCCGGCGCTTCGCGCCGGCCGGGAGGCAGGCCCGGCTTTGGCCGGGCCTGGGCATGCCGATCTTCTGGCTGATCCTCTGCGCGTTCATCCTGCTGCCGTGCGCGTGCTTCCTCGTGCTCTGCATCTCACCGCGTCTGTTCGATCAGGGTTCGCAGTGGTTCACGCTCACGTACCTGCACCAGGCGCTCACCGGTTCCACGGCCGTCGCGGTCGTCAACTCGCTCTGGGTGTCGTCGGCCGCCGCCGTCATCGGGCTCTTGGTTGGCTTCCCCGTCGCCTGGCTCGCGGCCCGGACCACGATGCCAGGCCGCCGCCTGGTCAGTGCCGGCATGTGGCTGGCCCTGCTGCTGCCCTCCTGGCTGCCTGCCACCGGCTGGGAGCGGCTCGTCCAGCAGGACGGGGTCATGTACCGGGTGGGGCTCGACTGGCCGTGGGTGACCCACCTGATCATGGGGCCGTTCGGTGTCGTGCTGCTTCTTGGCTTGCGCTGCGTGCCGTTCTCCTATCTGGCGGTAAGTGCCGCTTTGAACGGACTCGGGCAGGAGTTCGAAGACGCCGCCCGGGTGCACGGCGCGTCGCGTTGGCAGGCGCTGCGGCTGATCGTGCCGATCCTCGCGCCGGCCCTGATGTCGGCGCTCGCGATCGGCTTCGCCGAGTCGATCTCGGACTTCGGCGTGGCGGCCACGCTGGCGTACAACTCGAACTTCACCCTGGCCACCTACGCGCTGTACGCGGCGATCGGCAACTTCCCGCCCTCGTTCCCGCTGGCGGCGGGGATGTCGTGGCTGCTTGTCCTGGCGGTGTCGATTCCGCTGTTCCTCCAGGCGCGGGCGCTGCGTGGCCGGTCGTACGCGATCCTGTCCGGGCGGACGAGGCAGGCGGTGCGCCGGCGGCTGTCGCGGCTTGAGGCCGTGCTCGCCGGGTCGGCGCTCGCCCTGTTCTTCCTCATCATCCTGGGCATTCCCGGTTTCGGGGCCGTGTCCGGGTCGCTGCTCGGCGACTACGGCAGCTCCTTCTCGCTCACCTTGAGCAACTACCAGGCGCTCTTCCAGCAGGCAGGGCTGCTCGGGCCGCTCGAGCGGTCGATGGTGTACGGCATCATCACGGCGTCGGTCACCGTCTTCCTCGGCTTCATCGCCGCCAGGCTGCTCTCGCAGCGGGCGAAGCCGGACCCGGCGACCGGGGCGATGGACTTCCTGCTGCTCGCCTCGGTGGCGCTACCCGGCGTGGTGTTCGGCGCGGGCTACATCTTCGCCTACAACCTGCCCATCATGTCCACCTTGCACATCGACCTCTACCAGACCGTGCAGCTACTGGTCATCGCCTACATCGCGTCCTCGCTGCCGACCAACGCGCGGGTGCTCGTCGGCTCGGTTTCGCAACTCCAGCCCTCGCTGAAGGACGCGGCGCGGGCACACGGCGCGGGCGCGATCGTGGCGTGGGCGCGCGGCGTGCTTCCTGTGCTCTCCCGGCCGATCATCATGGCCTGGCTCTACACGTTCTGCGGCGTGTTCCTTGAGCTGCCGCTGTCGCAGCTGCTGTACGCGCCCGGCTCCCCGCCGGCCGCGATCGCCGTCGAGGACAACCTGTCCAACTACCACTACGGCATCGGCATGGCGCAGGCCGTGCTCGCCGTGTTCATCGCCTTCGCCGTTGTCGGCATCGTGCTCGGCGCTTACCGCCTGCTCGCGCCGGCCGGGTGGCGGCGCATTGGAGGGACCGTTCGTGGCTGAGCCGATCTCTATGGTCTCGCTGACCAAGACGTACCCGGGCGCTGCCGTGCCCGCGCTGAAGTCAGTGTCGCTTGACGTCGCGCCGGGGACGTTCCTGGTGCTGCTCGGGCCGTCGGGTTCAGGCAAGACGACGCTGCTGCGCTGCCTCGCCGGGATCGAGCGGATCGACAGCGGCTCGCTGTCGATCGGCTCGCGGGCCGTCGCGGACGGGCGGTCGCACGTGCCGCCTGAGCAGCGCGACCTGTCGATGGTGTTCCAGGACTACGCCCTGTGGCCGCACCTGACCGCCTTGGACAACGTCGCCTTCGCCCTGCGGCGGCGGCGCCTGTCGCGGCCGGAGTGCCGGGCCCGTGCCATGGTCATGCTCTCCCGGGTGGGGCTCGAGGAGTTCGCCAAGCGGTACCCCAACGAGCTGTCCGGCGGGCAGCAGCAGCGGGTGGCGCTGGCCCGGGCGCTGATCGCGGACACCGGGCTGATCCTGTGCGACGAGCCGCTGTCCAACCTGGACGCCGACCTGCGCGAGCGGATGCGGGTGGAGATCTCGTCACTGGTCCGCGAGGCCGGCGCGACCACCGTCTACATCACCCACGACCAGGCCGAGGCGTTCGCACTGGCCGACCACATCGGGGTACTCGAGGAGGGCGTGCTCGTCCAGTCCGGCTCGGCGGAGGACGTCTACCACCACCCGGCGACCCCGTTCGTGGCGCGCTTCACCGGACTGGCAGGCGAGCTGCCGGTGCGCGTGGCCGGGTACGGCGGCGACGGCGCGCTTGAGCTGACCGCCAACGGCGTCGAGGACGGCAGCGTACGGCTGCCCGCGCTGCGGCCCGCCGCGGCCGACGGCGCAGGCTCAGCCATGAAGCCCGGTGACGACGCGCTGCTCGCCATCCGGCCGACGGGCGCCCTGCTGCTGCGGTCCGCCGAGGAGACGCCGCACCTGAGCGGCCGGGTGGCGGACGTGGCCTTTCGCGGCCGCGGCTACGAGTACGCCATCGACCTGCCCGGCCTCGGCCGCCTCACCGGCATCTTCGCCCGCCACCGCGCGGAGCGCGGCGACTCGGTCGGCCTGCGCCTCGACCCGGAGGGCTGCCACCTCTTCCCCGCCGACGGCGGTATCCCGGCTCCGGACGGCAGCGGCTCCCCCGCCCCGGCACTCACGGCCTAGGGGCATGGCCCTAACCTCAGCCACAGCGCGGGCGGGCGAAGCGGCGGCCGGTTTTGGCGCTGGCTGCCACGGCAACCAGGGGGCTCTAACCCCAGCCACAGCGCGGGGGGCGCGCGCTTTCTGCGTGTCTTCCCGTGGGGAGGTTATGGGGGGGCGAAGCCCTCCCATGAATGGGGGGGTCCTCGGGGGGGTCATCCCCCCGGAGGAGACACTGTGCCATCGGTCACGCGGGGGTCCGGGGGACGTTCCCTTGTATCGGGGTGCAATAACATCGGCTTCGTGACAGTCTCCCTTGCAACCAGTGAGTCGGCGCCGGAGACGGCCGAGGCCGACGTTCTTGTCATCGGGGTCATACAGTCCCCAGACGGCCCGGCAGCCGCACCAGGCCTAGCCGGGGTGGACGAGGCGCTCGGCGGTACCCTCGCCGACACGCTCGCCGCGCTCGGCACTACCGGCGAACTCGAGGAACTCACCAAGATCCCTGGCGGTGGCAAGCTGCCCGCCACCCTCGTTCTCGCGGTCGGCCTCGGCGGCCCGCCGGAGGAAGGCACCGCCTTCGACCAGGAAAAGCTCCGCCGGGCCGCCGGAGCGGCGCTGCGGACGGCCGCGGCGAAGAAGGCGGGCGCGGGTGACGACGGCGCCCAGGCGAGTAAGACCGTCACCCTGGCGCTCCCCGCGCTCACCCCGGCTGAGGCGGAAGCCGTCACGACCGGGGCAATGCTCGGTGCCTACAGCTTCCGCAAGTACCGCGCGAAACAAGCCGCCGACCTGACGGTCACCGTGCTTACCGGCGAAGGCAACGCCGACGCGGTGCGGCGCGGTCAGGTGATCGCCAACGCGGTCAACCTGGTGCGGGACCTGGTCAACACCTCACCGCTCGACCTGCCGCCCGCCGCGCTCGCGGCCGAGGCGGAGCAGGCCGCCCCGGCCGGCGTCACGGTGGAGATCCTCGACGAGGTGGCCCTCAGGGACGGCGGCTACGGCGGCCTCATCGGTGTCGGCCAGGGGTCGAGCAGGCCGCCGCGGCTGGTGCGGCTGTCGTACACGCACCCGGAGGCGACGCAGACCATCGCGTTCGTCGGCAAGGGCATCACGTTCGACTCCGGCGGCCTCTCGCTCAAGCCGCCGAAGTCCATGGAGACCATGAAGTGCGACATGAGCGGGGCCGCCGCCGTGCTCGCCGCCACCAACGCCGTAGCCGAGCTCGGGCTTCACGTCAATGTGGTGGGGTACCTGTGCGCCGCGGAGAACATGCCTGGCGGGGCCGCACAGCGGCCGTCGGACATCATCAGGATCTACGGCGGCAAGACCGTCGAGGTGCTCAACACGGACGCGGAGGGCCGGCTCGTCCTCGCGGACGGGATTGTCCGCTCTGGCGAGGATGACCCCGTGCTGATCGTCGACGTGGCCACCCTTACCGGCGCCGCGACGGTCGCGCTCGGCGGGCGCACGACGGGTGTCATGGGATCATCCGACGCGGTCGCCGCCGAGGTCGCCGCGGTCATGCGGGATACCGGCGAGCCCGCGTGGGCGATGCCGTTGCCTGAGGAACTGCGCAAGGGGCTTGACTCCACCGTCGCGGACATGACCAACGTCTCGAGTGACCGAGAGGGCGGCATGCTGGTCGCGGGCCTGTTCCTGAAGGAGTTCGTGCCGGACGGAGTCGCCTGGGCGCACCTTGACATCGCCGGCCCGGCCTTCAACGAGAAGGCGCCGTTCGGCTACACCCCCAAGGGGGGCACGGGCGCCGCGGTGCGAGCGCTCATCGCGATCGCGGCGGAGACGGCCGCCGGGCGACTTCCCGGTGTTTGATCAGCCCGTGCGTAAGCAACCGCAGTGACATGATGAGACACTGAGCGTAAGCGGAAAAGGGGTTTACTGTGGCAGAGGGCGGCCATTACGACATCGTCATCCTCGGTGGCGGCAGCGGCGGCTACGCCTGCGCACTGCGTGCCGCCGAGTTCGGCAAGCGCGTGGCCCTGATCGAGAAGGACAAGGTAGGCGGCACCTGCCTGCATCGCGGCTGCATCCCGACCAAGGCGCTGCTGCACGCGGCGGAGGTCGCCGACTCCTCGCGGGAGAGCGGGAAGTTCGGGGTGCGGACCGCGTTCGAGGGCATCGAGATGCCCGCGGTCCTCTCCTACCAGCAGGGCGTCGTCGAGCGGCTCTGGAAGGGGCTGCAGTCGACGCTGGCGAGCCGGAAGATCGACATGATCTACGGTGACGGCAGGCTCACCTCGACGACGTCGGTCACCGTCAACGGTGCCGTCTACACCGGAGACCACGTGGTGCTCGCCACCGGCTCCGAGCCGCGGTCGCTGCCTGACCTGACGCTCGACGGTGTCCGCGTGATCAGCTCGGACGACGCCCTGCGGCTCGACCGGGTGCCGTCGTCCGCCATCATCCTCGGCGGCGGCGTGATCGGCGTCGAGTTCGCGTCCGTGTGGCGGTCGTTCGGCGCCGACGTGACGATCGTCGAGATGGCGCCGCAGCTCCTGCCGCTGGAGGACGAGGGCTCGGCCAAGGTGCTGCAGCGGGTCTTCAGGCGGCGCGGCATCGGGTTCGAGCTTGGCGCGCCGTTCCAGTCGGTCAGCTACACCGACTCCGGGGTGCAGGTCACGCTCGGCACCGGCAAGCAGCTCGACGCGGAGGTCCTGCTCGTGGCCGTGGGCCGCGGCCCCGTCTCGGCCGGCCTCGGGTACGAGGAGAACGGTGTCACCATCACCCGCGGGTTCGTCGACGTGGACCCGCTGTGCCGCACGAAGGTGCCGACGATCTCCGCCGTGGGCGACCTGATCAACATCCCTGAGATCGCTCACCCGCAGCTCGCCCACGTGGGCTTCGCCGAGGGCATCCTGGTCGCCGAGCGGCTCGGCGGCCTCGACGTCAGGCCGATCGACTACGACGGCGTGCCGCGCATCACCTATTCCGACCCTGAGGTCGCCTCCGTGGGCATCACCTCGGCTCAGGCCGCGCAGCGCGGCATCAACGTGGTCGAGGTGAACTACCCGCTCGGCGGCAACGGCAAGAGCGTCATCCTGCAGACGCAGGGCCAGGCCAAGGTGATCGCCGAAGCGCCGTCCGTGCCTGGCGGTCAGCCTGGGCGGGTCCTCGGGGTTCACCTGGTCGGCAGCCGGGTTGGCGAGCTGATCGCCGAGGCGCAGCTCATCGTTAACTGGGACGCGGAGCCGGACGACGTCGCGGCGCTGATCCACCCGCACCCGACCCAGTCGGAGATCATCGGCGAGGCGCACCTGGCTCTCGCCGGCAAGCCACTGCACTTCCACGCCTAAGGAGTCACCCAGAACATGTCGGTCTCCGTAGTAATGCCCCAGCTCGGCGAGAGCGTCACCGAGGGCACCGTCACGCGCTGGCTGAAGAAGGAGGGCGAGCACGTTACGGCCGACGAGCCGCTCCTTGAGGTCTCGACGGACAAGGTGGACACCGAGATCCCGTCGCCGGCTTCCGGGATCCTGCGCGGCATCGCCGTCGACGAGGACGAGACGGTTGCCGTCGGCGCGCAGCTGGCCGTGATCGAGGACTCGGACTCGGCTGGTGCCCAGGCACCCGCCCCCGCGCCGGCCGCCCCGGAGGCCCAGGCACCGGCGGCCGAGGCACCCGCCGCCCAGGCACCGGCGGCGCAGCCGGCCCCCGCCTACGCCCCGCCGCCGCCCGCTCCCGAGCCGGCCCCCGCCCCCGCAGCGTCCGCCCCGGGCAACGGCGGGTCGGCCGCCCCGTCGAGCACCTGGTCCTGGAGCGCCCCCGCGGCCCCGGCGGCTCCGGCCTACGCTCCGCCGGCCTCCCCCGCCCCGGCGGCTTATCTCCCGCCGACGCCGCCCGCCCCGCCGGCCCCGGCCTACGCGCCGCAGGCCCCCGCCGCGGAGGAAGAGCCCGCCGACGCGTACCCGGAGCCCACGCCGCTGCCGTCCGGCGACTCGCCGTACGTCACGCCGCTCGTCCGCAAGCTCGCCGCCGAGCACGCGGTGCCGCTCGAGGCGATCGCCGGCACCGGGGTCGGCGGCAGGATCCGCAAGCAGGACGTTCTCGAGGCGGCCCGCGCGCAGCGTGCCGCCGAGGCCGCCGCCGCGGCGGCTACACCCGCGGCGCCCACCCCGGCGGCGGCCACCCCCGCGGCACCGCCCTCCGCCGCGCCCGCGGCCGCCCGTCCCTCGGTCGTCCCGTCCGCCCTGCGCGGCACCACCCAGCGGATGTCCAGGCCGCGGCAGGTCATCGCCAAGCGGATGCTGGAGTCGCTGCAGACCTCGGCGCAGCTCACCACCGTGGTCGAGGCGGACGTCACCAACATCGCCAGGCTCCGCGAGCGGGCCAAGGCCGCGTTCCAGGCCCGTGAGGGCGTCAAGCTGACGTTCCTGCCGTTCTTCGCGCAGGCCACGGTCGAGGCGCTCAAGGTTCACCCGGTGCTCAACGCGGTCATCAACGGCGAGACGCAGGAGGTCACGTACCACGCCGCCGAGCACCTCGGCATCGCGGTGGACACCGAGCGCGGCCTGATGGTGCCGGTGGTCCACAACGCGGGCGACCTTAACATCGGCGGCCTCGCCCGTAAGATCGCCGACGTCGCCGCCCGCACCCGCGACGGCCAGGTCGGTCCCGACGAGCTGGCAGGCGGCACGTTCACGCTGACGAACACCGGCAGCCGCGGCGCGCTCTTCGACACGCCGATCATCAACCAGCCGCAGGTCGGCATCCTCGGGGTCGGCAGCGTGGTCAAGCGCGCCGTCGTGGTCGAGGACCCGGCACTCGGCGAGGTCATCGCCGTCCGCTCCATGGTCTACCTGGCGCTGACCTACGACCACCGGCTCGTGGACGGCGCCGACGCCGCCCGGTTCCTCGTCACGGTGAAGAACCGTCTCGAGGAGGGCGCGTTCGAGGCCGACCTTGGCCTCTGACGCAAGCGAATGAAGGTAGCGGTCACCGGCTCGTCCGGCCTGGTCGGTACCGCGCTGACGGCCAGCCTGCGGGCGGACGGCCACCAGGTCGTCCGCCTCGTCAGGCGGCCGCCGCGGGCTGGCGGCCCCCGTGCTGCCAACGCCAGTGCGGCCGGTGACGAGGCGACCAGCGAGGTGCGCTGGGACCCGCGCGCCGCCGACGCGGGCGACCCGCCGCTTTCCGGTGTCGACGCCGTCGTGCACCTGGCCGGCGCGGGCGTGGGCGACCATCGCTGGACCGCCAGTTACAAGGCGGAGATCCGGGCCAGCCGGGTGCTCGCCACCGCGGCCCTGGCCACGGCACTCGCTAACACTGGGCTCGCCAGCACGCAGCCGCGGCCCAAGACGTTCATCGCCGCCTCCGCGATCGGCTGGTACGGCGACACGGGCGGCCGCGACGTCACCGAGACCGCGCCGGCGGGCAAGGCGTTCCTCTCGCGTGTCGTGCACGACTGGGAGGCCGCCGCCGACCCGGCCCGCGCGGCCGGCATCCGCGTCGCCCACCTGCGCAGCGGCCTGGTGCTCGGGGTCGGGGGCGGCATGCTCGGCCGGCTGGCGCTGCCCGCCCGCCTCGGCCTGCTGCCGCGCTTCGGTGACGGGCACCAGGTGATGAGCTGGATCTCGCTCACCGACGAGATCCGGGCCATCCGCTTCCTGCTCGACGGCCCTGGCGCGGAATCCGAGAGCGGGCCGTACAACCTGACCGCGCCCAATCCGGTCACGAACGCGGAACTGACGGCCGCGCTGCACGCCGCGTTCCGGCGCCCCGACTTCAGCTGGCTCCGCGTGCCCGCGCCGCTGCTGAAACTCGCGCTCGGTGAGATGTCAGCGGAGCTGCTGACCAGCGCCCGCGTGCTGCCGGAGCGGCTACTCGCGGCCGGCTTCGAATTCGAGCACGCCACCGTCGGCGCCGCGCTAGCGGCCGAGCTGCCCCGCTGAGCACGACCGCGAAAGACAAACGCCAGAAGCCGCCTCACGCTTTTTCACCCATGGTCTCTTACGGAGAATTTCGGCCCGCAGGGGTTCTTTTACGTCCGACGCTCTATTCCGTTAGGCGACATTGAAGACATCTGCTGGCAAACTTGGGCGCATGGCTACCATTTCTGCCGCGATCATCTCCGCGGTTGGTACGCTCTGCGGCGCGCTCGGCACTATCGCGCTCACCAGCGGCCTGCAAGCGAAGCGGGAGCAGCGGCAGGCGATGATCGCGGCCGCGAGCGAACGGACGGCGGTCAAGGACCAGGCGCGGTCCGACCTGCTCGCCGCGATCACCCGGCTGCGGGTCGACATCGAGCTGACGTGCGCACGTCACTGGCGGGACATGAACGTCCGCCTCGCGGCCATCCAGGAGCAGGCACTGACCGCGAACGTGCTCGCAGCGCGAGTCGCGCTGCTCTCACCAGGGCCGGAGGCAGAGATCGCCTTCGCCCTCGGAAAGTGCGCGAGCGGGCTGACGGCATTGACGGCGAAATCCATGACGCTCGGCGACTTCGACGGCCCCAATAAGCAGTTCGTGGCGGGCGAGATTACCGGAACCCGACCGGATTTCGCCGAGCTTGAGCGCCTCGTGGCGGCGTTCCTGCGCCAGATATCGCCCGGCCCGCCGGCCACGGAACCGCAGACCGCCATCCCGGCCGCGACGGGCCGGGGTTAGCCGCCCACGTTGACGTCAGGAACTCGGCTGCATGATGATGTCGAAGTCGGCGTGGCGGAACGGGACCTGAACCCCCCATCGCCCCGCCAATTCCTCGTCCGTGACCTCTTCGAAGTCGACCACCAGGGACTTCTTTACCGCGAATACCGTGTCTGACTCGATGTACTCGCTGCCCGCCACGAAGATGTGCGTGGTCAGGTCGCGGTGGCCTTGAGCGGTCACGATGAAGTGAATGTGCGCCGGGCGGAACGCGTGCCTGCCGGTCGCCACGAGCAACTCGCCGACCGGGCCGTCGGTCGGGATCGGGTAGTAACTCGGCACGATCGTGCGGAACCAGAATTCGCCCTTCTCGTCGGCGGTGAGCAGGCCGCGGCCGTTGGTGCGCGGCTGCACGCCCGGCTGCTGGACGTCGTAGAAGCCCTGGTCGTTGGCCTGCCACACGTCAAGGGTGGCGCCGGGGAGCGGGGTGCCGTCCACCGAGACGACCCGGCCGGTGACCACGCAGGGCGTGCCGGTGCCCACCAGGTCGATGTTGTCGCCGAGCGCGCGTACCGGCGACTCCACCACGTGGAACGGGCCGAGCACGGTCGACTCGGTCGCGACGCCGAACTTCCTGTTGGAGATCGTCTCGACCAGCATCGACAGCCCGAGGACATCAGACAGCAGGATGAACTCCTGCCGCTCGTCGTCGCTCTTGTGCCCGGTCCTGGTCAGGAAGTCGATCGCCTTCTCCCACTCGGGGATCGTCAGCTCGACGTCGCGGGCGAACGCGTGCAGGTGCCTGACCAGCGAGGTCAGGACCTCGCGCAACCTGGGGCTGGTCTCAGGCGCGAAGGACTCAATGACTGCGTC
>Ga0210396_10006282_pt1 | contig 11405 bp, 6 predicted proteins | sample IncBWH17OmetaG_FD_155466 | JGI IMG/M metagenome (GOLD analysis project Ga0210396, IMG submission 155466) | Forest soil microbial communities from Barre Woods Harvard Forest LTER site, Petersham, Massachusetts, United States - Inc-BW-H-17-O ...
TCAAGCTCGGGTTTGAAGTTGCGCAGTCGAGCGTCGCCAAGTACATGGTCAAACGGCGGGGGCCGCCCAGCCAGGGATGGCGAACCTTCCTGTTTAACCACGCGCCGGACATTGCCGCCATGGACCGCGTTATATGATCCGGGACCGCGATCGGATCTACGGCGCCATTGTCACACGCTGACTTCGCGCCATGGGCATCCGAGATAAGCCGATTGCACCAGCCTCGCCTGGCAGAATGGCTTAGCCGAGCGGCTGATCGGATCAATCCGGCGTGAGTGCGTGGACCACATCATTGTCCTGGGCGAGATCATTTGCGCCGAGTTCATAACGCATCGATCCTTGGATGCGCCGGTTTCTCGTCCGGTTCAGCGAATCGGAAGCATCAAATCACACGCCATCCTTGGCCGACTTCTCCACCACTACGCCCGAGCTTAAGTTTTCGGTACACACAAGGCGAAAATCGCCGCCGTCCGCGGCCCGAAGGCTCACCTGGACCGCGACGGCTTCTATCCTTCATTCTTTTGCAGGCCGAGCACAAATCCGGAACGCCTATTTGCTTGTCGCGCGGGCGGAACGGCCTGCGACAATCGGCTCGCGAGGGTTCAGCTCGCGCGACAGCGTTTCGACAAAGATAGGTTCCCAAGCCCGGATGTGGTGCCTGAGAAGATTCGTGAGGCCTTCGGAGTCCCCCGCCGTCGCCAATTCGATGATCATGTAGTGCTCGGCCGTGGACTCCTTTTGCCGTTCAAGTCCCGCACGCGATTTCAAGCCGTAGAGCCGCATTTGGTCGCGCAATCCCATCACCATCTCGGTGAGGCGGTCGTTTTCTGCTGCGGCGGTCAGAAGACGGTGGAAACTCCGATCGGCTTCGAGATAGAGCTTTATGTCCTCCGTATTTACGGCGTGCGCGATATCGTCCGCCAGACCGACGAGTCCTTTAAGATTCTTCTTAGATTTCCGCGCAACGATCGCTGCCGCATGGAGTTCTAGAAGCTCGCGAAGATCAAACACGTTGCGGAGTTCTTTCAGCGTCGGCGCTATTACCTTAAAGCCACGGTTGCGCATGGGCTCGATCAACCCGCTGCGCGTTAATTCCAGGAGCGCTTCCCGTACAGGCGTCGTCGACACGCCAAGGCTCGCTGCAAGGGTGGGCACAGAATACATTGAGCCCGGCATGCTTTGACCAGAAATGATTTCAGCGCGCACTTGCTGCAGCACCTGCTCCCGTAAATTCTGATCCGTCACGACCATCCTCGGGCACTCCCGCCTTGATTAAAGTTTCGTCTCGGCTCGGCGCGATAAAAAACCGCTTGACGAAGAATACGGTGCGGGACAATGTTATGTAAAGCATTACAGTGATGCGTTACTAACCCCCCATGATGTGGCCTCCGATGGCACAGCGCGTTCCCGGCTACTGCACGCTCTGTCGATCGCGATGCGGCTCAACTGCGCTTGTCGAGAATGGTAGGCTGATCGCCGTCGAGAATCTGCCGGAACATCCCACCGGGGGAGCGCTATGCGCGAAAGGTCGCGCCGCGCCCGAGATGGTACACAGCCCGCGTCGCCTGACCAAGCCGCTTCGCCGTACCGCGCCCCGAGATGCTATCGACCCGGGCTGGAAGGAGATTTCCTGGGACGACGCTCTGGATGAGATCGCCGGAAAGCTCGGAAGCATTCGCCAAATATCCGGCGCCGAGGCTGTGGCCTTCGCAGTCACTACTCCGAGCGGCACGCCGATGGTCGACAGTTTCGAGTGGGTTGAGCGGTTCATTCGCTGTTTCGGTAGCCCGAATCTAGTTTACGCGGTCGAAGTCTGCGGTTGGCACAAGGACTATGCGCATGCCCTGACCTTTGGCCGTGGCATCGGCTTTCCCGATTATGAGCGCGCCGACGCAATCGTCTTATGGGGACACAACCCCGCCCGCACTTGGCTCGCCCAGGCAACGCGGATCGCCGATGCGCGTCGACGCGGTGCACGCGTCGCGGTGGTCGATCCTAAACCGAACGGGTCGGGACAGCAGGCCGACTTATGGCTGCGCGTCCGTCCTGGCTCGGACGGCGCCTTGGCGATGGGCGCGATCCAACATCTCATCGCGACAAAGTCGTTCGATGCAGACTTCGTGAAACGCTGGACCAACGGGCCTTTCCTGGTTGATGCCGCCACGGGCCGCTTCATTCGTGCGAGCGAACTCTGGGCAGATTCACCACCAGAAGCTTTCGTCGTGCTGGATCACGCCGGAACGGCGCAAGCCCATGACACCCGCTTCGTCGATTCCACCACCCACAAACTGGACAGCCGGACGACGCTGATCGCGCGAGACGGCCGCACAATCGTTGCGGCGACCGCCTTCTGCTTGCTGGCCGCAGAGGCAATTTCCTACACGATCGCGCACGTGGCCGAAGTGACTTGGCTCGAAGCGAGCGATATTACCGCCTTCTATAAATTTTTCGAGAACTGTCCCAAGCTCGCCTACCACTCGTGGACCGGCGTCGGCCAACATACCAACGCGACGGCGACCGAGCGAGCTATTGCGACGCTCTACGCGCTCACCGGCGCCTGCGACCGCCCCGGGGGAAATGTCTGGCCTGTTCCGCCCCCGACCCGCACCGTCAACGATTATACTTTGTTGCCCTCAAAGCAGAGAGCCAAGGCGCTCGGCATCGACAAACTACCGCTCGGTCCGCCAAGCAGAGGCTGGATTACTGCGCGAGACTTCAGCCGCGCCGTTCTCACCGGCGAGCCGTATCAGGTGCGAGCGCTGATGAGCTTCGGCACGAATTTCGTCGTCTCGCAGGGCCACTCTTCGCGCAATCGCGCGGCTTTGCGGGCACTCGAATTCCACGTCCACGTCGATATGTTCATGAATCCGACAGCCGAGAATGCGGACATCGTCCTGCCGGCAAGCATGCCGTGGGAACGCGATGCGCTTAAAATCGGATTCGAGATCACGCAGGAAGCCGTCGAGACACTCCAATTCCGTCCCCGGGTCCTGCCGCAACTCGGCGAATGCAAGGCGGACTACGAAATCGCCGCGGAGCTCGCCGTCAGGCTGGGCTTGTCGGAAGAGTTCTTCGGCGGCGACATTGAGGCCGGCTGGAATTATCAGATCGCTCCGCTCGGCACGAGCATCGAAGCTCTCCGACGGCATCCGGAAGGTCTCCGCTTCCCTCAACCGTTCCGTCACGAGAAATACACGCTCCCGCAGGGGGATTCCGCGGTTGTGGGCTTTGCCACACCGACCCGCCGGGTCGAAATCTACTCGGAGTTGATGCGTGAGCACGGTTATGCGCCGCTGCCAGGCTATGTCGAGCCCGCGGAAAGTCCGCTTGGTGCCACCGCCGACGGCCGCTTTCCACTGGTGCTGACGACAGCAAAGAGCGGGTGGTTTGTGCACAGTGCGCATCGCCACATCGCCTCGCTCCGTAGGAAGACGCCCGATCCCGCGGTCGAAATCAGCGCGGCGCTCGCCTCGCAGCGTAGTCTTGAGGATGGTGATTGGGCAATCGTCGAGACGCCGACTGGACAGGTTCGACTGCGGGTGCGTCTCAACGAATCTCTGGACGAGCGCGTCGTCATAGCCGAGTTCGGTTGGTGGGAGGATTGTCCTCCGTTGGGTCACGACCTGATCCAGCCTGTCGGAGTTCAAACATCGAACATCAATGACGCCTTAAGCGACGCGACGCGCGATCCGGTGAGTGGTTCGGTCCCGCTGCGCGCTACGATCTGCGATATTCGCAAGGACGAGGCGGCAAGTTATGGCCGCTGGGCCGGCAAACGCGCCTTTTCTGTGGCCGCGATGCGCAACGAGGCCGAAAATGTTGTCGCACTCGATCTAGCGCCACGCGATGGGGGCATGCTCCCAGTATTCCGCCCCGGCCAGCACGTAATTTTGAGCCTGCCGGGTCTTGATCTGGCCCGCGCCTACTCGCTCACCGGCAGCGGCCAAGCCGGCCGTTCGCTGTCGGTCGCGATAAAAACCGGCCGTTTCGGCGACAAGGATTTGGCCGATAGGACAAGTCACCTTTCAGATCGCGTCCACGCGCTGAGCCTCGGCGACGAAGTGCAATTGGAAACGCCGCGGGGGATCTTCACCCCACCGCTAGATGGTAACCGGCCCCTCGTCTTTCTCGCGGCTGGAATTGGTATCACGCCTTTTATCTGTTATCTGGAGGCACTCGCGGCGCGCCGACCGGCCGATCGCGTCGCAAAATTGTTGCTGCTCCACGGTTGCCGCAATGGTGGCCAGCATCCCTTTGCCCAGCGGTTGCGCGAGTTAGCGGCTTTGCTCCCGGAGCTTCGCGTCGTAACCGCATACTCGGCCCCACGTCCGCAGGATCGCTGTCCCGAACATTACGATTATGAGGGTCGGCTCGACCTATCGGCAATTAACCCGCTGCTTTCGCAGAGACCGCTTGCTTATCTCTGCGGTTCGCCAACGTTCACAACATCGATGACCAAGCGGTTGGTCGAGCACGGCATGCCGCGCTTCGACGTATTCATGGAGAGCTTTGCCTCGCCACCGGTCGTGCCGAAAACGCTTCAGCGCCAGACAGTTCGCATTGCCGGCTCCGATAAGAGCTTCGTCTGGACGCCTGAGCTCGGAACGCTGCTCGACGCTGCTTATGCGGCCGGTGTATCTCTCCCGAGCGGCTGCCGCGTCGGCCAATGCGAGAGCTGCGTCATGCGCATCATAGAAGGCAACGTCGCGCAACTCGGTGGCGACGAGAGCGCAACGGATCAGTGCCTGACCTGTCAAGCTGTTCCACTCTCGGAGCTGACGCTCGCGCTGTAAGAGAAAATGAAGAACTAGAAGCAACATCCAACATCACGATTCGGGGCTCATACGATGACCGACGCCGCGCATAGAAGCGTCTTTCCAGGCAAAGTACCGACAGACTCCAACCTCCTTGCAAGGTTCTCGCAGGTTATGGTTGGCTTTTCTGAACGCTGGTTTCCCGACGCTTATGTCTTCGTTCTGGTTGCCGTGATCGTAGTCGCGGCGGGCACGCTCATGCACGGAGGCTCGCCGCTCGCGGTCAGCCGCGCCTTCGGCGACGGGTTCTGGAATCTGATTCCGTTTACGATGCAGATGGCGTTGGTCGCCATCGGAGGCTACGTGGTCGCAATGTCGCCGCCTGTCGCGGCGGTATTGCGTCGGCTGGCTGCAGTGCCGTCCACCGCACGAGGTGCCGTCGTCTTCGTCGGCGTACTCAGCATCGTTCTGTCATTGTTGAACTGGGGCCTGAGCCTCATTTTTTCTGGATTACTCGTGCGCGAAATCGCGCGCCGAAAGGACATCAAGCTGGATTATCGCGCTGCAGGTGCGGCCGGTTATCTAGGTCTCGGCTGCGGTTTCACGCTCGGGATCTCGTCGTCAGCCGCACAGCTGCAGGCGAACGCGGCGAGCATTCCTGCCTCGCTTCTGCCGATCACAGGCGTTATCGGCTTCTCAGAGACGATCTTGACCTGGCAAAATCTGGTAACGACGTTAGCCGTGACCGTCTTGTCGGCTGGGATCTGCTACTTCTCGGCACCGCATGCAGGTCAGGTAAAGACTGCCGAGGATCTTGGCGTATCTCTCGGCAGCGATCTGATCGAGTCGAAGAAACCGGCGCGTCCGGGCGACTTTCTCGAGTTCAGCCCCATCCTAACGATCCTAGTCGTCGTGTTGGCGCTGGGCTGGATCTGGCAGACCTTTCAATCCGGCAACCCCCTCATTACCCTATCCGGCTTAAACACCTACAATTTTGTCTTCCTGGTGCTCGGCATCCTCTTGCATTGGCGTCCACGCAGCCTGCTTGAAGCATTTTCCAAAGCGATGCCTAGCGTATCCGGCGTGCTTCTGCAGTTTCCGTTCTATGCCGGCATCGCCCAGATGCTGACCAAGGTGCCCAACAGCAGCGGCGTGACGCTGTCTGACACCATTGCGCACTGGTTTGTAGGCGTTTCGGCCAATTCGACGATCTTCTCGGTTCTGGTCGGAATGTATTCGGCGGTCCTCGGCTTCTTCGTTCCGTCGGCGGGCGGCAAGTGGATCATCGAGGCTCCCTACATCATGAAGGCGGCCAACGAAATTGGCGCGCATCTGGGCTGGACTGTGATGGTTTACAACATCGCTGAAACGCTCCCTAACTTGATCAATCCGTTCTGGATGCTGCCACTGCTCGGCATCCTCGGCCTCAAGTCGAAGGACCTGATCGGATACACGTCCGTCCAATTCTTCGTTCACTTTCCAATCATCATGATCCTTGCGGCTATCCTGATGACAACTTTCAGCTATCACGCACCGATCCTCCCCTGATCGGTCATGGAACCAAGAAAGCGGCCGGCCACCGGTGACTGAAGGAAAGCAGTTGCGAATCATAGATGCATTCGAAGCCAGCCGTCTCCTCCCGATGAAGGGGCTGATGGAAAGCCTTCGCGAATTCCTTATCGAAGGTTGCGAGGTCCCGCCCCGACACCATCACACGATAGCAGTTCCGGGCCAGCCCGAGGCGACGCTCCTCCTCATGCCGTCGTGGAAGGAAAAATCCGGAGATGGAGGATACCTGGGCGTCAAGCTCGTTACGGTATTTCCCGGGAACTCGGCTCGGGGATTCCCGGCGCTTACGTCAGTCTATCTGCTATTCGACAGCGGCACCGGCGCGCAGTTGGCGACAATCGACGGGAACGCAATCACTCTTCGAAGAACGGTGGCAACGTCGGCGTTGGCGGCATCCTATCTCTCGCGCGAAGATGCAGAGTATCTCCTGGTCTTGGGTTCCGGACGCGTCGCCAGTCTTTTGCCCGAGGCGTATGCAGCCGTTCGGAACATCCGCCGGATCGGAGTGTGGGACATCCATCCTGAAAACGCTTCGAGAATGGTGAAGGGGCTTGTCGATGCAGGGCATGATGCCGCCGTTGTATTGGACATAGAGCGCGGCGTCAGGTCAGCGGATATCATCACTTCGGCAACGCTGGCAACATCGCCTCTGATAAAGGGGGAATGGCTGCAGCCCGGCGCCCACGTCGATCTCATCGGCGCGTTCACCCCAAACATGCGAGAGGCGGATGACGAGGCCGTACGGCGCTCAGCCGTGTTCGTAGACACCATTGAAGCAATGCGCGAGGCGGGGGACCTGGTCCATCCCATCAACAACGGTGTCTTCTCGCCCGATGACTTGATGGGGTCCCTATCGGACCTTTGCAAGCGAGAGATCCCCGGGCGAAGTTCGTCTGAAGAGATCACGATGTTCAAGACGGTTGGCACGGCGCTGGCGGACCTTGCCGCTGCAAGCATGGTCTACAAGGCGTGCACCACAGAGGCTTCTCTGCAATAGTCCCGCTGGCCATTGCTACATTTGCGCCATCAGCGCCGCGTCGCCGCCGGCGGCAGCCGTATTGATCGTCACGGTTTGCTCCGTCCCAAATCGCGTCAAATAGTGCGGACCACCGGCCTTTGGCCCCGTTCCCGAAAGGCCACAGCCTCCGAACGGCTGGACACCAACGACGGCGCCGATCATGTTCCGGTTTATGTATACGTTACCGGTTGCGAGACGAGATGATATGCGTTGGGCGACGTCCGCGATCCGCGAGTGAATTCCCAAAGTTAGCCCGAATCCGCTGGATTCAATTGCAGCGATGACATTGTCGAGCTGCTCGGCTCGATAGCGAATGACATGCAGGACCGGCCCGAATACCTCTTCGCGAAGACCATCAAGACGATCCAGCTCAAAGATGTGCGGAGCGACAAATGTTCCGCTGACGGGAACTGTACCTGCATAATGCAGTTTCGTGACGGATTTGGCCTTGGCAATGTAGTCGTCCAGACGTGCCTTTGCTTCTGCATCGATCACAGGCCCAATGTGGGTCGAGATTTCCGCGGGATCGCCAAGCTTCAACTCGCGGGCTGCGCCTGCGATCATGTCGATCATGTCGTCCGCAACGTCGGCTTGGACGTACATGATGCGAAGAGCCGAACAGCGTTGACCCGCCGAGCGAAATGCAGATGTGACGACATCGTCCGTGACCTGTTCGGCGAGGGCTGTCGCATCGACAATCATGGCATTGATGCCGCCGGTTTCCGCAATAAGCGGAACGATTGGTCCGTCCTTGGCCGCCAATTGACGGTTGATGGACCGGGCCACTGCAGTCGAGCCCGTAAATACGACACCACTCACTGCCCGGTGCTGAACGATCCTATTTCCGATTAGACCGTCGCCGGTGACAAGATGTAGGGCGTACGTGGGAATACCTGCACCGTGGAGCAACTTAATCGCTTGGGCCGCAATCAAGGAGGTTTGCTCGGCCGGCTTGGCCACAACGCTATTGCCCGTCACCAGAGCCGCAACCACCTGGCCCATGAAGATCGCCAGCGGGAAATTCCATGGAGAGATTGCGACGAACACGCCGCGCGCCCGAAGTCGCAACAAATTGCTTTCTCCGGTTGGCCCCGGAAGCATGCGCCCCTTTCCGAACGATCCGCACGCTTGCGCCGCGTAGTATCGGCAAAAATCGACCGCCTCGCGGAATTCTGAAACCGCGTCGTCAAGTGTTTTGCCCGCCTCACGCTGCAACAGAGAGATAAACTCGGCCCTCTGTGCCTCAAGCATATCCGCCGCGCGCTCGATTGCTGCAGCACGGGCGGCAACGTCCGTCGCCTGCCACAATCCAAAGCCGCTTGCCGCGGATTCGACGGCGGCATCAGCCGCATCAAAATCGGCTTCGCTCACTTGGCCCACCTGTTCGCCATTAGCTGGATTGAGCACGGTGCGCTGCATGCCCTTCACGACCTTGCCGTCGATGATCGGCGCGGCGCTGACCAAAGCTCCGGCAGCCCTGACGTTCTGAACCAGTTTCTCCAGAGAATCGCGATCTCCGAATTCAACGCCTGACGAGTTCGGTCTGTCCGCGAACAGATGTCGTGGCAGCGGCACGTTGCTGCTTGTGGCGTACTCCGGCTGGGAGAGGACGGCGGTCGCCCGCGTGAGAAGCTTTTCCGCAGGGATTGTTCCGTCACCAACCTGCGCTACAAACGAGGAGTTCGCGCCATTTTCAAGCAATCTGCGCACCAAATATGCCAGGAGATCACGGTGTCCTCCGACGGGAGCGTAGGTACGACAGGCAATAGCAGGGTGGCGGCGTTCTAGATCCGCATAAAGCGCGTCGCCCATGCCGTATAGCCGTTGAAACTCAAACCGTGACGAGCCAGCCGCCAATTCAATTACCGTTGCCACGGTCAAAGCGTTATGCGTGGCGAACTGCGGGTAAATCAACGGCCTGGCGGACAACAGCTTGCGGGCGCACGCGATATAATTCAGATCGGTCATCGGCTTGCGGGTAAATACCGGATAACCATTCAATCCCCGTTCCTGCGCACGCTTTAGTTCTGTGTCCCAATAGGCGCCTTTGACCAAACGCACCATCATCGGGCGGTCCAGCCTTGCTGCGAGCCCAACAACGTAGTCGATCACGGCAGAAGCCCGCTTTTGATACGCCTGGACGGCCAATCCAAATCCTTCCCAGCCGGCAAGCGATTCGCACATCATCACTTCGGTGAGAATATCGAGCGACAGCTCCAGCCTGTCGGCTTCCTCGGCGTCAATAGTGAAATTGAGATCATAGGTCATTGCGCGCTGCGCGAGCCGCACAACGAGTGGAACGAGCTCACCCATCAGACGTGATCTGCCGATCGCTTCGTACCGCGGATGGAGGGCGGACAGCTTCACTGATATGCCGGGCCGATCCGGCAGAGAGCGCTGGCCGGCACGACGGCCGATCGCATCGATTGCCGAACTGTAAGAGTGAAAATACCGATCGGCATCGCGCTGCGTGCGAGCGCCTTCACCAAGCATGTCGAATGAGAAGCGCCGGGACGCGCTCGTCGCAGGCAAAGCGTGATCCAACGCGGCTTCGATTGTCTGCCCTATTACGAAATGATTTCCCATGACGCGCATGGCCTGCCGGGCAGCCACGCGAATGGCCGGCAACCCGATCTGCTTGGTCATTTTGGCGAGTGTGCCGTCAAGCGTTTCGCCCGGTCTGACAATTCTTGCAGCGATGGCGAGCGCCCAGGAGGATGCGTTGACGAGCGCGGTATCGGAGCTGGAGCCATGGCTCGCGAAGTTGCCACTTCCCAACCGATCCTCGATGAACCGATCGGAGGTCTCGGCGTCCGGAATGCGAAGCAGCGCTTCAGCAAGTGTCATCAGAGCCAAGCCCTCTATTGTCGAGAGCGAATATTCGTGAAGAACATCCTCCAGACTACCGATCCGTCGCCGTTTGTCGCGGATGGCACCGATCAGCAACAAGGCTTCCTGATCGATGTGGTACTCCTGCTGTGGCGTAAATTCGGGCTCACGCAAAAGCGCGCGCGCGATTTCTGAATCGGCTTGGATGTACGGCGCACTGAACGAAGGGGCTGCTGCCACATCAAATCCTCATGGTGTTTTCGAGGAAGTATTCCGATCTGGGCCGTATTACTATCGCCTATTTTTTAGATTTGCCGTACTAAATGCGGCCAATGGCCCGAAAAGGAGACCTTTATGAGTCAAATCGACAAGACGGACCGCCGCATTCTTACGATCTTGCAGATGGATGGCCGCATTGCAGCGGTCGAACTCGCAGACAAAGTCGGCCTTTCCCCGACGTCGACGGGAGAGAGACTGAAGCGCTTGCAGCGTGAAGGCTACGTCGCTGGATTCGGCGCGCGCCTCGACCCGCATAAGCTCGATCTTGGTTTCCTCGTCTTCGTCGAAGTGCTCTTGGATAAAACGACGCCGGATGTTTTTGAACGATTTGCCCAATCGGTTCGACGGGCACCGGAAGTCCTGGAATGCTACATGGTCGCGGGCGGTTTCGATTATCTGGTGAAAGCGCGGCTATCGGATATGACTGCGTACCGACGTTTTCTCGGCGACGTTCTCCTGCCCTTGCCCGGCGTCAAAGAGACGCGGACATACGCCGTGATGGAAGAAGTAAAGAGCTATGCACCCCTACCCTTGTGAGCGCGGCATTACGAATCGAATCTGAGGGCACTTCTTGCGGACGGCCATACAGCTCGGAGAATTTGCATCCGGTCCTGCAAAATGACTTTTGCAACACTATCCGCCACCGGCGGAATTCGTCGTTCGAACGTTATGGAAAATTCGACGAACGACCGCTTTGCGCTGCCGGCTCAACCGGTCGACGCAACACAGGCGTTAAATCTCTCCGCTGGGGTTTCAAATTGCAAGGTCTCACGGGGTCGTTCGTTGAGCTGACGAGCCACTTTGTTCAGATAGGCTTGTGAGTGAACTGACAAGTCGGTGCCCTTCGGAAAGTACTGTCTCAGCAGGCCATTGGTGTTCTCGTTCGACCCGCGCTGCCACGGGCTTTGCGGATCGCGGAAGTAAACGTCGATGTTGGTGGTCAACGTAAATTGTCG
>Ga0210396_10006283_pt1 | contig 11405 bp, 11 predicted proteins | sample IncBWH17OmetaG_FD_155466 | JGI IMG/M metagenome (GOLD analysis project Ga0210396, IMG submission 155466) | Forest soil microbial communities from Barre Woods Harvard Forest LTER site, Petersham, Massachusetts, United States - Inc-BW-H-17-O ...
GTCGAGGCCGACGGCAAGAGCTATTCGCCCTCGCAGGTCTCCGCCTTCATCCTGCAAAAGATGAAGGAGACCGCGGAAGCCCATCTCGGCCAGAAGGTCGATCAGGCCGTCATCACGGTTCCCGCTTATTTCAACGACGCGCAACGTCAGGCCACCAAGGACGCCGGCAAGATCGCCGGCCTTGAAGTGCTGCGCATCATCAACGAGCCGACCGCGGCCGCCCTTGCCTACGGTCTCGACAAGACCAAGGCCGGCACCATTGCGGTGTACGACCTTGGCGGCGGCACCTTCGACGTCTCGATCCTCGAGATCGGCGACGGCGTGTTCGAGGTGAAGTCGACCAACGGCGACACGTTCCTGGGCGGCGAAGACTTCGACATGCGGCTGGTCAGCTATCTGGCCGATGAATTCCAGAAGGAGCAGGGCATCAACCTGCGTAACGACAAGCTCGCCTTGCAGCGCCTGAAAGAGGCCGCCGAAAAGGCCAAGATCGAGTTGTCCTCGACCACGCAGACCGAAATCAATCTCCCGTTCATCACGGCCGATGCGTCGGGGCCAAAGCATCTGACGATGAAACTGACGCGCGCCAAATTCGAGGCGCTGGTCGAAGATCTCATCCAGAAGACCATCGAGCCCTGCCGCAAGGCACTGAAGGATGCCGGCTTGACGGCTGGCGAGGTCGGCGAAGTGGTGCTGGTCGGCGGCATGACCCGCATGCCGAAGGTCCAGGAAGTGGTGAAGCAGCTGTTCGGCAAGGAGCCGCACAAGGGCGTCAATCCTGACGAGGTCGTTGCCATCGGTGCCGCGATCCAGGCCGGCGTGCTGCAGGGCGACGTCAAGGACGTCCTGCTGCTCGACGTGACCCCGCTGTCGCTCGGCATCGAGACGCTGGGTGGCGTGTTCACGCGCATCATCGACCGCAACACCACGATCCCGACCAAGAAGAGCCAGGTGTTCTCGACCGCCGAGGACAACCAGAATGCGGTTACCATCCGCGTGTTCCAGGGCGAACGCGAGATGGCGGCCGACAACAAGGTTCTCGGTCAGTTCGATCTGATGGGCATTCCGCCCGCGCCGCGCGGCATGCCGCAAATCGAGGTGACCTTCGATATCGACGCCAACGGCATCGTCAACGTGTCGGCCAAGGACAAGGCGACCGGCAAGGAACAGCAGATCCGGATTCAAGCTTCCGGCGGTCTGTCCGAAGCCGACATCCAGAAGATGGTCAAGGACGCCGAGGCCAACGCCGCCGAGGACAAGAAGCGCCGCGAGGCGGTCGATGCCAAGAACCATGCCGACGCGCTGGTGCATTCCACCGAGAAGGCGCTGGCCGAGCACGGCTCGAAGGTCGCGGAGAGCGAACGCCGCGCCATCGAAGACGCCGTCAGCGATTTGAAGGAAGCGCTGAAGGGCGAAGATGCCGAGGCGATCAAGGCCAAGTCCAATACGCTGGCGCAGGCTTCGATGAAGCTCGGCGAGGCGATGTACAAGCAGCAGGCCGAGGCCGATGCGGCCAAGGATGCCGCCAAGGACGACGTGGTCGACGCGGAATTTACCGAAGTCGACGACGACAAGAACACCAAGAAGTCTGCTTAAAGACGGTCAATGTCCCTCATCCCGGCGAGCACACAGCGCGTCTCCAAGGATGAGGGTCATTTTTCATTAAGCCGAAGGCGGCATTCTCTGGGCCGCATTCCTTCGGAATGAGGATGAACTTCGGGCGGGTTTTGACGGATGTCCACCAAGCGCTGCTACTACGAAACCCTTGAGGTCGAACGTACCGCGGATGAGTCCAAGCTGAAGTCGGCGTTCCGCAAGCTTGCGATGAAATGGCACCCGGACAAAAATCCCGGCGACGCCACCAGCGAAACCCGCTTCAAGGAAATCAACGAAGCCTACGAAGTCCTGAAAGACGGCGACAAGCGCGCCGCCTATGACCGGTACGGTCATGCCGCGTTCGAGCAGGGCAACGGCGGTCCCGGATTCGGCGCCGGCTTCGCGTCTTCCTTTTCCGATATTTTTGAAGACCTGTTCGGCATGGCCGGGCAGCGCGGACGCGGCGGCGGCCGCGAGCGCGGCGCCGATCTGCGCTACAACATGGAAATCACGCTGGAGGAAGCTTTCCTCGGCAAGACCGCCCAGATCGAGATTCCGGTCTCGGTCACCTGCGAATCCTGTTCGGGCACCGGCGCCAAGGCCGGCACCAAGCCGAAGACCTGCTCGATGTGCGGCGGCGCCGGCCGGGTGCGGCAGGCCCAGGGATTTTTCACGCTGGAACGAACCTGCCCGGGCTGTCAGGGCCGCGGCCAGATGATCGAAGACCCCTGCCCTTCATGCTCGGGCTCCGGGCGGGTGACGCGCGAGCGGACCCTGTCGGTCAATATTCCGCAAGGCGTGGAAGACGGCACGCGGATCCGGCTTGCCGGCGAAGGCGAGGCCGGCGTTCGCGGCGGTCCGTCCGGCGATCTCTATATTTTCCTGTCGCTCGCCGCGCATGAGTTCTTTCAGCGCGACGGGGCCGATCTGCATTGCCGGGTGCCGATCTCGATGGTGACGGCGGCGCTCGGCGGTGAATTCGAGGTGCCGACCATCGACAAGGGCAAGACCAAAGTGAAAATCCCGGCCGGAACCCAATCGAGCCGGCGCTTTCGCATTGCATCAAAGGGCATGCCGGTACTGCGTTCGCGTCAGACCGGCGACATGTATGTCCAGGTCGTGGTCGAAACACCGCAGAATTTAACCAGGAAGCAGCAGGAATTACTGGCCGAGTTCGAAAAATTATCGTCCGGTGCAACCCAGCCCGAGGCTGCGGGTTTCTTCACTAAGGTCAAGGACTTCTTCGGAAACCGCGCCGCCACTTAGTGACGGTTCGGCTTGACCGTATCAGTCGCTATCTATACCTCTTTATGACTATTTTCTGACACCGCCGCCGAGTTGCGGTCCCGCCTGGTAGCGACATGCCATTGCAATCGTCCGTGCGTGCGTTGAAAAAACCCCTTCGTCTCGACGATGAGGTTCGTTTCCTTCGTTCGTGGATTGAAAAGCCGCTGCACATGGGCGCCGTGATGCCGTCGGGACGGGTGTTGGCCCGCACCATGGCGCAGTACGTCGATGTCAAATCTGAAAGCCCGGTGGTCGAGCTTGGGCCCGGCACCGGTGCCATCACCAGCGCGCTGATCGAGCATGGCGTCGACCAGAAGCGTCTGGTCCTGGTCGAATATAATCCGGGCTTCTGCGCCCTGCTGCGCGATCGCTATCCCCAGGCCAAGGTGGTGCAGGGCGACGCCTATGCGCTGCGCGATTCGCTCTGGGAGGTGCTGAGCGCCCCCGCAGCCGCTGTGGTGTCGGGCCTGCCGCTGGTCACCAAGCCGATGCTGACCCGCCTGAAACTGATTCGCGATGCCTTCCTGGCGCTGGCGCCGGGTGCGCCCTTTGTGCAGTTCACCTATTCGGTTGCGCCGCCAATTCCGAAATCGCTGCCGGGCGTATCCACAGAGGCGTCCGAGCGCATCTGGATGAACCTTCCGCCAGCGCGCGTGTGGGTGTATCGCAAGGGCTGACGCCTTCCGGCGGTTGCCCGCCGCGGTTGGTTCGTCCTGAACGCGATTTTAAATCATGTCGGCGCTGAAAATCCTGGTGATCCCCGGCTCGCTGCGAACCGGCTCGCATAATGCGAGGCTCGCGGCGGCGGCGGCGTATCAATTCGCGCAGGCCGGCGCCGAGGTCACGCGCATCTCGCTCGCGGACTTTCCGCTGCCGATCTATGACGGCGACCTGCAATCGAAATCGGGTGTGCCGAAGAATGCGATCAATCTCAAGCGCATGATCGGCGCCCATCACGGTGTCCTGATGGTGACGCCGGAGTACAATTCATCGGTGTCGCCGCTGGTCAAGAATACCATCGACTGGGTGACGCGGGTGCATGACACGCAGGAAACCCGCGGCCAGGTGTTTCGCGGACGCGCATTTGCCATTGCGGCGGCGTCGGAAGGCCGGCTCGGCGGATCGCGTGCGTTGGCGGCGCTGCGGCTGATCCTGTCGGCCTGCCACGCGATGGTGATTCCCAATCAGCTCGCGCTATCGTTCGCCGGCGAGGCCTATGATGATATGGACAGGTTGAAACATCCCGCCGATATCGAGGCGCTCAACGCGCTGGTGCGGCAGCTGATCGACATTTCCCAGCATGAGATGAGGTGACATGCAGCTCGCTCAAGGTGACATGCCGATCTCCACGATCGCTCCCCGCGACCGGTTGATTGTGGCGCTCGACCTACCCGATGTCGCAGCCGCGGAAGCCATGATCGCGCGGCTCGGCGACAGCGTGACGTTTTACAAGATCGGCTACCAGCTTGCTTATGCCGGCGGACTGCCGCTGATCCGTCAACTCGCCAATGCCGGCAAGCAGGTCTTCATCGATCTCAAGCTGCACGATATCGGCAACACGGTGGCGCGGGGGACCGAGAGCGTCGCCAGGCTCGGGGCGACATTCCTGACCGTGCACGCCTATCCGCAGACCATGAAGGCGGCGGTCGATGCGTGTGCGGGATCGGGATTGAAAATCCTCGCCGTCACCGTGCTGACTTCCTATGACGACGGCGATCTCCATCAAGCGGGGTATCGCCTCGGCGTGTCCGACCTGGTCGAGGCCCGCGCGCGGCAAGCCCAGGCGCTCGGCGTCGATGGTCTCGTGTGCTCGCCCGAAGAGACGACAGCGTTGCGCGGGATTGTGGGTCATCAGATGAGTCTGGTGACCCCCGGTGTGCGGCCTGCGGGCAGCCAGGTCGGCGATCAGAAGCGCATCATGACCCCGGGGCGCGCCATTTCGGCCGGTGCGGATTATCTGGTAGTCGGACGCCCGGTGATGGAAGCTGCGGACCCCAAGGCGGCGGCGGACGCCATCGTGGCGGAAATCAAGCTGGCACTGGCATAGGCAATCGAACCGGAAAGAAACGCAGATGGCAAAAGGCTACTGGATCGCCCGCATCGATGTTCACAACATGGACGGCTACAAGGAATATGTCGCGCAGAATGGCGCGGTATTCGCAAAATACGGCGCCAGATTTCTGGTGCGCGGCGGCAAGCATGTCCCCAAGGAAGGCTCGTCGCGGTCGCGCAATGTGGTGCTGGAATTCAAGGATTATGAGACGGCGCTGGCCTGTTACAATTCGCCGGAATACGTCCGCCTGGTCGCGCTCCGCAGCCCCCATTCCGAAGGAGATCTCCTGATTATCGAAGGCTACGACGGGCCACAGCCGTAAATGCGGTCGGAAAAGCATCCGGCCATGACGGGGCGTTGCCGGAACTGCCCGCCCCGGCTATACGGCAAAGGCGAGGTTTTTAGACATGTCCGAGATGCGCTTGATCGTTGCGGGGGCTGGTGGCCGGATGGGCCGCGCGCTGACGCGCGTCATCTCGCAAACCCCCGGCGCCGTCGTCGCCGGTGCGCTGGAGGCGCCTGGTTCGGAATTGCTGGGCCAGGATGCCGGGGTGCTGGCCGGCCTGCCTGGCAACGGGGTGCTGCTGTCGGCTGATTTGTGGTCGCTGTCGGCGAACGCCGATGCCATTCTCGACTTCACCGTGCCGGGCGCGACCATCGCCAATGTCGCGATCGCCGCCCAGCGGGGCCTGGTCCACGTCATCGGAACCACGGGTCTTTCGGCGTCGGACGACGCCGTGATCAAGAGCGTCACGTCGCGGGCCATTGTCGTCAAGTCGGGCAATATGAGCCTTGGCGTCAATCTGCTGGCAGCACTGGTGAAGCGGGTGGCGCAGTCGCTGGACGAGGATTTCGACATCGAAATTCTGGAAATGCACCACCGGGCCAAGATCGACGCGCCCTCGGGCACCGCCTTGCTGCTGGGCGAGGCGGCGGCGGCCGGCCGCCGGATCGTGCTGGATCAACGCGCCGCGCGAGGCCGTGACGGCATCACCGGCGCGCGCCGAAGCGGCGACATCGGCTTTGCATCATTGCGCGGCGGCACCGTCACCGGCGAACACAGCGTGATTTTCGCGGGCGCGATGGAACGCATCGAGCTGACGCACAAGGCCGAGGACCGGACCATGTTCGCGCAAGGCGCCGTCAAGGCGGCGCTGTGGGCCCACGGCAAGAAGCCCGGGCTTTACTCGATGGCCGATGTGCTCGGGCTCAGCGATTTTTAGACATTCGAAACGGAAACCACAGGAATGAGCGACCGCCTCCTCGTGCTCGTGCGCCACGGCCAGAGCGAATGGAACCTGAAAAATCTCTTCACCGGCTGGAAGGATCCCGATCTCACCGAGAAAGGCATTGCCGAGGCCAGGGACGCCGGCCAAAAATTGAAGGCGCAGGGCTTGTCGTTCGACATCGCCTTTACCTCGGCGCTGACGCGCGCGCAGCACACACTCGACCTGACTTTGGCCGAGATCGGCCAGACCGGCATTCCCGTTCGCAAGCATCTGGCGCTCAACGAGCGCGACTATGGCGATCTGTCAGGCCTCAACAAGGACGACGCCCGCAAGAAATGGGGCGAGGAGCAGGTCCATGTCTGGCGGCGCTCCTACGACGTGCCGCCGCCCGGCGGCGAAAGCCTGAAGGATACGCTGGCGCGCACGCTGCCTTATTTCGTTCAGGAGATTCTGCCGTGCGTGTTGCGCGGCGAACGCACCCTGGTGGTGGCGCACGGTAATTCACTGCGCGCGCTGATCATGGTGCTGGAAAAGCTGACCCCGGAAGGTATCCTTGCGCGCGAACTCGCCACCGGCGTGCCCGTGATTTACCGCCTCAATGCCGACGCCACCGTGGCGTCGAAGCTCGATCTGGCGGCGTGAAGGACGGATGGCCTTAGTTGAAGCCGTAGGATGGGTTGAGCACTTGCGAAACCCATCAACGACATCAACTAAAGTGATGGGTATCGCTTCGCTCAACTACGAACTGCGCCGTCATTCCGGGTTCGATGCTTCGCATCGCCCCGGAATGACGGGGTCCTAGTGCATCCCCATCTGCCCGGCTTCCCAGCCCAGCATCGCCTGCTTGCGGGTGATGCCCCAGTGATAGCCGGTCAGCGCGCCGCCTTTGCCGAGCGCGCGGTGGCAGGGGACTACGAACGACACCGGATTTTTTCCGACCGCCGCGCCGACCGCGCGTGAAGCTTTTGGACTTTTGATCTTGTTGGCGATGTCTGAGTAAGACACCGCGCGGCCCATCGGGATTTTCAACAGCGTCTCCCACACCCGGACCTCGAAGTCGGTGCCGATCAGGACCACGCGCAGCGGCTGATCCGCGCGCCATAGTTTTGTGTCAAAGATGCGCTGCGCCAGCGCTGAAGTGCCGGCGCGGTCTTCGAGATAGGTCGCGCGCGGCCAGCGCCGCTGCATGTCGGCGAGCGCCGCCTGTTCTTCGCCGGGATCGGCAAACGCCAGCCCGGCCAGGCCGCGGCCGCTGGCGATCACAACCGCCGTTCCGAACGGCGAGGGATGAAATCCGAAGCGCAGCGTCATGCCGGCGCCGCCGTTCTTCCATTCGCCCGGCGACATCGCCTCATGGGTGACGAACAGATCGTGCAGCCGTCCCGGGCCCGAAAGCCCGGAGTCGAGCGCTGCGTCGAGCACGCTGGCGGAATCGCGCAGCAGGCCCTTGGCGTGGTCGAGCGTCAGCGCCTGCATGAAGGCCTTTGGCGTCAGCCCGGCCCAGCGGCGGAACAGATGGTGCAGTTCATCGGGCGTGACGCTGGCGGCATCCGCCATCGCTTCGATGGTCGGTTGTGTGCGCCAGTGCTCGGAGATGAAGGCGATGGCGCGCCGCACCGAATCATAGTCGCGCAGCGCCGCGTTCTGGGAGCCGGGCTTGGCCAGGCGATGGTCGTGGATGGCGAGGTTCATGTGATCATTCATGGCAAGGTTCATCATGCCTTCCGATGTAGGCCGGGCGTGACCTGCAAACCACCCGATTCCCGACAGGCTTTAAATCACCGGATTATAGGTCGGGCCCCGTCGCGCGGCCTGCAGGGCTTCGGTTAAGGCTTTGGCAAAGCTTGCCTTTTCGTCTGGCCCGAGGAAGCTGGCGATGGCGAGGCGGCGGCCTCTGGAGACCAGATAAAGCCTTTCAATGCCGAATTCGGCGTGGATCTTCTGATCGAGCTGCACCCACAGCGGATTGAGCACAAACTCGGCCACATGGCCACGGTGGCTCACCCGGCGCACGCGAAGTTCGGACGGCGTCACCGAAATCTCCTCGGTGGCCTGCGCGCGGCGGAAATTGATCCGGAACGCCCAATAGATCACCAGAACATCGAGGCCGAAAAAGCCGAACACCGGCCACGCGCCCATCAGCAGAAAGGCAAGACCGGCCGCGAAACTGACCGTGCTGAGAAATCCCATCAACACCAGAAAACCGGTGCGGTTGAGCGAACGATGCGGCGTCAGCAGCGCCGAGAATAATTCCGGCTGCGGCTGCGGATCAAATGCGTTGCCTGCGGTCATGACCTGTCAGTATACCCGGATCATGTCGAAAATCACCCGCAGACTACGGTCGAAATCGAACCCAAAATCGAAGCCCGCGGCCCCCATACCCGCCAAAAAAGTGCGACCTGCGGCCAAATCGATGCCGCCGGGCGCAACGACAAAAAAAGCCAAGGTCTCAAAATCCAAGATTTCGAAATCCAAGATTTCAAAAGCCAAGGTCTCAAAATCCAAGATTTCAAAATCCAAGGTTTCCAAATTTGAGGCGTCAGCCAAACCCTGGACGTCGGCTGAGGTTTACGAGGCGTTCAGCCGCTTTCGCAAAGCCAATCCCGAACCGAAGGGTGAACTGGAACATCTCAATCCCTACACGCTGCTGGTTGCGGTCGTGTTGTCGGCGCAGGCGACCGACGCCGGTGTCAACAAGGCCACGCGCGCGCTGTTTGAAGTCGCCGATACGCCGCAAAAAATGCTGGCGCTCGGCGAGGACAAGGTCCGCGATTACATCAAGACCATCGGGCTCTATCGCAACAAGGCCAGGAACGTCATCGCGCTGTCGGAAAAACTGATTGCCGAATTCGGCGGTGAAGTGCCGCACACCCGCGCCGAACTGGAATCACTGCCGGGTGCCGGCCGCAAGACCGCCAATGTCGTGCTCAACATGGCGTTCGGCGAGCACACCATGGCGGTGGATACGCATGTGTTTCGCGTCGGCAATCGCACGGGGCTTGCGCCCGGCGATACGCCGCTTGAAGTGGAACTCGGGCTTGAGCGCGTGATCCCGCTCGAGTTCATGCTGCACGCCCATCACTGGCTGATCCTGCATGGCCGTTACACCTGCCTCGCCCGCAAGCCGCGCTGCGAGGTATGTCTGATCAACGATCTCTGCCGCTGGCCCGAGAAGACGGTTTGAGGCAAAGTCGTCGTCATATCCGGGCATGGTCCAGGATGTAGTGTTCTTCCGACCGTTTGCGGCGGAGGAAATGGAATGAGAGAGGGACGCTCTTGAGCGAGCAGGATCAGATCCGCCCGGCATCGTCGGTGGGCCAGTCGGGATCAATGGCAGCAGCGGCGAGTGCTCCACCCCTGCAGTTACCGTCCGGTTCGCGCGGTTCCTGGAGCCGGTTGGCGATTCCGGTGCTGGCGGTGCTGGCCGCGTTCGGGTTTGTCGCGCTGGCGACGTTGCGCTGGGACGAATGGGTCGGCCGCGCGGTGACCCAGACCACGAATGACGCCTATGTCAAAGCCGATATGACGCGGCTGAGCAGCCGCGCCGCCGGTGAAGTTGTTACCGTCGCCGTGGACGATTTCCAGCGCGTCAAGGCCGGCGATCTTCTGGTCCAGATCGACCCCGCTGATTATCAAGCCCAAGTCGCCTTGGCCGAGGCCGGGGTCGCCGCCGCACAGGCGGCCTTCGACAATCTCGCCAACCAGATCGAGCTGCAATACGCCACCATCGCTCAGGCCGAGGCACAGCAAGTATCTGCCGCCGCTCAGGAGGTCGAAACCCGGGAGGAGCAGGAGCGGCAACAGTCGCTGACGCAGACCGAGGCCGGCACACGGCAAAAACTCGAGCAAGCCGTCGCGGCCTACGCGCGTGCGCAGGCTGACGTTCGGGCGAGCCGGGCCGTGATCGCGGCGCAGCGCCATCAGCTCGAAGTGTTGTCCGGGACCAAGAAGCAGCGGGCGGCGGATATTGAAGCGGCCAAGGCCACGCTGGTCGCCGCGAAGCTCAAGCTTGGCTATACCAAAATCACGGCCCCTTTCGACGGCGTCGTCGGCGAGCGGGAGGTTCAGCCGAACGATTACGTCAATATCGGCAGCAACCTTATCAATGTCGTGCCGCTGCCGAACGTGTACATCATCGCCAATTACAAGGAGACCCAGCTGACAAGGGTCAGACCGGGCCAGCCCGTCGATGTGACCGTCGATAGTTTCCCGAACGAGCGGCTGCACGGCCGCGTCGAGCGAATCTCACCCGCCAGCGGATCGCAGTTCGCGCTGTTGCCGCCGGACAATGCGACCGGCAATTTCACCAAAGTGGTTCAGCGCGTCCCGGTTCGGATCGTGCTCGATAAGGACCAGCCGCTGCTCGAGCGCCTGCTGCCGGGGATGTCGGTGGTCACGCAGATTCACACCGACGAAGCGGGCGCGGATGGCGGAAAATAGCCTCGCCGCCCAGGGGCCACGCTCGCGCGGCGGCATCGCGCCGCGACCCCTGTTCGCGGTCGGCGCGGTGCTGCTCGGTTCTTTTCTCGCCAACTTCGACACCCGGCTGACCTCGGTCGGGTTGCCGGATCTGCGCGGCGCCTTTTCGCTGGGCTTCGACGAGGGCGCATGGCTTTCAACGGCGGCGATCGGCTCGCAGATCTTCATCGCACCCGCGGTGGCCTGGCTTGCCACCGCGTTCGGCCTGCGCCGCATTCTGGGTATTCCGAGCCTGCTCTTTGCCCTGGTCTCGCTGGTGATCCCGTTCACGCGCGACTACACTTTGCTGATCGCGCTCAGCATCGTCCACGGCCTGTTGCTGGGCATGTTCGTCCCCGCGACGCTGATGATCGTCTTCCGCAACCTGCCGATCAGATGGTGGCTGCCGGCGATCGCGATCTATTCCATTCGGGTCGGGTTCGCGCTGGATACCGGCTCGTCGATGGCCGGCTTTTACGTCGATCATCTGGGATGGCAGTGGCTGTACTGGCAGGGCGTGGTCCTCGCGCCACTGATGGGATTGATGGTCTATCTCGGCACACCGCCAGAACCGGTCAATCGGGAGGTGCTCCGGGACGCCGACTGGGGCGGCATTCTGCTGCTCGGCACCGGGATTTCGATGATTTATGCCGGCCTCGATCAGGGCAATCGCCTCGACTGGCTGGAGTCGGGCACGGTTGCGGCGCTGCTGATCGGAGGCGGCCTGCTACTCGCCATCTTTCTCATCAATGAGGCGCTGGTGCGCCAGCCCTGGGCCCATG